>JACCDM011788920.1_pt1 | contig 19210 bp, 14 predicted proteins | sample 7445851 | NCBI WGS metagenome assembly JACCDM01 (sample SAMN15323438, study PRJNA562643) | freshwater metagenome | isolation source: river surface water | place: USA:Blue River Watershed | collected 2017-08-16
CTTGAAGGCTGCCATGTAAGCTACGGCCGCAGCGCCGTCGATGGCGCGGTGATCGAAGCTGCCGGTCGCGCTCATCATGCTGGCAACGGCCAGTGCGCCATCGACCACATAGGGCCGCTGTTCGCCCGCGCCGACCGCGAGAATCATCGCCTGCGGTGGGTTGATCACGGCATCGAACTGCTTGATCCCGAACATGCCCAGGTTGGACAGGCTGGCCGTGCCACCCTGATACTCATGCGGCTGCAGCTTGCCCTCGCGAGCCTTGCCAGCGAGCGCTGCCATTTCCTTGGAGATCTGCGAGACCGACTTGGCCCCGGCATCGACGATGATCGGTGTGATCAGGCCCGATGGCGCGGCAACCGCGACCGAAATGTCCGAACGGGTGAACTTGCGCAGCTCATCGCCGGCGAAGCTGACGTTGCACTTCGGCACGATCTCCAGCGCCTTGGCCAGCGCCTTGATCATCAGATCATTGACCGAGAGCTTTACGCCCTGCGGTTCAAGCGCCTTGTTGAGTTCACCGCGCAGCTTGAGCAGGGCATCGAGCCGGACATCAACCGTGAGATAGATGTGCGGGATGGTCTGCTTCGCCTCGGTCAGGCGGCGCGCGATGGTCTTGCGGACATTGTTGAGCTTTTCGGCTTCGTAGGGGATGCCAAAGTCCGGGGTCGCCGCCGCGGACGGTACAGCAACAGCTGATACCGGTGCGGACGCCGCAGCACCGCCAGTTGCCCCTTCTACGTCCGCTTTGACGATCCGGCCGTTGGGACCCGTGCCGGTGACCTTGGCCAGATCGACACCCAGTTGCGAAGCAATCCGCTTGGCCAGTGGCGACGCCACCACGCGATCACCTGCGGTCGCCTTTGGTGCTGCCGAGACAGGAGCTGGAGTGGGCGCTGCCACCGGCGCGGGAGCTGGTTCTGCCTTGGCTGCAGGAGCAGCAGGCTTGGCCGCTGGAGCCGCAGCATCCTCGTCATCGCCGGCCAGCGTTGCGATCACGGCACCGACCTTCACGCCTTCGGTTCCTTCCGGAACAGAAATGGCCACAATCGTGCCTTCATCGACGGCTTCGAACTCCATCGTCGCCTTATCGGTCTCAATCTCGGCCATGATGTCACCGGATGAAACCTTGTCGCCAACTTTCACCAGCCATTTGGCCAGGGTGCCCTCCTCCATCGTCGGGGAGAGCGCGGGCATCTTGATCTCAATCGGCATCGCTTGGTTAAGTCCTGCTGGGGAGTGGAATTGCCCTTACGTCTCTGGCCAAATCTTGACCGAAGGGCAAGGTTCCTTTGCGGAATACGATTGTGGCGGATATGATGGCCAACAAAGGGGCAAGACGATGCGCGTCTATCTGGTGATCATGGACGAGACCGACGAGGCCAGCGTGGCCTTGCGGTTTGCTGCGCGCCGGGCTGCCCGCACAGGTGGCGCGGTGCACCTCCTCGCGCTGGTGCCGCGCCAACCGTTTGTCGCCTTTGGCGGCATCCAGGCCACGATTGAGGAAGAGGCTCGGGTTCGCGCCGAAGCGGTGGTTACCAGTGCGGCGGGTGCAGTAATGGGCGATAGCCCCAACCCGCCAACCATCTCGGTGCGCCAGGGTGATGGCGTGCAAGTGATCCGCGACTACCTGACCGATCACCCTGAGGTATCGGCACTGGTGCTGGGTGCAGCGGCATCTGGTGGCCCCGGCCCGCTGGTTACCCATTTTGTCGGGATTGCCGGACAACTGCCCTGTCCGGTCTATGTGATCCCCGGCGGCATGAGCGACAGCGACCTTGAACGGTTAGGCTGAACGCCCCTAACGCTTTTTCCCCCGACCCTGATGGCGAATGTTGGCGGGCCTGCCGCGCTTGCCAACCAGGTGCTGGCCGCGCTTTTTCAGCGGCATGTGCATCGGCCGGCCGCGTGGCTCGATCGGTGCGCCATCGTGATCCTCTGGCTCGAACTTCAGCGCGCCGGTCAGCGGGTTGGCTTCGGCCAGGCGCAGCCGTAGGCGGTCACCCATAGCAAAGCGGGTGTGCCCGCTATCGCCAACCAGCACCTTGGCCCGCTCATCAAAGTGGAAGCGCTCGTTGCCGAGGGTTGAGACCGGCACCAGTCCATCGCCACCCAGGCTGATGATGGTGGCGAAGAGGCCGAATTTCTGAACCCCGGTGACGCGGCATTCGAACACCTCACCCACGCGGGCAGAGAGCCAGGCCGCGACATAGCGGTCAATCGTCTCCCGCTCAGCCTCCATCGCGCGGCGTTCGGCGGCGCTAATGGCATCGCTGATCCGCGAAAGATCGCTGCGATCGCGATCCGAAAGACCAGACCGTGGCGGCAGGTCACCCTTGGGCTGCGGCTGTTCCAACCCGAAACCATCGACCAGCGCGCGATGCACCAGCAGGTCGGCATAGCGACGGATCGGCGAGGTGAAGTGGGCATAGGACCCCAGCGCCAGGCCAAAGTGCCCGGCATTGCGCGGCCCATAATAGGCCTGGGTCTGGCTGCGCAGCACCGCTTCCATGATCAGCGCCTTTTCAGCCTCGTCCGCCACATCCTTCAACATGCGGTTAAACAGCCCCGGGGTGATAACCTGCCCCAGCGTGAACTTGCGGTCGAAGGTCGCGAGGTAATCCTTCAGCGACATCAGCTTTTCGCGGTTTGGCGGCTCATGAATACGGTAGACGATCGGCGCAACCTTGCTTTCCAGCGCCTTGGCCGCAGCGACATTGGCGGCAATCATGAAGTCCTCGACCACCCGGTGGGCGTCAAGACGTTCGCGCAACGCAATCTCGGTGATCCGTCCCGCTTCATCCAGCTTTACCCGCCGCTCGGGCAGCTCCAACTCAAGCGGATCGCGGTCAGTCCGCGCCCGCTCTAAGGCACGCCACGCTTCCCACAGGTTCACCAGATGCGGTGCGGCGTCACCTTCATCGATCCGGCGCTGCGCCTCTTCATAGGCGATCACTTCGTCGATGCGGACCAAGGCACGCGTAAAGCGCCAGTCGGTGACCTTGCCGTTGGGGGCAATGGTCATGTGGCAGGCCATGGCGGCCCGATCCTCGCCCGCCCGCAAGGAGCAGACATTGGCGCTGAGCACTTCGGGCAGCATCGGCACCACCCGGTCGGGGAAATAGACCGAATTGCCGCGTTCGCGCGCTGACCGATCGAGCGAACCACCGGGGCGGACGTAGAAGCTGACATCGGCAATTGCGACCAGGGCGCGGAAGCCCCCTTCCCCGTCCGGCTCTGCCCAGATTGCATCGTCATGATCGCGCGCGTCGCTGGGGTCGATCGCGACGATCGGCAGGTGGCGCAGATCCTCGCGGTGATCCTGGCTGAGCGGCAACTTGGCCGCACGCTGCGCTTCCTCAATCGCCTCTGGAGAGAAGGCGTAGGGGATGCCATGCTTGTGGATCGCGATCAGGCTGAACGCCTTGGGGGCGAGCGGATCGCCCAAGACATCGGTAACCTTGACGCCCGAGCGCGGACTGCGTCCGGCAGGCTCCGCCAACACCAGTTGCCCGGCCTCAGCCCCGCCCAGATCGGCAATCGGCTGTGAATGGCGCTCGCGCTTGTCGACCGGGGCAAGCCAGCCCTTCCCGGCTCCGTCAATTTCCACCACGCCCATCACCTGTTCGGTGCGAGCGGGGAGCTTTTTCATCGGGTGAGCGATCCAGCCCGTGGCGGTTTCCTCGGTCCGGGCCAGGACGCGATCCCCCACGCGCAGCGCGGGCTGTTTGCGCTGCTCGATCAGGCGCAGCCGCGGGGGTGGAATGTTCTCTTCCGGTTGCCAGCTGTCGGGAACGGCCAGCGCCTCACCATCCTCGGTCCCAACCACGCGCAGCACGGTTACCTTGGGAACACCGCCCATGCGGTGGAAGGCGGAGCGGTTACCGTCGATCAAGCCCTCTTCGGCCATATCCTTGAGCAGCGCCTTGAGCTGGATCTTCTCTTGCCCCTTCAGGCCAAAGGCACGGGCAATCTCCCGCTTGCCGGCGGGCTCTTCGCTGTTGGCGATGAAATCCAGGATCTGCTGGCGGCTTGGCAGGCCGGGCTGAGGCTTGGGGCGTTTCACCAAGTCAATAAGCCCGGGCGACGAAGATGCGTTCCACCGCCGGTTCGCCCGTAAACAGGCAGGTGCCGCTGACCGGCTCCCCGTTCATCGGTGTGTTCCGGATGGTCAGCTTCAGCGCCTTGAGCTTGGTTACCACGGCTTCCAGCGCAGCCCCGGTGGGCCGCGACCACAGCACTTCCACCCAGCCCGGATAACGCTTGTCGGCGCTGAAGGAGGCTTCAAGGCCGGCGAGGTCGGTCACGCCGCGGTGAATTTGCGCATCGCGCCGTGCGGTGGCCTCGGCATGGAGCGCGCGCTGGATGTCTTCGAGTTCACCCGCAGCGGCGGTGAGGAAATCCTCGCGCGACTGGCCGATGAAGTTGACCTTGCCATCTTCGCGATAGAGCCGGTCACGACGGACTGCGGAAACCTGACCACCGGCGGCATCGCGGCCACCGATTTCCAGGATCAGCGGCACACCCTTCTTGACCCAGCCCCAACGCTTGGCCGTAGCCTTGCCGGCGCGCTTGTCGAGCAGCACGCGGACCGGTTCACCCAGGGCCCACTGGCTGGCCAGCGCAGCGCGGAGTTCTTCGCAATAGGCCAGCAGGGCGTCGTCGCCTTCGTCATCGCGCAGCATCGGCAGGATCACGATCTGGTGCGGGGCCATCTTGGGCGGCACGCGCATTCCGTCATCATCGCCATGGACCATGATCATCGCGCCAATCATTCGCGTCGTCATGCCCCAGCTGGTTGTGTGGGCATGCTGCTGATTGCCTTCGCGATCCTGAAACTTGATGCCAGCCGCCTCGGCAAAACCGGTACCCAGGTAGTGCGACGTCGCAGCCTGCAAAGCCTTGCCATCCTCCATCATCGCTTCGATGCTGAAGGTGCCAACAGCGCCTGGGAAACGTTCGTTCTCCGGCTTCTCGCCAGTAATAACCGGGATGGCGCAATCATCTTCTGCAGTAGCGCGGTACATTTCCAGAGCGCGCAGTGTTTCGGTCATCGCATCGGCCCGATCGGCGTGGGCGGTATGACCTTCCTGCCAGAGGAATTCGCTGGTGCGCAGGAACATCCGGGTACGCATTTCCCAACGGACAACATTGGCCCACTGATTGGTCAGCAGCGGCAAATCGCGCCAGGATTGGACCCATCTTGCCATCGCTTCGCCAATCACCGTTTCCGAAGTCGGGCGAACGATCAGCGGCTCCTCCAGCTTGGCCTCGGGATCGGGCACAAGTCCACCCTTGCCATCCTGGATCAGGCGGTGATGGGTGACGACCGCCATTTCCTTGGCAAAACCATCAACGTGTTCGGCTTCCTTCGAAAAATACGACAAAGGAATGAACAGCGGGAAGTAGCAGTTCTGGACACCGGCGGCCTTGATCCGATCATCGAGGACGCGTTGCAGGCGTTCCCAGATGCCATAGCCCCATGGCTTAATCACCATGCAGCCGCGGACGCCGCTTTCTTCGGCCATCTCTGCTTCAGAGATGACTTCCTGATACCATTGGGCGAAATCGTCGGCGCGGGTGACGGAGAGAGCGTGCTTCATGGCCGCGCGCGATAGCCGAGCGCCCTCGCCCCGGCAAGCGGTGAGAGGGCGTGGCGGCGCTTACTTGCCGAGTTCGTCGAGCTTCTTCTGCATCGCGGCCATCTGCGCGCGGAGCTGGGCGATTTCATCGTCCTTGCTTTCCCCGCCGGCCGGTTTGCTGTCATTAAGGCCCGGGACGAAGGCCGAGGCCGCAGCCTTGAACATTTCAAGATTGCGCTGGGCCAGTTTGGCCAGCGGGTTGTTGCCCAGGCTGGCTTCGAAGGCATCGCGCAGTTTGGCCTGGTTGGAGCGGAAGTTCTCCATCGACGCCTCAAGATAATGCGGCACCAGGCTTTGCATTGAATTGCCGTACATCCCGATCAGCTGGCGCAGGAAGTTGACGGGCAGCATCTGCTCACCGCCGGCGCTTTCCTCCTCCATGATGATCTGGGTCAGGATCTGGTGGGTGATATCCACTCCGGTCTTGGCGTCGAGCACTTTGAACTCAACCCCTTCGCGGGTCATCTTCGCGAGGTGTTCAAGCGTGATGTAGCTGGATGACTGCGTATTGTAGAGCCGCCGGTTGGCGTACTTCTTGATAATCACGGTATCGCCTTTGGCCTGGGCCATGAGGTCCCCCTTACCTGTGCAGTTGCAGCACTGTTAGCACCCGCAACAGAGCATTTGCAACATGAGTCATGCTGCGCAGCAATATCCTGCTATCGGGTAAAGCGCCGGCCCAGCAGTGTGAGCAACTCATACTGCGAAAGGCCGGTCTCTTGCGCGGCCTCAGGCAGGCTGTAATCGACCCGGAGCCAGTCACCTTCGCGCAGATCCGGTGCGTTCGTCAGGTCGACCACGGTCATGTCCATCGAGACCCGCCCGATCACCGGAATGGCCCGACTGTTATGGCGGAGCATGCCCTTGCCCGACCAGACGCGCAGATAGCCATCGGCATAGCCGAGGCTGATCACGCCGATCCGCATCGCGCGTCCAGCCATGAAGGTCGCGTTGTAGCCGACACTTTCTCCAGCAGCGATGGTGCGGACCTGGATCAAGGCGGCCTCTGGCGCTACGACCTGCTGAATTTCCGAGGCCAGAGCGGCACATGGCACACCACCATACAGCGCCAGACCCGGTCGGGTCAGATCGCCATGATAGTCTGGTCCGAGGGTGATCCCGGCACTATTGGCCAGGCTGGCACGCTTATGCTGCACCATTCCGCGCGCAGCATTCCACCGACTTTGCTGCGCAGCATTGAGCGCAGAATCCTCATCTGCTGAGGCGAGGTGCGAATGCAGGACATCAACCGCAAGCCGCTTCAACAGCGGGTCTGACAGATCGGCCAGAGCAAGTCCGATCCGGTTGATCCCGGTATCGACCATCAGATCACATGCCCCGCCCCCGGCATCGAGCCACAGTTGTGCCTGCGGCAAGGAATTGATGACCGGGCGCACCCCTGCTGCCTGAGCAAAGGCAGCGTCTGCCGGCGTAATCGGCCCATGCAGCACGGCAATCGCCCCAGGCGCGGCGTGATCCAGCAGGCCGGGCACCTCCTGCCAGTGGGCAACAAAGAAATCCCGGCATCCGGCATCGCGCAGAACCGGGACGACTGTTGCAACGCCGATGCCGTATGCATCTGCCTTGACCGCCGCTCCGGCGCTTGCCCGACCCGACAGACGATCAAGCGCCCGCCAATTGGCAGCGAGCGCTTGACGATCAATCGACAGGCGAAGCGAAGCGGGCGGCAGGTCAGGCCGCATCGTCGGAAAATTCGCGCGGCTTACCATCCGGCAGGCCCCACCATGCGACGATTAGCGCCATCAGCACCACGCCCCAGGTATACCATAGCCCGGAATAGGGATCGCCCGTCCGCGCAACGATAAAGCTGGCAATGAACGGCAGGAAGCCGCCGAAATAGCCGGTGCCGATATGATAGGGGATCGACATCGAGCTGTAGCGCACCTTGGGCGGGAACATTTCTGCCAGCAGCGCGGCAACAGGGCCATAGGTGGCGGCAGACAGCGCCATCAGCACCAGCAGGGCACCGACGATTAGGGCAGACTGGCCAAGGCTTGGTTTGTGCTTGGCAAAGTTGAACACGGTCTTGCCGGCGCGGGCCTCGATCTCGGCCTTGCGGGCCTTGGCGTCGGCCCAGTTGATCCCGTCAAGCGCGACCACCTGATTACCGCCCATCACGAGTTCAAGCTGGTCGCCTTGCTCCAGCGTATAGGCGACACCGGAAGAGGCGAAGTCACCCATCAGCTTGCCACACTGGGTGGTCTGCTTGGGTGCGAAGGGATCGTACTTGCAGTCTGCGCCGCGGATCGTCCACTCGATCGCTGCGTGCTGTTCCGGGTTCTTCGCGACCGAACCGATGAACCAGAAGGTCGGGAACAGCAGCAGCAGGGTCAGAGCATAGCCGATCACAATCGGCTTCTTGCGACCGACACGGTCAGAGAGGCTGCCGAAATAGATGTAGAAACCCATCCCGATCAGCGCGGCAATGCCGACGATAATCTCTGCCGTAGTGCTTTCGACATGCATGGCGTTCTGCAGGAACGAAAGGCCCGAGAACATGGCGGTGTACCAGATCACGGTCAGGCCCGCGGCGATGCCGAACAGCGCGATGAAAATCCGCTTCTTGTTGCCCGGATAGGTGAAGCTTTCGACGAAGGGATTGCCCGAGGTTTCACCGGCCTCCTTCATCGCCTGGAAAACCGGGCTTTCAGAAAGCTTGAACCGCATCCACAACGAAACAGCCAGCAGCAGCAGGCTGAGCAGGAAGGGTACGCGCCAGCCCCATTCGTTCCAGGTGGCATCGCTCATCACCACCTTGCAGCCGAGCACGACCACCAGGCTCAGCACAAAGCCGCCAACCACGCTGGCCTGGATGTAACTGGTGAAATAGCCGCGCCGCTTGAACGGGGAATGCTCAGCCACATAGATCGCCGCGCCGCCATATTCACCGCCCAGCGCCAGCCCTTGCAGGATGCGCAGCACGATGACGATGGCGGGGGCCCAATAGCCAATGTCGGCCGCCGCCGGGATCAAGCCGACCCCCGCCGTGGCCACCCCCATCAGGGTTACCGTAACCAGAAAGGTATACTTGCGGCCCAGCTTGTCGCCCAGATAACCGAACAGCACGGCGCCGAGCGGGCGGAACCCGAAGCCAACCGCAAAGACCAGCCAGAACAGCAGCATTTCCAGGGTCGCATTCCCGGTCGGGAAGAAGGTCTTGGAAAGGATCGCCCCGAGCGCGCCGTAGATGAAGAAGTCATACCATTCGAACACCGTCCCGGCCGAAGACGCCGCGATGACAAGGCGCATGTCAGACGCGGATGGTTCGTGATGAGCGGGCTGATCAGCCATGGCTTCCCCTGTTATGTAATTTCGTTAAGCGTTCTCTAGCCGGGCTTTGCTGTGCTGCAAAGCGCGACTAGCGCCGCTTCCCACGGCAAGGTTATCGCCCCGTGCCGTGCCGGATAGTCCCGTGCCGCTGCAATGGCGCTGAACCCAGGCCAGCCGGGCATCGCAGCGCCATTCTTCAGCCATTGCCGGATAGCCTCCAACTGCGCTGCGATTGCTTCCGCGCTCTGGCCGATCGCGCCCTGTGCGAAGAGCGCAGCGCTTGCCTGGCCAATCGCGCAGGCCTGGGGCCGCAGGCCGATGCCGGTGATCCGCCCTGCACCATCCACCGCCAGCGAAAGGGTGAGGCTGCTGCCACAGGTGGCTGACCTTGCGGCACCTTGGAACGGCATGCCAGCATCATGGGGCCACTGGCTGAGTGACGTGGCAAGCGCGAGCACCTCACGCGTGTAGAGAGTGCCGCCGTTGACCAAGGATCAGGACTTGCCCTGACCCAGGCGGTTCGCCTCAGCCTCGACCGCTTCCTTGCGGCGTTCGGCGATCATCTTGACCAATGCCTCACTGCTGGCGTTGATGAAGGGATAGCTGCGTGACTGGGTGATCCAGTCCGGCCGACCACCCACACCCCAGACAGTATCGTAACCCAGCACCAGGACCGAAAAGCCCAATACCGCAATCACCATCCCTTTGACCGCGCCGAACCCCAGACCCAGTAACCGGTCGATCGGCCCAAGCACGGATTCGCGGCTGGCTGCGCCCATGCGGTTGGCAACCAATTTGACCACGCCATAGGGCACGAGCAGCAGCACGGCGAAAGCCAGCACGCTTGCCCCGGATTCATTGCCAACCCGCGGAACAAGCCAGGTCGACAAGGGAGAATGCAGATTATGGATCGCGAACAGCGCGATGACCCATGCGGCCAGGGCCAGAATCTCTTGCACAAATCCGCGCATAAAGCCGGTAATTACGCCAAGCCCGACCAGGACCAGCACTGCGATATCGAAACCCGTCATGGCCCGGAATCTATGATCCGCCCATAACCTGGTCAACGAGATTTCGGAGCAGCGCGATCTCACGATGGCCCTTGGCCATTCCGGCGCCGTCACCCGGACCGAATGCCTTGGCAAAACCCAGCTTGGCCGCTTCCTTCAACCGCAACGGACCGTGGGCAACCGGGCGCACCTCACCCGCCAGCGAAACCTCTCCAAACCAAACGGCATCGTTGGGCAGCGGACGATCTGCCAAGGCCGAAATCAGCGCAGCCGCCACGGCCAGGTCAGCCGCCGGATCGCCAAGACGATAGCCACCCGCGACGTTGAGATAGACTTCGCACGAGGAGAAATTGAGCCCGCAGCGCGCCTCCAGCACGGCCAGCAGCATGGCTAGCCGGCCGCTATCCCAGCCCACGACCGCGCGGCGCGGGGTGGCTCCGCTGGCGAGCCGCACGATCAGGGCCTGGATTTCCACCAGCACCGGGCGCGTCCCTTCCATCGCCGGGAAGACCGCACTGCCCGGCACGGCATTTTCGCGGCCCGACAGGAACAGCATCGACGGATTGCCGACCTCTTCCAGCCCCTGTCCGGCCATGGCGAACACGCCAATCTCGTCAACCGGACCAAACCGGTTCTTGAGGTTGCGCAGGATGCGGTATTGGTGGCTACGCTCACCCTCAAAGCTCATCACCACATCGACCATGTGTTCCAGCACGCGCGGACCAGCGATCGAGCCATCCTTGGTGACATGCTCGACCAGCACCAGCGCCGCGCCGCATTCCTTGGCAAAGCGGATCAGTTCGAACGCGGAAGCGCGCACCTGGCTGACCGTGCCGGGTGCCCCTTCGATCTGATCAGAGTGCATGGTCTGGATCGAATCGATCACCAACAGAGCGGGCGGCGCCATACCGCCCAGCGTGGTAAGGATATCACGCACCGACGTTGCTGCGGCGAGACGGATTGGCGCATCGGCGAGGCCAAGCCGCTCGGCGCGCAGGCGCACCTGCCCGGCGGCCTCTTCACCGCTGATATAGACCACCTCGCCCCCGGCGCGGGCCATCTGCGCAGCGGCCTGGATCAACAGGGTCGATTTCCCGATGCCGGGATCGCCGCCCATCAGCACCGCCGAACCGGGGACCAGACCGCCGCCCAGTGCCCGATCGAATTCCGCAATCCCGGTACTGCGCCGCACGAGCTTTTCGCCCGGGGTGTCCAACGGCTCAAACGCAATCTTGCGGCCACCGCCGGAAAGATCATGCTTGGCAGAGAACACCGTCTCAGGCGCCTCTTCACTCAGCGTGTTCCATTCGCCGCAATCGGCGCATTGCCCCTGCCAGCGGTGAGTGACGCTGCCACAAGCCTGGCAGATATAGCGACGTTTGGGCTTGGCCATGGGCTTCGAATAACTGGAACGAAGAGAGAACGCAAGTCCACCTGATCCCGCTACGACTAATTGTCGCCAAGCCAGAATTTGTGCCTATATTACTGCCATGCGCCAGAAAGAGCTCCGCATCGCCCTCGTCTGTTACGGCGGCGTCAGCCTTGCGGTCTATATGCATGGCGTAACCAAGGAACTGTGGAAGCTGGCGCGAGCAAGCCGCGCGCACATCGCCGGCGAGGAAGGCCCCAAGGGAACGGGCGCGGTCTATCTGAAAATGCTGCGCAGCATAGAGCGCAACCAGCAGTTGCGCTTGCGGGTCCTGCCGGACATCGTGGCCGGTGCCAGCGCCGGTGGGATCAACGGCGTTTTCCTGGCCCAGGCGATCCATTCCGGACAAAGCCTGGAACCGCTGACCGACCTGTGGCTGGAACGCGCCGATGTCGATGTCCTGGTCGATCCGGATGCTCGGCCATGGTGGCGCTTTGCCAAGTTCTGGGCCATGCCGATCGTCTGGTTCCTGCTGTCGCGGCCGGGAAATGTGGTATCGCAAAGCGTTGCACCCGAAACGCGCGGGGAAGTTCGCGCCAAGCTTTCCCGCCTGATCCGCTCACGCTGGTTTGAGCCGCCCTTCTCCGGCATCGGCTTCTCGCGCCTCTTGGCCGAAGCGTTGGACGCGATGGCACGTGGGCCATGCGACACACCGCTGCTGCCGCCGGGCCACCCGCTGGACCTGTTCGTGACCGCCACCGACTTCAAAGGGCACTTGCAAGCCTTGCGGCTCAACAGTCCCGCCAATGCCGAGGAAAGCGAACATCGTCTGACCATTGGCTTTCGCAGCAAAACGCCTGAGAGCGGCAAACAGGCCCTCGCCCCCACCTGTGAACTGGTTTTTGCTGCGCGGGCCACGGCCAGCTTTCCGGGCGCCTTTCCTGCGCTCCAGACTGCGGAGATCGACAACCTGGTCGAAGAACGCGGGGAACAATGGCAGAGCCGCACGGCATTCTTCACCCGGATCATGCCCAACCACAGCAAATTGGGTGACCTCGATGGGGTGTCGCTGATCGATGGCTCGGTCCTGGTCAACGCGCCCTTTGCCGAGGCGATGAGCGTGCTGCGCGATCGCCCGGCGCAGCGCGAAGTTGATCGCCGGTTCGTCTACGTCGATCCGCACCCTGATCGGGTGGGCGGGATGCGGCGAAACGATCCGCGTCCGCCGGGGTTCTTCTCGGTGATCTTCGGATCACTTTCCTCCATTCCGCGCGAACAGCCGGTCCGCGACAATCTGGAGGCGATTGCCGAGCGATCCGAAGAACTCGACGAGCTGAAGCGCGTGGTCGAGACGCTCCGTCCCGATGTGGAGGAACAGGTCGAGCGCCTGTTCGGCCGCACGCTGCTGTTCGACTGGCCCAGCCAGCGTCGGCTGACATCCTGGCGCAAGAAGGCGCAGGACGCGGCCGCCAAAGGCGCTGGCTATGCCTATCACGGCTATGGCCAGGTGAAGTTCACGGCGATCGTCAAAGACCTGGCCGAGACGATTCACGCAGCGGCTCCGGATGTGGCCCCCACCCCGGCGGCGATAGAACGCCATCTGAAGGGCTGGCTTGATGCGATGGGATTTGACCAGCTGGCCGCCATGAAGGGCGGCGCATCAATGGAAGCGGTCGCGTTCTTCCGCGATCATGACCTTGGCTATCGGATCCGTCGCCTGCGCCATCTGGCCCGGCGGTTGTCCGAAGACTGGGATGACATCGATCGCGAACATCCCATGGCCCGCGAAGATGCCCGCGATGCCGTCTATCGCGCGCTTGGCCGCTATTTCGAGCGCGAGGGCGCTGGATACCTTGGCACTGATTTCGCGGCCCTGGCGCGGAAGGTGTTTGAGGATCCGGGCGCAGTGCTGGCGGCCATGGCGCAACGCCGGGCGCTGGCCGAACTCGATCCGCAAATCGACGCGCTGTTGGTTGAGGCGTTAAAACCCCTGCCCCGCGAACTGCGCCGCCGGGTCTTGCTGACCTATCTGGGCTTTCCGTTCTACGATACGGTCACCCTGCCGCTGCTGCGCGGGGAGAATATCAACGAGCTTGATCCCGCCAAGGTTGACCGGATTTCGCCCAATGATTGCCGGTCCATTCGCGAAGGCGGAGCAGGCGCAACCCTGCGCGGGGTGGAATTCTACAACTTCGGGGCCTTTTTCAGCCGCGCCTATCGTGAGAACGACTACCTCTGGGGACGGTTGCACGGCGCGGAACGGATGATCGACCTGATCGCTTCGGCGCTCCCGACCGGGAACATCATCGACCCGCAAGAACTCACCGCCTTCAAGCGCGAGACCTTCCTGACGATCCTGGATGAAGAGGAACCGCGCCTGCAAGCCGATCCGCAGTTGGTCCCGCGGATCAGGGCGGAGGTGCTGGCGCGCTGACCGCTATTCGGTCAGGTCGTTCCAGGCTTCCTTGAGCTTATCGAAGAAGCCCTTCGATTCCGGGCATTCCTCACCGGTCTCGGTCTCCTGCAATTCGCGCAGCAGTTCCTTTTGCCGGGGGGTCAGCTTGGTCGGGGTTTCGACCATGATTTCCATCACCAGGTCACCCCGGCCACGCCCTTGCAGCACGGGCATCCCCGCGCCGCGGCGGCGCAGTTGTTTGCCCGACTGGATCCCGGCCGGGATCGGCACGGTGTGGCGTTCGCCGTCAATCCCGGGCAGTTCGATCTCACCGCCCAGCGCGGCGGTCGTGAAACTGATCGGCACGCGGGTGAGCAGGGTCGTCCCATCGCGTTCAAACACGCCGTGCCGCTTGACGTGGACAAAGATATAGAGGTCCCCGGCTGGAGCCCCGAACGGCCCAGCCTCACCCTTGCCACCCAGGCGGATGCGGGTGCCGGTATCGACGCCGGGCGGAATGGTGACATCGAGCTTCTGGGCCTGGTCAACCCGACCTTCCCCGCCGCACTTGCGGCAGGGCTTCTCGATTACCTCGCCCCGGCCGTGACAAGTCGGGCAGGTTCGCTCGACCATGAAGAAGCCCTGCTGGGCCCGGACCTGGCCGTGGCCACCGCACAGGTTGCAGCGGCGGGTGCCGGTACCCGGCTCGCTCCCCGATCCCTTGCAAGGATCGCAACTGGCCGCGACTTCGATCTCGATCTGCGCCTGCTTGCCGTGGAACGCCTCTTCGAGACTGACTTCCAGGTCATAGCGCAAGTCTGCCCCACGTCGCGCCTGCTGACGGCCGCTGCCGCCACCGAAAGCGCTGCCGAAGATGGTCTCGAAAATGTCGCCAAGGTCGGAAAAGCCGCCACCCGGGCCGCCAGCGCCGCCACCCATTCCACCATTCTGGAAGGCAGCATGGCCATAGCGATCATAGGCGGCGCGTTTTTGCGGATCCTTCAGGCAATCATAAGCCTCGCTGATTGCCTTGAAGCGCGCCTCTGCTTCGGCATCGCCGGGGTTGCGATCCGGGTGATAGCGCATGGCCAGCTTGCGATAGGACGATTTGATCGTCGCATCGTCGGCCCCGCGTTCAACCTCGAGCAGTTCGTAATAGTCGATTTCTACTGCCATCGCCCCACCCCGATGCAGCACCCGCCGCCGCGCTGGTCAGCACGGTGGCGGGCGTCATGCATGGCTCGATCAGCCCTTGTTGTTTTCGTCGACTTCCGAGAATTCGGCATCGACCACGTCTTCCGCACCTTCAGCAGCGGCAGCGCCGGCACCCGGGGAAGCGGCCGCGGCCTGTTCCTTCTCGTAGATCACCTGACCCATCTTCATGGCCTTTTCGGTCAGAGCCTGGGTCTTGGCAGTCATCTCGTCGGCATCGCCGCTCTCGATCGCGGTCTTGGCTTCAGCGATAGCGGCTTCGATGTCGGCTTTGAGATCGGCGTCAAGCTTGTCACCGTGTTCGGCCAACTGCTGTTCGGTCGCGTGGACCAGGCTGTCAGCGTTGTTCTTCGCTTCGGCGGCAGCGCGGCGCTGCTTGTCTTCCTCGGCAAAGCGCTCGGCATCCTTGACCATCTGATCAATATCCGAATCCGACAGACCGCCGGATGCCTGGATCTTGATCTGCTGCTCCTTGCCGGTGCCCTTGTCCTTGGCGCTGACGTTGACGATGCCGTTGGCATCGATATCGAACGTCACCTCAATCTGCGGCACGCCGCGGCGCGCCGGGGGAATGCCGACCAGATCGAACTGACCCAGCAGCTTGTTGTCAGCCGCCATTTCGCGCTCACCCTGGAACACGCGGATGGTCACCGCCTGCTGGTTGTCCTCGGCGGTCGAGTAGACCTGGCTCTTCTTGGTCGGGATCGTGGTGTTGCGATCGATCATGCGGGTGAACACACCGCCGAGCGTTTCAATGCCGAGCGACAGCGGGGTCACGTCAAGCAGCAGCACGTCCTTGACGTCGCCCTGCAACACGCCAGCCTGGATCGCCGCGCCCATGGCGACGACTTCATCCGGGTTCACGCCGGTATGCGGTTCCTTGCCGAAGAACTCCTTCACGACTTCGCGGACGCGCGGCATGCGGGTCATCCCGCCGACCAGCACGACATCGTCGATGTCCGAAGCCTTGAGACCGGCATCGGCCAGGGCCTTGCGGCAGGGTTCCAGCGTGCGCTGGATCAGGTCTGCAACCAGCTTTTCAAGGTCCGCACGGCTGATCGTTTCCACCAGGTGCAGCGGCGTGGTGCTGCCGCCTTCCATGCGGGCCGTGATGAACGGCAGGTTGATCTCGGTGGTCTGGGCGCTCGACAGCTCAATCTTGGCCTTTTCGGCAGCTTCCTTGAGCCGCTGGAGGGCCAGCTTGTCGGACTTCAGGTCCATGTTTTCCTTGGCCTTGAACTTGTCGGCCAGGTACTCAACCAGCTTGGAGTCAAAGTCTTCACCACCCAGGAAGGTGTCCCCGTTGGTTGACTTCACTTCGAACACGCCATCCCCAATCTCGAGGACCGAGATATCGAAGGTGCCACCGCCAAGGTCATAAACCGCGATGGTCTTGCCGTCGTTCTTGTCGAGGCCATAGGCCAGCGCAGCCGCGGTCGGCTCGTTAATGATGCGCAGAACTTCAAGGCCCGCGATCTGGCCGGCGTCCTTGGTCGCCTGGCGCTGGGCATCGTTGAAGTAGGCCGGAACGGTGATCACCGCCTGGGTGACCGTTTCACCGAGATAGCTTTCCGCCGTTTCCTTCATCTTCTGCAGGGTGAAGGCGCTGATCTGGCTGGGCGAGTAGTCTTCGCCGCCCGCCTTGACCCAGGCATCGCCATTCTTGCCCTTCGAAATGCTGTAGGGGACGAGCTCCATGTCCTTCTTGGTCAGGGGATCGTCAAAGCGGCGGCCGATCAGGCGCTTCACCGCGAAAATCGTGTTGTCGGGGTTGGTCACCGCCTGGCGCTTGGCCGGCTGGCCGATCAGCCGCTCACCATCCTTGGTGAAGGCCACGATCGACGGCGTGGTGCGCGCACCTTCCGAATTCTCGATCACCTTCGGCTTGCCGCCATCCATCACCGCAACGCAGCTGTTGGTCGTGCCGAGGTCGATACCGATTACTTTACCCATAATATGCCCATCCTTGGTCGTATCTGGACACCGCCTCTGCACCTTCCCAGTCCTGGCAAAGGTGCCCTGCGGCTCATTGACCCGGCGGATATAGGAGCGGATTTGCTTGGCACAAGGGCAGCACCGCTTTAGGCAGCGAAGCAATTACAACCCCCTGCCCCGAGGTTCGCAATGAAGCGCTTTGCCCCCCTATTTCTGGCCATTTCCCTGACCGCCCTGGCTGCCTGCGGCCAGCAAGCCCCCAAGGATGAGGCGACCCAAGCTGCTCCCGAAGCCAAACCCGGACTGGTGCTGAGTGGCGCCACCCTGGTCCTGCCCGCAGTGAAGGGCAATCCGGCCGGCGGCTATTTCACGCTGGTCAACAATGGCGACAAACCGGTCACCCTTGCCGCCGTCAGCATCGACGGTGCGGCCAAGGCTGAAATGCACGAAACCAAGGGCGGCAGCATGGCCCCGCTGGCGAGCCTAGAGATCAAGCCGGGCGAAACGGTCAAGTTTGAGCGTGGCGGCAAGCACGTGATGGCCTTTGACCTGGACACCAAGCTGGCCGCGGGTGGCACCAGCGAGCTTACCCTGACCTTTGCCGATGGCGACAAGGTTTCAGCACCGATCAAGCTGGAGGCAGCAGGCGGTGCAATGGAGCATATGGACGGAATGGAAGGCATGGATCACTCGGAGCACGCCAACTGAACAACACCGCTGCAGCCCAGGCCTGTCCGGTTGGCGGCGAACGCCCGCTGACCGCAGGCGAGGTTGCCTTAGTTCAGTCGATCTTCGGCGGCGCGATCGATTGCGGCAAAGTCCGCATCCGCCGCCGCCGATGGTTTCCCTTCCAGCCCCGCACGGTGACCATGGCCCCGATGGGGCACCTGCACTTCCATCCTCGCGCAGACGCCTATTGCGACGACTTTTCAGCCGCCAGCCTGCATCTGCAAGGGCACTTCATCCATGAGATGACCCATGTCTGGCAGGTCCAAACCAAGGGGCGCTGGTATCTGCTGTTCCGCCGTCACCCGTTCAGTCGCTATGCCTATCGGTTGAAACCGGGCTGGCCACTTGACCGATATGGGTTGGAGCAACAGGCCGAGATCGTCCGCCACGCCTTCCTGCTGCGCAACGGAATCCAAGCGGCCGGGGCTGCGGACCCCGGCGCTTATGCAGAATTGCTCAATTTCGGTTAGTCAGGCTTCTTCGCAACGGCAACCATGGCCGGACGCAGCAGGCGGTCCTTGATCATGTAACCGGCCTGCAGTTCCTGGATCACCGTCCCCGGTTCGGCATCGGCCGAAGGGATTTCGATCATCGCCTGGTGCTGGTTGGGATCAAGCGGCAGGCCCATTGCCGCGATCCGGCTGATACCATGCGCGGCAAAGGCCTTATCAATCTCGCGCGCCGTGGCTTCGATCCCGGCGACCAGGTTCTTCAGCTTTTCGTCCTCACGCAGTTCGGCCGGGATGGCTTCCAGCGCGCGCGACAGATTGTCGGACACCGAGAGGATATCGCGGGCAAAGCCGGTCGCGGCATAGGTTCGCGCGTCCTGGATATCCTTTTCAAGACGCCGACGGACGTTCTGCGTTTCGGCCTTGGCGTAAAGCACTTCCTGCTTGGCCGCCTCAAGATCCTCACGCAGGCGATCCAGTGCATCGCCCAACTTGTCGGTTTCCTGGTCCAGCAGTTCTTCGGGAACGCCAGCGAGTTCGGCTTCCACCGCGGGATCGCCCTGCGGCTTGGTGTCGTCAGTCATGTGCTCAAAAACCTGTCTATCGGATCAGTTTGCCCAGCGACTGGGCTGTAAAATCCACCATGGGGACTAGCCGCGCATAATTCAACCGCGTCGGGCCGATAACTCCCACCACGCCGACCACTCGGCCATCGCGATCGCGATAGGGGGAAGCGATCACCGAAGAGCCGGAAAGCGAGAACAACCGGTTCTCTGCCCCGATGAAAATCCGCGTCGCCTCTGCCTCGCGCGCCGCATCGAGCAGATTGGCAACGGATTGACGGTTTTCGAGGTCATCCAACAATTGCCGGACCCGTTCGATATCGGTGAGCGCGCCCTCATCGAGCAGGTTGGCCTGTCCACGCACGATCAGGACTGGGCGCTGCGCCGCATCCTCGCTCCATACCGCCAGACCGCGCTCCACCAAATCGCGGCTCGCGGCATCCAACGCAGTCTGCCCCGCGGCAATCTCTGCCCGCATGGCCCGCGCTGCTTCTGCCAGCGTCCGGCCCGCAAGATGGGCCGAGATGTAATTCGATGCCTGCTCCAGCGCGCCGGCGGACAAGCCCATCGGCAGTTCGACAACCCGGTTTTCAACCCCACCGTCCGCCCCGACCA
>JACCDM010357662.1_pt1 | contig 19207 bp, 11 predicted proteins | sample 7445851 | NCBI WGS metagenome assembly JACCDM01 (sample SAMN15323438, study PRJNA562643) | freshwater metagenome | isolation source: river surface water | place: USA:Blue River Watershed | collected 2017-08-16
ACCAGTTGTCTGCAGCAAATTTGTACTCATAAGATCCTGCTGCCAATTGAAGCGTGGTTTCCCAAATTCCATCACCATTGGCATCCGTTAATGGATTTGCTGTTCCACTCCATCCATTGAAAGTTCCGTTCACAGTAGGTGTTGTATAGGCTGAGGTCACTTGGCTCAAATCCACCTTAAAGGTAACAGCATACGTTGCAGACGGACATGCTGAGCATCTTCCGTAAACATCATTGGCCGTTGTTCCCACCACAATTTGACGATTGGCATAGTTTGCATAATCCGTTACAGGTGCACAAGTAGCTCCTCCCTGCATGTCATCAATCAAATTTTCTTGTGAAGCCCAGTTGTCTACCATGTACTTGTATTCCATGTTGCCCGCAGCCAAATTTATTGCTACGCTGTAAATTCCATCGCTATTGGCATCGGTCAAAACATTGTAGGTTTCAGCACCGCACCATCCGCACCAAGGACCTGTAACATATACGTTTGTAAATGTTCCTGCGCAAGACATATCGACATTTAGGGTGGTAGCAAATAAGCAAGAACCATCATTGGTGGTGGCCGCAGGATTGTAGTTTACTGCAGCTGAGTTGGTGCAACCAGGAACAGCCACGACACAAGCAGAACAAGAACCGTAACATACTGGATTCAACACAGTATTTCCTGTTACTGTAATTGTACGATTGGTGAAACCTCCATTGGTTACGGTGCAAGAACTTCCAGCAGTCAACTGCTCTGAACCAGCCCAGTTGTCATGGGCAAACTTATATTCGTAAGTACCAGCCTGCAAAGTGACTGTTACCTCCCAAATCCCATCACTGTTTGCGTCCGTCATTTGGGTACAGTTTCCACACCAGCCATTAAAATTTCCGTTCAATTCGGGTGTAGTAAAACCAGTAGTTTGGGTCATGTCTACTTTAAAGGTAACATTGTAAGAAGGCAAAACCGCGTTGCACCCAACACAAGCTCCCCAACATACAGGATCCAAAACTTGACCTGAATTGGTAACTGTTACTGTTCTATTTGTATAATTAAATTCTGTAACTGTGCAGGCAGAGCCGGCGATCAAATTCTCTTGAATGTTCCAATTGTCCGCTGCAAATTTGTACTTATATGTACCTGGCGCCAAATTGATGGTGGTTTCATACACTCCATCACTGTTGCCATCTGTCATCGCATTCGCAGGTGGGTTCCAGCCATTGAATTCTCCTGCCAATTGTACTTGCGTATAGGATGAAGTCACATTTGCCATATCTACTTTGAATGTGACCGGGTAGACTGCAGTGCAAGCACCACAATTGCCCCAGCACACCACTGGTAATACAACATCAGAAGTTACACTAATCACTCGATTCGTAAAATTCCCTGTGGTCACCGTACAGGCAGAACCAGGAGTCAAATTCTCCTGACTGTTCCAACCATCTGCGGTGAACTTGTACTCATAGGTACCCGCATTCAAGGCAATCGTAATTTCCCAAACGTTATCCGAATTGGCATCGGTCATAGCCGCACAAGGGCCGCACCAATTGTTAAACGTTCCATTCACATTGGCCACCGTAAAGGCCGGCGCATTGGTCATGTCAACCCGAAAGGTGACATTGTATGCCAATGAAATGAGCGAGCCCATCAGCATTAGCATCGTCGATAATAGGTATTTTTTCATAGATGTTTGTTTTGGTTACTAATGCTAAAATAACATTATTGTCTTTAAAACAAAAAGTATTTTTGTAATTTTTACAATAACTAAATAAAAGATTAAAAAAAAGGGCTGTCTCACTTGTAGACAGCCCTTGAAATATTGCCTTTAAAATCAACTAAATCGTCATCGAAATCAAATGTTAAAAATCAATGAAGCACCATCACCTTAGATGCCTTGGTGCTAACATTTTTACTTGCAGCCACTATGTACTGACCATTGACCAATGTGGCGGCATCAAAATATAAGATGGTTGATCCTGCTGGCATCCACTTCTTGGCGATCAATGCTCCCTTGGTATCCCACAAACAAACCTCCATATTCTCCTTTAGCATCCCCTTGTACTGGATGGCTAACAAATCCAAAGCTGTATCAAATTTTACCGTCATCTCGCCTTCTTCTTTTTGCTCATTCATTCCAACCGATGGGTTATAGGTACTCACGGTTTCAGCAATGGTGGTCACCTTTGAGGCGGACTTGACTCCGTAAAACGTTGGTCCTACAACATAGGGGTAAGCACTATTCCAATTCTCATCCACGGTACAGAAATAGGCGTAGATGCCATTGGGGTATTCCGGCGTCACACAAAATCTACCGTTGTGCTCATCCAAATAATCAGGAACTCCTGGATGCGCAACGAACTCATAGTCCTCGCGATAATGTCCCAATGGATAAGTAGTACTTACCGCAGGACCATCGGTAACATCCGTGCCATCCGCGTAATGTGTTCTGACGGTAATATCGCGCAACTGAAAGGACGACTTCATGCGCACTACTCCACCTGTTCCATCCGCATTCAAAAATCCATAGGCACCATAAATGGGGAATCCATCATAAGCAAATCCAATCAGCGGAGAATGTTGATTTGGATTGATGACATAAAGCCCATCGGCATCATACAAATTGCAAACAGAAGAAATGGGTACCAAATCCAAATCAAAAGCACTGGGATTTTGATGGTGGTGATAATTGCCCATGGCAGGATGTCCTTTGGCGCAATCAAAACCTGCTCGCTCTGCAACGATGGCATCTCGATTCCAAACCCCCTGGCCAGGAGGCCCTTGAATAGGACCTCCACCTTCAGCCTGTGTATTGTTGTTCCAAGAAACACCATCTCGGTAGTCAAATAATGCAACGCCGTTGACAAAGACGCCAATGTTGCCACCTGTTGTCGGGGTTGCATTGCCCGTGTTCTGAGCAGGATTCAATGGAAATTTAAAAATTGCATTCTGATCTGTCGCTTGCGATGGATTGCCATCCAAAAATGGTCCTGTGGTATAAGCCGGAATTCCGTTGGTACTCACATAGACCCACTGGTTGGAATATTGAACAAGCTGAACATTGGCCAATACGTTGTCTGCAATGGCTGTTGAATTGCCTTGCACATAATGACTGCCCAAGACACTATTGTTCAGCAACCACTGGGTGATGGCCGGATTGGTTTGCGACATTCCAAGAACTGAAGGAATGATGAAAAGTAAAACAATTGATTTTCTCATAGGATACTTTCTAAAGTATTACAATGGTGAATATATGAAATCCTGAATCACCACTTCATGCTTTTGATCATTAATGGGACCCACCGATTGAAAAGGTAGCGTCCATAAATTCATGCGTGTGTTGGTATGGCTTCCAGGTGCGGGAATAACGATGGGACTGGAAGCTTGACCTCCATCATACTTGATGCGCGGTGGATGATTCAAATTGAAACTCCATTCGCTAATGATCTCGCCTGCTGTTCCCTTTCCTTTGAAACTCTTCCAACTAATCAACGTTGGTGTCCACTCAAATTGATGGGTGGTTACACCGGTCAAGATAGAAGGGTCAACCTCCATTTCTCTTGTGCGCTCTGGATAAAATGCCCCGAAACTCACTGGCTGGACAGAGTATGTTAATGGGGAAGTACTGGTTGCATCTCCCCATTTCGAAAATTCAATATCTACCTCACTGTTGCCATCGCTAAAAAAGGTGCTATCATCCCAGGTAAAAAGTCCAAAAACCACATTTTCAGCAAAATTTATTGGATCGCATTGAACAACCCAAGTATAAGTACCATAACCCATTGTGTCTTGAGAAATGACCTCAGAAGAATACCAGATTTCATTGTGTTTGTCGATTGTCAAATGGAGATATCCTTTGTCATCCACCCAAACATCATCATAGAACGGAGAGAAATAATTGGGACCGGGTCCAACGGGCTGTGTGCTGGATTTGATGTCCCAAACACGGCCCGCGAAATGCACTTCATCACCCTTTCTTCCCAATACATCATTGGGATCAGATTGCTTGCAGCCAATAAAAATCGACAACAACAGCAACAGGAAACTCCCTTTTAATCTTTTGTCTTTCATGGCAACAAAATATTCAATTCTTGTCCTCCGACCATGATTCTGAATTCGCCTGGTTCGAATACGGGCATCGCATCTTTTCCAATAAATTCAAAATCTTTTTGATTCAAATAAAACTTGATTTCCTTTTCCTCCTTGGGAGAATAAGTCAACTTCTGAAAACGCTTCAATCGCTTGACATGCGGTGTCACTGAAGCCACCCTATCTTGCACATACAGCAAGGTTGTCTCCTCTGCTTCATGCGCACTGTCATTCTTGATTTTCATCGAAACCTCTATTTCCCAGTTTCCATTGCCATTGATTTTCTTCTCCAAATTCAAATTGGAATATTGAAAAGTCGCATAGGACAAGCCGTGACCGAATGGCCATTGGGGCTGGTAAGCATTGTTCCCGAACTGTGGATCCAAAGTCTCCGTGTACTTGTGATCATAGGTCAACAATGTATGTGGATGCTTGGGGTAGGTAAAGGGCAAACGACCCGAAGGGTACACTTCCCCACTCATCAATTTCACCAGAGCATCTGCGCCGTAATCTCCGGGTTGATACATCATCCAAATGGCGTCAAAAAAAGGTTCAATCTGAGCAATCAAACGCGGGCGATTCTCGGCCAAGACCAAGACCATGGGCTTGCCTTCTTTGCGCAATTCCTGAACGAAATGAACAAACTCCAATTGTTCATGATCCAAAGTCAAATCATCAATATCTCCGGGTTTCTCGGTTGAAGGTGTTTCTCCCAAACACAACACAATCACCTCTGCTTTTTTGATTTCTTTTTTATTGATTGATTTGGGATTCCAATGTCCTCCCTCCCAACTTTTATCGGTCTTGGTTTGTGGGCCATTCCAAGTGGTCAACGCTTCTAACAGCGTATTCTTGCTATTGTCATCCCATTGCGGATCTGTCCCTTGCCATGTTCTGGTCCATGCACCATTGAGCATGCTCATACTCGATGCTGCTGGTCCTGCAACATACAAACGACCTCCCGCCTTCAATGGAAAAACATTTTTCTCGTTTTTCAATAGTGTAATAGAAGACAACGCCGTTTTCAAAGCTGTCTTCTGAAAATCATCACATCCAAAATTGGGATAGTCCAATTTACCCAATGGATGGGTCATGATACCCAATTGGTACTTCATGTACAAAATACGTCGAACACTTTCATTGATTCGCTCTGAAGAGATTTTTCCTTCCTTCACCAATTCAATGAGCAACCGGGTAAAATCAAAATCGTTGGGAACCATGCACATGTCAATACCCGCCATCACCGCCAAATACACGGCCTCCTTTAAATCATTGGCTACACGGTGATTCTTCTCTAGCTTGATAATGTCCTCCCAATCGGTAACTGCCATTCCTTTGAAACCCATTTCATCTCGCAAGAGTTCCACCAAGATTTTGGGATTGGCATGAACCGGGATGCCGTTGATCTCACCACTATTGATCATCACAGAAGCTGCTCCAGCATCGATGGCTGCTTGAAATGATGGGCGATAGATTTCGCGCAACTCAATATCAGATAAGATGGCGGGGGTTCTGTCCTTTCCTGAACGTGCACCGCTGTATCCCAAGAAGTGCTTCATGCATGCGGCAACATGTTCATCATCGATATTGCCTTTTCCAAAAACACCTTGATATCCTTCCACAGCTGCGCGACCCATGGTGCTGCATACATAAGGATCTTCTCCGTAGGTCTCAAAAAATCTTGACCACAACGGGTTTCGACCTACATCCAACACCGGTGAAAAATTCCAAGGCATACCCGCAGCTCGGGTTTCATAAGCGGTGATGCTAGCTGCGTTGCGAACCAAGCTCGGATTGAACGTTGCGGCTTGTCCCAATTGTTGCGGAAACAATGTAGATCCCAAAACATAATTCGCACCGTGGATGGCATCAATACCATACAAGACAGGAATTTTCAAACGGGACTGCGATTGGACTTCCTGTTGAATCGCTCCGATCAATTGATGCCAATGGTCGCGGGTATAAGCATGTCCACCACAATTCAATACAGACCCTACATGCCAGTCGACGATGGCCTTGCGCAGTTTGTTGGGATCGATATGATGGGGTTCAATCAGTTTATAAATTTCTCCTTCGCAGACCACATCCAAATTAATCTGTGTCATCTGACCCACTTTCTCTTCAATGGTCATTTGAGACAACCACATCTCCACTGAATCTTTCCAACCTTGATTGTTCCACAATGCGCCATTGGATTGACCCCATGTCCACATGCATGTGAGTTGCAAAACCAAAACAATGAAAAATGACTTACTGTTGCTCATACCTGATCCACTTAATGTTATCTATGCCGATGTTCCCTTCAGACTCCAAGGTAACGATCATTTGCTTGATGGCTGAAATATCCAACATGGGATTTTGCTTTAAAATCATGGACAATGGAATCACCATCTTGCGCCACTCTCCATCAATCACACTTCCTTTTACGAATTGCGGATACAATCCGACCCAAGATTGATTGCCCGAAAAATCTTCCAGACCCAACGCACCTGGAAGACCCGCCTTTAAATCACCTGAAAAACTTTTTACATCCAATTGAAGCGCTGCTTGACTTTCCAAACCTGTCAAATCTTTGCCCGACCAATTGTCCCAACCAATGCCCAATCCCATCCAAGGGCAATTGCCCGCTTGTTTGTTCCATTGTAGATGCAAGAAATGATTTTGAGATACCTCCTCATTTTGAACTGTAATACAATTTGGACTTTGGGTAAACCAAACATCTCCATTCAACTGCTCACTCCAAACTTCTGTGGCATAGAAACCTTCAAAAGTGGTTTGCTCTTCGACATTCATTTCTGGATACAGCGTCAAGGGCTTCACCTCGATGCATGATGCAAACAAAATGACCCATCCAAAAATTATCCAGTTTCTCATGGTTGTAATGGACTTCCTTCTGTGAACATAACGTAATCGATGGCCGTCTCCGAATAGCCGCTGGCCGGATTGGCCAAGAACAACATGGACACTTGTACCAATTTGTTGGGCTCATGGATGCCGTTGCCATCGGGGGCCGATTCTACTCCATTCACCAATGATTTGATGTCGTTGTATTTTAGCGAAACCAAACGCCATCCATCCGGACCACCCTTGATCTCCACGGCATACATGTCCTCAGAACCAGAAGTGAAGGAACCATCTTCGTTGTCATCCTCCATAAAACGCAACAGCAATACCCCATTATCATATTCAGCTGGCTTGTTCATCAGCATATTGAAATACACATTATTGGCATTGGAAGACAGCGGATAATAGGTCTGACCATAGGCAGAAGCTGGAATATCGATCATGCCTATCAACCAATCCCAAGTCACCGTCCCCCCCATTCTGTAAGCACGCTGTCCTTGAGGGATATCTCCGTTGTTCAACAAACCAAAACTCATGTTTTGGCCAGATTGAATAAAACTTTGCCAAGACGGATTCAATCCCATTTCAAAATCAGACAACAAAAAACCGTTGTTGACTTTTGGTGCAACCACATAAACCGTATCACGCAAAGTATCTGCCTGATTTTCTACTGTCAATTCCACAGCACACCACTCAGAGCGAAACATGGGGAAGACCGTGGTTTCCCCTCTCCAATCAAAGCCTACTGCTGAACCGAACTCCTTTTGCACCTTTTGGGCGCCTGAAGTCATCCCTTTGATGGATAAAGTCCAATCCACTCGTTTGGAGAAACCGGCGGTAAATAAAATTGATTCCCCGATAGAAAAATCGACAGAATCACGCGAAGATGCTAGACCTTCTGTCAAAGCATAAGGTCCATACAAATCATTGAGATCTGGACCATCAAAATCGGTATCCACCTTACATGCCTGCAACAAGGGGAGACACAACAGCAATATGGCAAGTTTCTTCATGGTTTAAAAATTCATTACGTACAACAAAGTCCATTGCTTCCAACGGTAATCAGTGGATGCGTTGATTTCATCTTGACGATGAAAACTGTTCCATTGGGCACTCAAATAGGATTGCTCAGAAAACTGATAGGTCATTCCTGCCGACAACAGCTGCTCACTTCCATCCTGCACATAGGGCTTGAAATTCACAATTTCTCCATTGAAATCACGGATGGTTTGAACCTCACTACCCTTAAATGCCACAGACTGCCAACCGATATTGGTGATCCAACGGTTGTTCCAATGCAAATCAACTGAAGATGACAAAACCTGATTGTTCCAATTCACTTGAGGTAAAACATCTGGCAAAGAACGACGGGTTTGGTCATTGCGGACTTGAACATTGGCTACCACGAAAAATTTCTCTTGATTCTTCTCATGAGGTGTTTCGTAGGTCAAGCGCACAGTCTGGCGTTGGAATTTCCGGGCAACAAGGGTACCCTCTCCCCGTGTCTCTTGGCCTTGGTAGTATTTTAAATCAACCATCAATGGACTATTTTTCCGCTGCCAATTCAAATGAAAATCTATTCCTTGGCGATTGGGCGTGGCTGCTCCGTAGGGAGTGATATTATCATACTCCATCCGGTAATCCATCAATTGGGTTTGCAGTTGCATGTTATACAAACTGCTTTCGCGCATCAAGTCCATTCCATTGATGGAGCGCAACATTTGGTCATTTCCTGTTCGCTCAAAAGCGGTTGGAACCCCACCAAAAAGTACCCGTTTGGTTTGTGCACCGGGGCTTCTGAATCCGGCATCCACACGATTCCAAGCCCATTGCATGCTCCAACCCTGATCCGCTCTTGACCAATTGGCCACTGCGTGCACAAATTGACCTCTTTTGTCTTTTAATTCACCCGGCTGATCATGGTACTGATGCGACCATCCTTTCTCCGCCTTAAGCTCCACATGGGATGCGCCAATATCGTTGCGGTACAACAACGAACTGGTCACCACTGGAATGCGCAACAAAGTCGCATTGTTCGAAGTTCCTTTCAAATCGTAGGTATTGGTATACAAAACATCCGCACTCCAATGATTGTTCACCAGGATATCTGCCGTTGCTCCGGAGAATAAACGATCAGGTGTATTGCCAAAATCGGTAGAACGAATTCTGGATGTCATGGTCTTTAAAGACAACGATTTTAAAACATTGGCAAACAAAAAAGTAACATCTCCTGCGGCACCTTGTTGGCGCCAAGAGTGGTCATTATTGTAAAAATGATCATAATTCAGAACACCCCATTGCTGTTGCAATCCTGTAGGAGCAAAAGGCATCAACTCTTGATCATTGTTCCAAAGGGTGTAGGGTGACATCTTGTAATTAAAATCACCCAGGTGATAACGAACGCGATTGGCCACCAATCCTCTTACATACAATTGACGAACATCAAAACTCACCCCTGAGCCCCAAAATCCTCCATAATCATTGCGCACACGCACCATGGCCAAAATTTCCATTTGCTTGTTGGCTTGCACTTTCATGCCCAAATCCGCCAATACATTTCCGCTATTCAATTTGGCAGCCGTGACGGTATCTTCAACCGCAGGGTTATAGGCATCACCATAAAATTGTGCACGGGCAGCTCCGAAGAACGTTACCTTCTTTGGTGTGTTGGGCTGTGCCCAGGCTCCCAAAGAAATCAGGCAAATCCCAATGAATATCCAATACTGTTTCATATCAAAAAAATGCTTTTAATTCAACCTGCCATTCATTTCCCTTTAGATCATCTAAAGGAAAACTGGTATCTACAAAAGAGAACCAACGTCTGCGCACATACAATCTGGCGTTCCGTCCCAAATCGATGTCCGTTCCCAAGCCCAAACTTTTACCCCATTGATTCAAGGGTCGCCTGGTCTCTTCATTGATGTCCGTATTGTAGTTGCCCAATGTTCGCTCGTAGCCAGCGTATACATTCAACAACATCTTTCCATTGAGGCGCCAATAGCATTCCACTTCGGAACTATACTGACGGATATAGGCCTCTTCATTCATCACCGGTATGGGTGAAAATGCATTAGAAATGGTCCCTACTTGCATCAAGGCAAAAGCATAAAATTCGCGCTCAAACAAATAATGACTAAACTTGGTTTGCAACTCGGCATTGTTAAAGTACTTGTCATATACAACAACACCTGAAGAATCATTGTTGAGGGTAACACTTTGGTAAGTATCCCGATAAATGTCGGAGTAGCGGTTATAAGGTCCAATGTTGGCAGGGAAATTCCAGCGCCACAATCGCGAACGCACCAATTGATTCACTGGGTGACCGATGGTCAGCAAATTACTGGTCTTTTCCAATTCTTTAGAAACACCGATGCCCCCAGAGAAACGCCAATGGGGTATTTGGTATTGAAAATTCAAATTGCCGCCTTGACGGTTATTGGTAAACTGACCCAATCTTGTCAATGAAGAACCGATGGGCTGCAAAACACCTGAGCTACCGATGCTTCCTGCTGGAATGTCATTCACACTGTACTCCACAGTTGCAGTATTCCAATACAAGGCGGCGTTGTTCACCACCTTGGGACTCACCCTGTAGTAGGTTGCTTCAAAAGACAACCCTTTGATCCACTCTGGCGTAGAGTATTTGAATTGCGCCAACTCCCCAAATCCTCGGTTGTGGCGAGGAGAGTAATACCTTCCTGCTCCCCACTCTCCTTTGATCATGTGTCCGTTCTTCTTGTAAAGAAACTCTTGCGTGATGACATTGTTACCGAATGCGGTCTGCGCCAAACTATCCGTGTAATTAACAGCATTGATGGTGTTTATGGATAAAAATCCCCAAGAAAAGTCTTTCTTCAGCTTTCCTCCGTAAGAGAAATTGGGCGTTCGACTAAACCCACCATTCATCTCTGTCTTTCCTAACATGATCATTGTTTGTATGGCTTTGGGCAATTGACCATCAATCACGACACCTTGAAAAGCGCGGTTCCCCCAACGATTGTCCTGATCAATGGACCCTTGCTGAAAATATTGATCATAGCGGTGAACAATGTCTTTGCCAATGGGATCCCAAGGATTCCTTTCAAACAACATGAACCTGTTGTAGCCGCGAAAAGAAGACATGGTCAAATCAGAAATGGCCACCCATTGAATACCACCGATTCGGGTATTCCAACTTCCCCATTTTGTCTTGAAACTACCGTAAAGGGTCATCCCCAACATGGTCCCAAGGTTTCCACCCAATGCTCCACTCTGCAATGGATATTGAATATTTGGACGCAAAGAATCCGCAACCTGTCTTCCGTAGAAAGGTGCTTGATTTCCGTTCAAGAATTGAAACATGCGCACATCCATTCCCCATGATGATCCATCTCTTAAGTTACCTGAAATATTCAACAATAAATTGGGCAATTGGGCATCATCGCCAATGAAAAAATTAGCGGGTAAAGTGACATTGCCCACTGCATTGCTCAATGGATAAGGCTGCGGATAGCGGGTATAGGTGGCAAAGAATCGGTAAAAGCCATTGACCTGCAACCCGCGAAAAGCCTTGGGCTCCTTCTTGGGCATCAATCCATTGTATCCACTCAGAGAATCCACTTGCGCCTTGGTTGCATTAGAAAGCAACAAGAGGCACACGAACATCCAGGTATGGAACCATCCCTTATTCATTTTTCCAATTGTCATCCGAATATTGTTTTACATCCAACCAGCGGGCTGGCTTCATGTCACTGGGTCTTTCATTCACCAATACCGGCAGATTGGCGTAGGCATAATGGTTGTGGTTGTCCCAAATTTCAACAAAAATGCGGTAAGCTCCTGCGGTCATCGGTGCACGAAAACTGGACTTAAAATGCTTGCGCGATTTCCAAACCCCCGTTATCGCCAAAGGGGCTGTCTCAGCATCTCCTCCGGCCTTGATGTCCTGACTTTCAGGAATCCAACGCCAAATGACTTGACAAGGATCTTGGTCTGGCTCAGTCCAATCCAAATAGGCCTCTCCTTTCTCACCGGCATACACAATGGCATATGGGGAGCTGGATTGATTGACCACACGCAATGTTTGAATAACCGGAGCCAAATTGCTGGGCTTCTTGCCTGTCCATACTTCATGCATGACATCCACCGCTGGGGATTTTCGACCGTCAATGGAAAAAACACCGTACCAAGTGCTGGTGGTTTCTTGCTTTTGTCCCCATAAAAAAACAAATGAGCCCATGCATTGTTGGGGATCTCCTAAAATTTCGTTTTTGTATCTTGTTTCATAAGACAACCTCTTTTCTTCACTCGTTTGTTCCAAAGGAGCATTCCAAGTCGTCTTTTGCACCTCCCAATGTCCATTGGGCCCCCATTCTGTAATCAGATAAGGACCGGTCCATCCAAAAGACTTGAGGTTCTTTCTCACTCCACCCAAATCTCCATACGTATTGATTCCATAAATATCAATGGATGGGGCATCCCGCTTGATGAGTTTTACCTCTTCAGGATCCAAACCAGCAGTGACCGTGCAAGTAGGATGATGCGGATCCAATTCATGAATCATCTTGGCAACATCTTCAACTGCTTTCCATACTTTGGTATTCTTATAGAATAAATCTACCTCATTTCCCACACCCCACAACAACAACGCAGGATGGTCTTTGATTTCCATCACCACTTTTCGGAAAGACTCCAATTGCGCTTTGACTTTGGCCTCATTGTCGTAATCAAACCCGTGGCGTTCATGTTGCATCCACATTCCCATCATGACTTTTAAACCCAAGGCTTGTGCTTGGTCCAAATACTCCCTTGCATTATCGGTGCTCCAAGTCCTCACGGCATTGCCCCCTGCCGCTACAACTTCCTCCCAATGCGCAGTACCTCCTGCTCCCTTCACATAGAAAGGAGAACCGTCTACATACAAACGATAATGGCCTTCAGCATTGACCTTTACTTCCACATGTGCAGGTTGGGCCATGGAGTAAAAACCAAGAAAGACAAAACAGAATGTCCACACAAGATGCAATATTTTGGTCTTTGGCATTTCGCTAATAAACGATTAATTTTCGAAAACTAAAAAAATACTTTTTGTAAAAGTAACAATTACTCTACATTAGCGTAAAATCAATCGCAATGAATATGAAGAAATTTGTATCCCTTTTAAGCTTGCTTGTCCTTGGACTATCGGCTCGGTCTCAAACCTACAACATCACTTTTAATGTGGACATGAGCCAGCAAACTGGATTCACGACCCCTGAGGTGAATGGATCTTTTAACGCCTGGTGCGGATCGTGCGCACCCATGAGCGACCCCGAAGGCGATGGTATTTGGACCTTGACCATTCCCTTGGCCGCTGGTACTTATGAGTACAAATTCTCTGCTGACAACTGGGGAAGTCAGGAAACATTGTTGGCTGGATCAGCATGTACTGTAACCAATTTTGGATTCACCAATCGCACCTTGACGGTATCCGCTGATGCAGTTCTTCCTGTGGTCTGTTGGGGAGCATGCACGGATTGCGCCAGCGCTCCGAATATTGTCGACATTACCTTTCAATTGGACATGAATGGACAAACGGGATTTACCACCCCTGAAGTGAATGGAACGTTCAATGGATGGTGTGGCAGTTGCAATCCCATGACCGATGCGGATGGCGACAATGTGTGGACCACTACCATCACATTGCCCGCTGCCGATTACCAATACAAGTTTTCCTATGACAACTGGACCGGACAAGAGACATTGGTACCTGGAGCTTCATGTACCTTCACTGATGGAGCCTTTACCAACCGCATCATTTCTGCCAACTCGGATGTTGTGATTGATACCGTTTGTTGGGGCAGTTGCGATGCTTGCGGACAGAGCTCAGGACCTTACAACGTGACTTTCAATTTGGACATGTCTCAGGCTGGATTTGGTTTCACTGCGCCAGAAGTAAATGGAGCATTCAACAACTGGTGTGGCAATTGCGCGGCGATGAGCGATCCAGAAGGAGACAACATTTGGACCATCACCATTCCATTGGCTGCGGGTAGTCATCAATATAAGTTTTCTTATGATAATTGGGCTGGTCAGGAAGAATTTTTGGTTGGAGCTCCGTGCACCTTCACAGAAAATGGCTTTACCAATCGTTTGATTGATGTAACAGACAATGTCGTATTGAATGCAGTGTGTTGGGGAAGCTGCGAAGCATGTGTTACATCGGTTGCAGAAACTTTGAGCTCGACTGTGGGTATTTATCCCAATCCAGCAACAGATCAAACCAACTTGCGTTGGAATGGTGTTCAGGACAACCTTAAAATTTACAATGCACAAGGACAATTGGTCATGCACAAAAAATTGACTTTTAATACACAACAATTGACATTGGAAACTGCTGATTGGTCGAAAGGAGTTTACACCATAGTCATGATGAACAGCAATGGCGTGAGCAACACATTGCAGTTGGTAGTGCGATAAAAAACTTAGACTTCTTGAACAAAAAAGTGCGCAATGTGCGCACTTTTTTTTTGCATAATATAAAATCTATTCTTCAAAAAGTGTCGCTCCTCCGGAGCTGAATGTCTGTTTATCCAAATAAAACCATTGAGATACCGCTCCTCCGGAGCTGGATATGATGCTCAAATGTGAAGATAAAAAACGGCCAAGCTTATTCAGGCATTAACATCATCCCCTCATCCCCTCATCCCTTTCCTCAAAACTCAAACACAAACCCCTTCTCCTTATACGCTTTGAAAAGCTTTGGATCGAATTTGTACAGGGCGGATGGGCGGTGGCGGACGTTGGTTTGGGCCTCGTCCAATTGCTTGAGGAATTTCACGCCGCTAATCTTCTTTCGAAAATTGCCTTTGTCAAACTCGCGCTGTAGTATGGTCTCAAACATTTCCTGAAATTGGGTCAAGGTAAACTTCTTGGGCAATACGGTTGTCCAGATGGGCTCTGATACGATGATCTCTTTCAAAGCCTTGTGGCACTCTTGCAATATTTGCTTGTGATCAAAAGCCAATTTGGGAATGCGCTTGATGCTGTGCCACTTGGCGTCCTTGGCCCAATTGGAAGCCAATGGCGCAATGTCTTGTACTTCCACCAATGCCAAATAGGCCACCGTGATTACACGACCCAAAGGATGGCGGTCTACCTTACCAAAAGTATGCACCTGACGCATCGGGATTTCGTGCAAGGTGGTCAAGTCATTCAATACCCTTGCCGCTGCTGCATCCAAATCTTCATATGGATAAACCAAGTCACCGGGGAGTGCCCAAAAGTCTTCGTATGGATCGGTACCCCTTTGGATCAAGAGCACCTTCAGTTCCTTTTCGTGGTAACCAAAAATAACGCAATCCACAGAGAACGCTGATTTAAAGAAGGCATCAATGGGAATGGAGTAAATATCATCCTTCTCCACACTGGTCTTGGATAGGTCAAGCGCATTTCTCATGGTAAATACTTTTTGTATTAATTACAATTAGTGTATATTCGTGGCTAAGCTAATTCAAATTTCCGAAAATGAAAAAACTATCAACGCTGTTTTTTGTTATTGTTTGCAACTTTTTAATGGCGCAAACTTACCCCATCACGTTCCAAGTGGACATGAGCAATGTGATTGGATTTACTGTAGCCAATGTCAATGGAACATTCAACAGCTGGTGCGGACCGTGCGCGGCAATGACGGATGCCAATGGAGACAATGTCTGGGAAATCACCATTCCATTGGCCAATGGAAATTATGAATACAAGTTTACGGCTGATGGTTGGACGCAACAAGAGAACTTGACTCCAGGCTCATCTTGTACCGCCACCAATTTTGGATATACCAACAGAACCTTGGTTGTATCAGGAGCTGCGCAAACATTGCCTGTTGTTTGTTGGGGAGCATGTGCTTCCTGCACGACCGTCACACCCGTTACCTTTAGTGTTGACATGAGCAATGTAACCCAAACTTATACGCAAGTTCAATTGGCAGGCAGTTTCAATGGATGGGCACCTGCAACAACTCCAATGACAGATGCCAATGCAGATGACATTTGGGAAGTAACCATCAATCTTGCACCAGGTAGTTACGAGTACAAATTTGCTGCAGACAATTGGGCCATTCAAGAAAATTTGATTCAAGGCGCTTCTTGCACGACCACCAATTTTGGTTACACCAATCGCACCTTAACAGTTGGAAATACAGCACAATCCACTCCAACTGTTTGTTGGGGAGCTTGTGAAGCCTGCGCCAATGTCTCACCTTATTACAATGTTACCTTTCAAGTCAACATGAATGAAGCTACTGGCTTCAACACTCCTGAATTGAACGGAACTTTTAACGGATGGTGCGGCAGTTGCACCGCCATGAGTGATGCCAACGCTGATGGCATTTGGGAGGTGACGGTTCCCTTGCAAGCGGGAAATTATGAATTCAAATATTCTTACGACAATTGGGCGGGCTCAGAACAATTGACTCCAGGTGATCCCTGCACCGTAACCAATGGAGGATTTACCAATCGTTCACTTATTGTAAATGGCACAACAACACTTGATGTCGTTTGTTACGGAAGTTGCGCCAATTGCGCCAGTGCACCCATCATGGGATGCACGGATCTAACCGCGCTCAACTACAATTCCTCAGCCACTATGGACGATGGCTCTTGCCAATATGAAGTATTTGGCTGTATGGATCCGATGGCCAACAATTATAATTCCTCCGCGACCACTGATGATGGTTCATGTCAGTACAGTACATTTGGCTGTACAAATGCTGCTGCAGTCAATTTCAACCCCGGAGCCACAATGGACGATGGCTCTTGTTTGTATGCCACAACATTCCAAGTGGACATGACCTGTGCTGGTACTTACAACACTGTTCATGTTACAGGTCCGTGGTGTGGATGGTGTGGAGCAGATACTTACAATACGCTATCTGACAACAATACAGATGGCATTTATGATGTGGTTGTGAATCTTCCAGCTGGTACCGTGGAGTACAAATACATGGTGGACAATTGGGCGGCTCAGGAGAACTTGGTGGACGATGTATTGGCCGGAGGCACGTGTGCTCCGATCACAGACGGCGCCAACTATGCCAATCGTACAACACCTGCTGGATCAACCACCAATGATGTTTATGGAAGATGTTCCGCATGTGACGTCGGCGGAACTTACAATGTCACATTCCAAGTAGACATGAGTCAACAAACTGGATTTACCACTCCCGAAGTCAATGGATCATTCAACGCTTGGTGTGGCAATTGCAATGCCATGACAGACGTTAACGGGGACAACATTTGGGAAGCAACAATCGCCTTGGCTCCTGGCACCTATGAATTCAAATATGCTGCAGATGCATGGGCTATTTCTGAAAGCTTGATACCGGGCAGTGCCTGCACCGTAACCAACTTTGGGTTCACCAACCGCACATTAACGGTTGGCAACGCAGACATGGTTTTACCTGTTGTATGTTGGGGATTCTGCGAAGCTTGTGAAATTGCTCCTGAAATCTACGATGTCACCTTTATCGTAGACATGAATTACGTGACAGGTTTCACCACCCCTGAGGTCAATGGCACGTTTAATGGATGGTGCGGCAGCTGCAACCCCATGACAGACAACAATGGCGACAACATTTGGGAAACCACCATCGCCATTCCCGAGGGTGTTTATGAATTCAAGTTTTCTGCCGACGCATGGGGAACACAAGAAGATTTGGACCCCACCCTTCCATGCGTGGTGAGCAATTCTGGCTTCACCAATCGCTCATTAAACCTTACTCAAAATGTCACCATGGATACGGTGTGTTGGGCAAGTTGCACCGCCTGTGAGCCACCACAGATGTACACAGTTCACTTTGAAGTAGACTTGGGTGGACTTTCAGCAGACCGAGTAGAAATTGTCGGAAACTTCAACAACTTCTGCATGAGTTGCGATACATTACAACCGCTATTTGTCAGCAACACTTATGGCATTGACTTGGAATTGCCTGCTGGATTGTATGACTATTTCTTCACCATCAATGAAGGGCAAGACAATGAAGAATTAGTGGATGATGTATGCACCATGAGCTTGGGGGGTAATTACCACCGCGTCATCACTGTGACGGCAGATACATTTGTACCCAGCACCTGTTGGGAAAGTTGTACACCTTGTGTGGTATCGGTTGATGAATCGAATATTCAATCATTTGAAGTATATCCCAACCCTGCTCAGAACATTGTTCAATTGCCGGTTATGCTGAATGGAGCGTCTGTTTCGATATTCAATGCACAAGGAAAATTGGTTGCGAAAGAAAACAACGTGAGTCACAATTTGGATATTCATTCATTGGCTGTCGGCCTTTATCATATCGTATTGCAAAAAGAACAACAAGTATGGCAAAGTGCTTTCATCAAGGAGTAATCACCATTGCATTTCTTTGGCTGTCATTGGGTTCTAAGGCCCAGCTGACATGGAATTTGGTGTGGTCCGAAGAGTTTGGGGGAAGCGCATTGAATGAAGAAACTTGGAATTATGACATTGGATTTGGCAACTCGGGTTGGGGCAACAATGAGTTGCAATATTACCGAAGTGGAACAAGCAATTTGGTCATAGCAGATGGAAAGGCCTCCTTTATTGCGAAGCAGGAAAACTTTGGAAGTGCGCAGTATACCTCAGCCAGAATACAATCCAAAGGCAAGTATGACGTTCAATACGGAAGGATTGAGGCACGCATCAAAGTTCCGATGGGGCAAGGGATTTGGCCTGCCTTCTGGATGTTGGGAAGCAATATAGACGCCGTTGGTTGGCCTGAATGTGGCGAAATCGATATTTTGGAACATGTCAACAACGAAATGCAAGTGCATGGAACCCTGCATTGGGACAACAATGGACATCAGTACCAAGGGGGAAGCATTTCAACGGATCCAACCATTTATCACAACTATGCGATAGAATGGGATGCGGAACAAATTCGTTGGTATTTGGATGGTGTTCTATACTATTATCGCAACATCACCGCGGCCCAATACTCGGAGTTTCATCAACCCTTCTTTTTTATTCTCAATGTTGCTGTAGGCGGCAATTGGCCAGGATCTCCAGACAATACGACTGTTTTTCCTGCTGTGATGGAGGTGGATTTTATTCGGGTGTATGAATGGTCTGAACTTCCTACCAACATCGTTCAACAGGCAGCTGAAGATAAAACCTCCGTTGTCCTATACAACAATCAAATACAGTTCAAGAACATTCCTTCATCGGCGGCCTCCATCCAAGTTTACGATGTTTCAGGAAAGCTTGTTCAAAAGATTGACATCAATGGACAGAATAATGCGGAAGTTCATAACTTGACCAAAGGCATGTA
>JACCDM010549593.1_pt1 | contig 19198 bp, 18 predicted proteins | sample 7445851 | NCBI WGS metagenome assembly JACCDM01 (sample SAMN15323438, study PRJNA562643) | freshwater metagenome | isolation source: river surface water | place: USA:Blue River Watershed | collected 2017-08-16
GCTTGCCCGCGGCATCCTCGCAGACGGAATACTTCTGGTTGGTCCGCGCGGTCAGCTGGATCACTTCGGGCGGCACTTCGAGGAACTGCTCATCAAACCGGCCGAGCAGCGGTACGGGCCATTCGGTCAGACCGGCGTTCTCGATCACCAGCCCTTCGTCCTCGACCAGCTTGAGCCCTGCGGCTGCGGCGGCTTCGCTGGCCTTGGTGCGGATCGCATCCTGGCGCTCAACATGATCGACGATCACATGAGCAGCGCGCAGCTTGGCGGCATAGTCATCGACGCCGTCGATGCTGATTTCGCCGCTCGAATGGAAGCGGTGGCCCTTGGTCAGGCGGCCTGCCTTGATCCCGCCGACTTCGCACTCGACCACCTGGCCATCAAACAGCGCAACAATGGCCGAAAGCGGACGGACCCAACGCAGGCTTTCAGTGCTGATCGAAGCCGCGCCCCAGCGCTGCGACTTGGGCCAGGGGAAGGCGCGGATGATTGCCGGGATCGCTTCAGCGAGGACATCGGCGGTGGCGCGGCCCGGCTTTTCGGTGACCGCGAACAGCACGCCGTCGCGTTCGGTCAACTGGTCTTCGGTCAGGCCGGTCTTGCGCAGGAAGCCCTCGAGCGCCTGCGGCGGGGCGCCGACGCGCGGCCCCTTCACCTCTTCCGAAACGGCGGCGGTGGCTGCGGGCAACCCGCGCGCGATCAGGGCCAGGCGGCGCGGGGTCGACCAGACGGTGACTTCACCCACGGCAACGCCGGCAGCCTCCATTTCCTTGCGGAACAGCTTTTCCAGATCAGCGCGCGCGCCGGCCTGCATCCGCGCGGGGATTTCCTCGGAGCGGAGTTCGAGGAGAAAGTCAGACATGGGTCACTCCGCAGCACAAGCCAAAGCCGTCATCCTGAACTTGTTTCAGGGTCCATCGGGCCGCCTTCCCCGCATCGGCGAGATGGGAACCAGACATGGATCCTGAAACAAGTTCAGGATGACGCAAATGGGTCAAGACGGTCCTCATCATACCGTCCACCCCGGATACTTCGCTTCCCATTCGGCCTTGTTCTTCTCAATCCAGGCCTGGCATGATCCCTTGGCGAGATCGCGGACCCGGCCGATATAGCTGGCCCGTTCCTGCACCGAAATCACGCCGCGGGCCTGTAGCAGGTTGAACAGGTGGCTGGCCTCAATCGCCTGGTCATAGGCGGCCAGCGGCACCTGCGCGGCGATGCAGCGCTGGCACTCGGCCTCGGCGTGCTGGAAGCCCTTGAACAAGGTTTCGGTGTCGGCCACTTCGAAGTTGTACTTCGAATGCTCCTGCTCGTTCTTCAGGAACACGTCGCCATAAGAAACGCCTTCGGCGTTGAAGGCCAGGTCATAGACGTTGTCGACGCCCTGGATGTACATGGCGAGCCGCTCAAGCCCATAGGTCAGCTCACCGGCAACCGGCTTGCAATCAAACCCGCCGACCTGCTGGAAATAGGTGAACTGGGTCACTTCCATCCCGTCGCACCAGACTTCCCAGCCCAGGCCCCAGGCACCCAGCGTCGGGCTTTCCCAGTCATCCTCGACAAAGCGGATGTCGTGCGCCAGCGGATCGACGCCAATTTCGGCCAGCGATTGCAGATAGAGTTCCTGCAGGTTTTCCGGGTTCGGCTTCAGGATCACCTGATACTGGTAATAGTGCTGCAGCCGGTTCGGGTTCTCGCCATAGCGACCGTCGGTCGGGCGGCGGCTCGGCTGGACATAGGCGGCCTTCCAAGGCTCCGGCCCCAGCGCGCGCAGCGTGGTCGCAGGGTGAAAGGTCCCCGCGCCCATGCGCATGTCATAGGGCTGCAGGATCAGGCAGCCCTGGGCGCTCCAAAAGGCATGGAGGCGCAGGATCATTTCCTGGAACGAAAGCGGGCGGGTCTTATCCGTCATGGCCACGGCCTTTGGCGGATGGGCGGTTTCCGGTCAACCGGCCAGCAGCAAGGTTATGACAACCGAGATCGTTCATCGACGGGCATGAAAGCTGCGCTATAGCAGGGACATGATCGCGCGCCTGCTCCCCCCCCTCGCCCTGCTGCTCGGCTCCGCAGTAAACGCCCAGCAATCGCTGCCCACGCCGCAACCGGTGGTGGCCGAACCGGTGCCTGTCGATGCACGACCGGCGATGTGGAAGGTTAGCGATGCCGACACCACCGTTTACCTGTTCGGCACGATCCATCTGCTGCCGCGCGGCCTGAACTGGTTTCACGGCGCATTGGCCGAGGCTTTTGGCAGCGCGGACGAGCTGGTCACAGAAATACCGGACGTTGATCAGGCGGAGAGCCAGTCCGTGCTGCTCAAGCGCGGGATCCTGCCGGCCGGACAAAGCCTGCGCGACCAGATGTCGGCCAGCGAGCGCGCCAAATTCGAGCAGACCTTGGCGGGCTTCGGCTTGCCAGCTGCAGCATTTGACCGGTTCAAGCCGTGGTACGCGGCAGTTGTGCTTGCCACCCTGCCGTTGCAGCGCAAGGGCTATGCGCTGGCCAACGGGGTTGAGACCGAACTTGCCAATCGCAACCTGGCGCAGGGGCGAGCGCGGATCGGGCTGGAGACGCTGGATTACCAGCTCGCACTGTTCGATGGCTTTCCGGCCAAGGTTCAGCGCCGCTATCTGTTCGAGGTAATCGACGCTCTGCCCGATATCGACAAGGATGTTGGCGAAATGGTGGCCGCTTGGCGCGACGGCGATGCCGCAAAGCTGGCCGAACTGATGAATGCCGAGGAGGACGATCCGGTCATGATCGAAGCCTTGCTGACCAATCGCAACAAGGCCTGGGCGCGGTGGATTAAGGCGCGGCTTGACCGCCCCGGAACGGCCTTTATCGCGGTTGGTGCAGGTCACCTTGGCGGTGCCGGTTCGGTACAGGACGAGCTTAAGGCAATGGGGATAAAGTCCGCCCGTGTTCAATAGGATCGCTGCCACTCTCCTGGCGTTGCTGCTGGCGGCCTGCCAGCAAACCGAACCTGCCCGCCCCGCCATCTGGCAGGTTGATGGCCCGCATGGCGAGCGCGCTTGGCTGCTTGGCACGATCCATGCGCTACCGAACCCCATCAGCCTGGATAGCCCGGCCTTTTTAAAGGCCAAAAAGGAAGCGGGTTCGCTGGTGGTGGAAGTTGCGGCACTGGCGGATGACAAGCGCACCGCCCTCGCCTTTCACAAGCTTTCCGCCGTCGCTGTGGCTCCGGCGATTGCGGATCGCGCCAACCAGGCTGACCGAGCGGCCCTGAGCAAGCTGCTGGCCGACACGAAAACCCCGCCCGATCGCTTCAACCAGATGGACACTTGGGCCGCCGCGCTGGCGCTGGCCCAAGCCATCTCCGCCGGTAGCGGCGATGACAGCGGCAACGGGGCTGACCGCCTGATCCTTAAGGAAATGCAGGGCAAGCCGCTCAAGGAATTTGAAGGCGCGGAACGCCAGCTGGCAATCTTCGATGCCCTGCCGGAAAGCGAGCAACGCGATCTGCTTTCGGCGGTCATTCGTTCGGCACCAACCGCCCGCAAAGATGGCCGGGCCTTGCAGCAGGCCTGGCTGCGCGGCGATGTCGCTGCGCTTGAGGCGCTGGACCACGCTGGTCTGCTGGCCGATCCGGAACTGCGGGACGCGCTGCTGATCCAGCGCAATGCCGACTGGGTACGGCAGCTGTCAGCCATGCTCAAACAGGGCGAGAAGCCGCTCGTCGCGGTTGGCGCGTTGCATCTTGTTGGCAAGGACGGCTTGGTGGCCCGGCTGCAGGCGCAAGGATTCAAGGTTACGCGCCTGCAATAGCCTTGCATTTCGCGGCCATTGCCGGTAACGGCCCGCGCTTCCCGTCATGGTCATCCCTGGAGGCGTGACGGAGAAGTGCTGTAATCCAGAGTTTTGAAAGGCAATGCAATGAGCGATACGCTGCACCTGCCGGCCGAGACGCGCGAACGGGCTGGCAAGGGAGCCTCCCGTGAACTGCGTCGTAATGGCCGCGTCCCCGCCGTCGTCTATGGCAACAATGAAGAGCCCCTGGCGATCCACGTCGAAGAAAAGCTGCTGGTCAAGCAGCTCGGCACCGGCCACTTCTTCAACTCGATCGTTGAAGTCGAAGTTGGCGGCAAGACCGTGCGCACGCTCCCCAAGGACGTTGCCTTCCACCCCGTCACCGATCGTCCGATCCACGCGGACTTCCTGCGCGTTTCGAAGGACCACAAGGTTCACGTCAACGTGCCGGTGCACTTCGCCAACGAAGATGCCTCGCCCGGCCTGAAGCGCGGCGGCGTGCTCAACATCGTATTGCACGATCTTGACGTCGTCTGCTCGCCCGACAACATCCCTGACGAAGTCGTGATCGACGTTACCGGCCTCGAAGTTGGCGCCTCGATCCACATTCACGACATCAAGCTGCCCGCCGGTGTCACCGCTGCCCACGCCGATCGCGACGACACCGTTGCCACGATCGTCGCGCCTTCGGGCCTGCGCAGCGAAGAAGGCGACAACAGCAAGACCGAAGCCGGCGAATAAGCCCTTCAGGTTGACCGGGGCGGCCCTGCTGCCCCATCAGAAGCCGGACCGCAGCGATGCGGTCCGGTTTTCTTTTGACCATACCAGTTTGGGAGAACACGCGTGCAGCTTTGGGTCGGCCTTGGCAATCCGGGTCCGCAATATGCCCTGCACCGGCACAATGTCGGCTTCATGGCGATCGATGCGATCGGCGAGGTGCATGACTTCGGACCCGAGACTAAGAAGTTCCAGGGCTGGCTGCGCGAAGGCCGGATCGGCGGGCAAAAGGTGCTGCTCTTGAAGCCGGCAACCTTCATGAACGAGAGCGGTCGCGCGGTCAGCGAGGCGCTGCGCTTTTACAAACTCGGTGTCGATGCGCTGACCGTGTTCCATGACGAGCTCGACCTTGCGCCGTTCAAAGTCAAGGTCCGCCAGGGCGGCGGCCTCGCCGGCCACAACGGTTTGCGGTCGATCGACCGGCACTTGGGCCCGGAATTCCGCCGCGTGCGGATTGGCATCGGCCATCCCGGCCACAAGGATCGGGTGACCGGCCATGTCCTTGGAAATTATGCCAAGGCAGAAATGGACGATCTGGCCGACATGCTGGGTGCGATCGCCGCCGAGGCCGATTGGTTGGCGAAGGGTGAGGATACCCGCTTCATGAGCGACCTGGCCCTGCGACTGCAGGACTGAGCCATCGACAAAGCGCGACGCGGGCCAGAATTACCAGTGCCCGCTAGCCAAACCGGCCCGCGGCCGCTAGTGCGCCCCGACCCCGAGTTTGGAGTGCGAGATGGGATTTCGTTGCGGTATCGTTGGCCTGCCTAATGTCGGCAAGTCCACCCTGTTCAATGCGCTGACCGAGACGCAGGCCGCGCAGGCTGCGAATTATCCGTTCTGCACGATCGAGCCAAACGTCGGCAATGTCGGCGTGCCCGATCCCCGCCTTGATAAGCTGGCCGCGATCGCCGGCAGCCAGAAGATCATCCCGACCCAGCTCGGCTTTGTTGATATCGCCGGGCTGGTGCGCGGCGCCAGCAAGGGTGAAGGCCTGGGCAACCAGTTCCTGGGCAATATCCGTGAAGTGGATGCCATCGTCCACGTGCTGCGCTGCTTTGAAAACGATGACATCCAGCATGTCGACAACCGCGTCGACCCGGTGTCCGATGCCGATACGGTTGAAACCGAACTGATGCTGGCGGATCTGGAAAGCCTGGAAAAGCGGGTCCCTGCCGCCCAGAAAAAGGCCACCGGTGGAGACAAGGAAGCCAAACTGCTCGCCTCGGTCCTGACCCCGGCGCTGGAACTGCTGCGCGATGGCAAGCCCGCCCGCCTTGCCCGCCCAGAGGGCGAGGAAGAGCTGCGCCTCTTCAACCAGGCCCAGCTGCTTACTGCCAAGCCGGTACTCTATGTCTGCAATGTCGAGGAAGAGAGCGCCGCCACCGGCAACGCCTTCTCCGCGGCCGTGTTTGAAAAGGCCGAGGCCGAAGGCGCCAATGCCGTAATCGTTTCAGCCGCGATTGAAAGCGAGCTGATTGGCATGGAGCCGGACGAACGGATGGTCTTCCTCGAAGAGCTTGGCCTGCACGAAACCGGTCTCGCCCGTGTGATCCGCTCGGGCTATGACCTGCTGCACCTGATCACTTTCTTTACCGTCGGCCCCAAGGAAGCCCGCGCCTGGACCGTTCACCGCGGGGCCAAGGCGCCGGAAGCTGCGGGCGAGATCCACTCCGACATGCAGCGCGGCTTCATCCGTGCCGAAACCATCGCCTTTGACGATTTCATCGGTCTGGGTGGTGAAACGGCGTGCAAGGATGCCGGCAAGCTGCGCCAGGAAGGCAAGGAATATGTGGTGCAGGACGGTGACGTGATGCACTTCAAGTTCAACGTCTGAGGCAGCCATGGCAGACGCGCTGCAGTATTTCGAAGACCTGGTGGTGGGCAGCACGGCGCGCTTTGGCCGCTATGAAGTGACGCGCGAGGAAGTGATCGAATACGCCAGCAAGTACGATCCACAGCCCTTCCACCTTGATGACGAAGCTGCCGCAAAGACGCATTTCGGCCGCCTCTCAGCCAGCGGCTGGCACACCTGCGCCATGACCATGCGGATGCTGGTCGATAACCTGCAAGAGCACCGCCAGGCCGGCCTTGGCTCACCGGGGCTGGATGAACTGCGCTGGCTGAAGCCGGTCTATCCTGGCGATGTGCTCCGTGTGGAATCCGAACTGCTGGAAAAGACCCGCAGCCGCTCGCGCCCCGAAATGGGCAGCTTCAAATCGATCATTTCGGTCTTCAACCAAGATGACGTGAAGGTGATGACCTTCCGCTCGATCGGGCTGATTGCGGTGCGCGAACTGGGTGCAACCGACTAGCGCCGTCCAAACAGCTTCTCGACATCCTCCAGAGCCAGTTTGACCCAGGTCGGTCGGCCGTGGTTGCACTGGCCCGAGCGCGGCGTGCGCTCCATTTCGCGCAGCAGGGCGTTCATTTCGGCGACGGAGAGGGTCCGTCCAGCCCGCACTGAGCCGTGACAGGCCATGGTCGCGAGGACGTGGTCAAGCCGCTCTTCCAGCAAGAGCGCCGCGCCATTTTGGGCAAGGTCATCGGCAATGTCGCGGACCAGCGCCTGGACATCGCCACCCGCCAAAGCCGCCGGGACCGCGCGGATTAGCATCGCGTCCGGGCCGAAGCGTTCCAGTGCAAGGCCGTGTGCGGCGAGTTGCGGCGCAGCTTCGGCCACCCGGTCGCAGTCGGGCTCGTCCAGTTCGACCACTTCGGGGATCAGCAGCGCCTGCGATGCCGCCATGGCTCCTTGCGCACCAGCAGCCTTAAGCCGTTCCAGCACAAGCCGTTCATGCGCAGCGTGCTGGTCAACAATCACCAGCCCATCCTCGGCCTCGGCCACGATATAGGTGTTGGCAACCTGCCCGCGGGCCACTCCCAACGGATGGGAAACGGCCGGCTCAGGCGCGGCATCGGCCGCCTCCGCCTTGGCAGCGGGGGCCAGGACCGACGCCTCGTAACCGCGCCAAGCCTGACCGGCATCGCGAACTGACGTCGGTGCGAAGGTGCGGCCGAAGAGCGAGCCAAGCGCCGGTGCGGCCTCCCGCGCAATCGGTTCAGCCTGCCAATTGGCCATGGCGGGAGCCGCCGGAGCCTGGGCCGAACGCTGCCCTGCCCCTTCCAGTGCGTGGCGCAGGCCCGAGACGATGAAGCCGCGGACAAAGGCCGGATCGCGGAACCGGACCTCGGTCTTGGCCGGGTGGACGTTCACGTCGACTTCCTCGGGCGGCAGGTCAAGGAACAGCGCCAGCACGGCATGGCGATCGCGCGCCAACATATCCGCATAGGCCCCGCGCACCGCACCCACCAACAGCCGGTCTTTCACCGGCCGGCCGTTGACGAACAGGTATTGGTGATCGGCCACTCCGCGGTTGAAGGTGGGCAGGCCGGCCACCCCGGTCAGCCGGACAGGACCGCGTTCCAGCTCAATAACAACCCCGTCTTCCGCCAGCTCGCGCGCTACCAGCTGAGCAACGCGGGCCGCCAGCGATTGCCCGCCCTGCACCGCCAGGACCCGGCGACCATCGTGCTCCAGCGTGAAACCGACTTCAGGCCGAGCCATAGCCAGACGACGGACGACATCGAGGCAGGCGGCGTATTCGCTGCGCGGGGAGCGCAGAAATTTGCGCCGTGCCGGGATTTTTCCGAACAGGTCTTCAACCCGGATGCGAGTTCCGGGCGGAAGCGCGGCCGGCCCATTGGCAACCTGCTGACCGTGATCAACCACCACCTGCCATCCGCCGTCAGCACCGCGCACGCGGCTTTCCATCGTGAAGCGGGCGACACTCGCGATCGAAGGCAGTGCCTCGCCACGAAAGCCCAGGGTCGCTACAAGTTCGATCGCTTCGTCAGGAAGTTTGGACGTGGCGTGACGTTCGAGAGCGAGAGCCATGTCTTCACGCGTCATCCCGCAGCCATCATCAGTCACTTCGATCAGGCCCAGCCCCCCCTCCCCCAAGCGAACGGCGATCGTGGTTGAACCCGCATCGATGGCGTTTTCGACCAGCTCTTTGAGCGCGGCGGCCGGCCTCTCCACCACTTCGCCGGCCGCGATGCGGTTGACCAAGGTCTCGGGAAGGCGGCGGATCACAGACATCGTCTTATTGCCCTAGCGATGAACCGCACCGATTTCGAGACGGAAGCGCATCGGCAATCCCCACCTTTCAGACAAATTTTTGGCCTTTGAGCGGCCCTTGCGGTAATGAGCCGCGAGTCACGCCAACCTTCTCGCCGTTGACTTCTGCGATTCACGCAGTAAACGGCTGGAAAAATAACGGAAAATTCAATGGCCTCGTTCCTGTCCCGATTCTTCAAATTTGGCTCCCAGAACATGGCGATCGACCTCGGAACAGCGAATACGCTGGTCTATGTGCAGGATCGTGGCGTCGTGCTGAACGAGCCTTCGGTCGTCGCAATTGAGACGATCAACGGAATCAAGCGGGTCAAGGCCGTGGGTGATGACGCCAAAATGATGATGGGCAAAACCCCTGACAGCATCGAAGCGATCCGCCCGCTGCGCGATGGCGTGATCGCCGACATTGAGATTGCGGAAGAAATGATCAAGCATTTCATCCGCAAGGTGAACGGCAAGCGCACTTCGATGTTCTCGCCACCAGAAATTGTGATCTGCGTTCCCTCGGGATCCACCTCGGTTGAACGCCGTGCAATCCGCGATGCCGCCAGCAACGCCGGCGCCAGCCAGGTCTACCTGATCTTGGAACCAATGGCCGCAGCGATTGGGGCGGACATGCCGGTGACAGAGCCGGTCGGCTCGATGGTGGTCGACATCGGCGGTGGCACTACCGAAGTCGCCGTGCTTTCGCTGCGCGGCCTGGCCTATACTACCTCGGTCCGCGTTGGCGGGGACAAGATGGATGAAGCGATCGTTTCCTATGTCCGTCGCCACCACAACCTGCTGATCGGTGAAGCCACGGCTGAACGGATCAAGAAGGACTACGGCGTTGCCATGGTCCCGACTGACGGTATCGGCGAAACGATCCAGATCAAGGGCCGCGACCTTGTTAACGGCGTGCCCAAGGAAATCACCATCACCCAGGCGAACATCGCCGAGGCACTTTCTGAACCGATCGGCGCAATCATCGAAGGCGTGCGCATCGCGCTTGAAAATACCGCGCCCGAACTGGCAGCCGATATCGTCGACCAAGGCATTGTCCTGACCGGTGGTGGGGCTCTGATCCAGGGGCTGGACGATTACCTGCGCGAGGAAACCGGCCTGCCGGTGTCGATCGCGGAAGATCCGCTGTCCTGCGTTGCGCTGGGCACTGGCCGGGCGATGGAAGATCCGATCTATCGCGGCGTGTTGATGACGGCCTAAGCGGCCACTGAAGGGGAGTAGGCACCGCATGGCGCCGTCGTCGAACCGGCGCCCCGGCAGTTCCCGCAGGGCGCAGTACTCGACATTTCTGGGCTACGTTATCGCCTTCCTTGGCGTAGCGGCTGGTGTTGCGGTTCTGCTGATATCCTCGGGCAATCCCGGCGCCTTTTCCACCCTACGCAGCGGCGCGACCGACCTGGTCGCGCCTGCATCCGAGGCGGCAGCAGCCAGCCGCAGCGAGGGCAGTGGGGCCTGGTCAGCGTTGCAGGGCTATTTCACCTATGGCGTGCGCGTTGCCCGCAATGAGCAGGAACTCGCGCTAGCCCGGGTGCGGTTGGCTGAAGCGGAGGCCCTGAAAGAAGAGAATCGCCGACTTAAGGCGCTGCTTGACCTAAAGGACAGTGAGCCGCAGGCTGTCGCCGTGGCCCGACTGATCGGTTCGACAGCGGCCAGCACCCGCCGCTTTGCCTTCTTGGGCGCTGGTCGGAACCAAGGCGTTGCCGTCGGCATGCCGGTTCGATCCCCGCTTGGTCTGATTGGCCGGGTGCTCGAAACCGGCGAACGCAGCGCCCGTGTGCTGCTTATTACAGACACAGAAAGCGTCGTGCCGGTGCGCCGGGCGAGCGATGGCATACCCGCGTTTGCGACCGGTCTTGGCGACGGCACCCTACAATTACGGCTGATCAACCTCGGAACAAACCCACTCAAGGTGGGCGATGCCTTTGTTACTTCGGGTTCGGGTGGGCTTTATTGGCCAGGAACCGCCATAGCGGTCGTTACCCGTCTCACCCGCGATGGGGCGATCGCCCGTGCACTGGGCGATCCGGGCAATACCGAATTTGTCCAGGTACAGCCGCTTTGGGACGAAGGTGCCGCAGCGCAGCAGCTTCCCGCGCCCGCCAGCACTGGAGCGCAGTGATGCCGGTTCCGATCCCGGAACAGCTTAAAAACTTGGCCCGTCCGCGGATCAACCGCGCTCCCTCGCCTGTACTCGCTCTCTCGCTGCCTTGGTTGCTGGTCATGCTAGGCAGCCTTACGCCCGCATTGCCAGTGATCGCTTCCGCACCAATCATGCCCCCGCTTGGCTTCCTGTTCCTGCTTGGCTGGTTGCATTTGCGCCCGGGGATTATGCCGGTTTGGGCGGGTCTGCCATTAGGGCTGCTAGATGACCTATTCAGCGGCCAGCCCTTGGGCTCGGCGATGACGCTTTGGTCGCTGGCGACGATCGGCATGGATTTTGTTGAAACACGGTTCCCCTGGCGCGGATTCATGCAGAACTGGCTGGTGGCATCAACAGTGATCGCGGGATACCTGCTGATGGCCGCCTGGTTCGCTGCGGTTCACCGCCAGCCAGGTCTCTTACTGGCCATGTTGCCACAAATTGCCCTTTCAATCCTGATTTACCCCATTGCGGTGCAGGTTGTTGGCCTGATTGACCGCCTGCGTCTTATCCCTGTGCGGGTTGTCTGATGCTGTTGGGATCGAGCAAGCACGTTAGCTCAGGCACGCTCAAGAATGCCTATGATCGCCGAGCCATGCTCATCGGCGGTTTGCAAGCGGCCGTTGGCATCCTCCTGGCTGGAAGGGTCGCCTGGATCAGCCTTGCGCAAAATAAGAAATACACGCTCGCCTCAGAGAGCAACCGGGTCAACTTAACGCTGATCTCGCCCCGCCGCGGCGCCATCCTTGATCGAAACGGTGCACCGATTGCCGCCAACCGGGCCGACTTCCGCGTTGACCTGATACCGGACCGACTGGTCGATACGGACCGCACCCTTGGCGAGCTGGGCCGTTTGCTCAAGCTGAGCGACGTTCGGATCAAGGATCTTAGAGACAAGCTGGACAAGGTGCGGGGTTTTCAGCCTGTCGAGGTCGCCGCCGGCCTTGACTGGGACAGCTTTGCTGCAATTTCCGTACGCCTGCCAGACCTTCCCGGGGTGCTTGCCCAACGCAGCTTTTCGCGGTGGTATCCAACTGGCCCCTCGGTGGGTCACCTGATCGGCTATGTCGGCCCGGCCTCGGCAGAAGACTACGAAAAGGAACGCAACCCGCTGCTTGTTACGCCGGGGTTCAAGATCGGCAAAGACGGCCTGGAAAAGCGATTTGAAAAGGTCTTGCGCGGCACGCCCGGGGCACGACGTGTGGAAGTAACCGCCAGCGGCAAGGTCGTCCGCGATCTCGACATGCGCGAGGATTCCCCGGGTCAGCCGCTTCACCTGGCGATCAATGCGCCCCTGCAGGATTATGCCGCCCGCCGGCTTGGCGTCGAATCCGGCTCGGTCGTGGTAATGGACTGCCTGACGGGTGATATCCTGGCGATGGCTTCGATGCCAAGCTACGACCCCAACAGTTTCTCTGACGGGATCGGCCGCATCGAATGGAAGATGCTGTCAGAGGACGATCACGTCCCGCTGCGCAACAAGGTGCTGCGCGGGCTCTATCCGCCTGGCTCGACGGTCAAGCCGATGGTTGCCCTGTCCTTCCTTGAGGCCGGTCTTGATCCCGATGAAAGTGTCTTCTGCGGCGGCGGCCTTCGCGTCGGCAACCGCGTGTTCGGTTGCTGGAACCGAAAGGGCCACGGCCAAGTCAACATGGCTAAGGGCATTTACCAAAGCTGCGACGTCTACTTCTATCATTTCGCCCAGCGGATCGGGATGGACCCTATTGCAGCGATGGCGCGCCGCCTCGGCCTTGGTCAGAAATTTGACTTGCCTGTGGTCGGGCAATCCTATGGCACGGTTCCAGACGCCGCGTGGAAGATGCGCAAGTACAACAAGCCCTGGGCAGTGTTCGACACGGTCAACGCCACAATCGGCCAGGGTTACATGCTGGTGAACCCGCTGCAGCAGGCGGTAATGGCCGCACGGATTGCCAGCGGCAAGCAGCTTCAGCCCCGGCTTTTGCTGGACCGCAAAGCCCCCAGCACACCCTCGATGGGTTTCAACCCCGAGCACTTGGCCTATGTCCACAAGGCGATGTTCGACGTGGTCAACGGCCCTGGCACGGCCGGCAAGGCCCGCCTGCCCTTCCCCGACATCCAGATCTCCGGGAAAACGGGAACGGCGCAGGTTGTCGGCTTGCACCTGTCAAACGGCAAGTCGGGCCCTTGGAAATACCGTGACCATGGGCACTTCATCTCCTTCGCTCCGTTTGATAACCCGCGCTATGCCTGCGCAGTGGTGATTGAACACGGCGGCGGATCATCGGCCGCCTACCCCATCGCGCGCGACGTCATGACTTTTCTGTTTGATCCGGCCAAGGCCATGCAGGTCCTGCTTGAAATGGAAGCCGGCTGGGGCGGGACGCCGCAGCAGCGGATGGCTACCCGATATAGCGTCTACGAAGCACGCTATGGCAGCAGCGCGCCAAAACCTGCGGAAGAAGACCCGGTGCAAAGCGCCGATGCTGCGGCGGAGGCTGCGAGCGCTCGTCCCCAACCAGAGCAAACAGAGGCCGCCGCACCACGAACAGAAGATTCCGATCCTGCTCCGGCGCCATCCAGCACGGCCGCGCCAGCACCATCAGCGAATGCGCCACAATGAGGGCCGGCATTATCCCCGCCGCGATTGCGAGGCAGCCTTGGGGCATCATTCTACCGCTAATTGTTCTGACCACATTTGGGGCAGCGGTTCTCTATTCGGCGGCAGGTGGCAGCTTCCAGCCCTGGGCCTTGCAGCATCTGATCCGCTTTGGCGTCTTCCTGACGATGGCAATGATCATCATGCGGCTGCCGCGATCGCTGTTCAGATTAACCGCATATCCAGCGTATGGAGTGTTGGTTTTTCTGCTGATGCTGGTTGATCTGATTGGCGCCGTCGGCGGTGGTAGCCAACGATGGCTGAACCTTGGATTCATGCAGTTGCAGCCCTCCGAGCTGATGAAACCGGCGATCGTTCTGGCCTACGCGAGGTTCTACGACACGCTGCCACCAGCGATGACCCAGAACTGGCGCTCGCTTATCCCCGCATTGGGGCTGCTGGCGCTACCCGCTTTGCTGGTAATGCTCCAGCCTGACCTCGGAACCGGCCTCGCCATTACGTTTGGCGCCGTTGCGGTGATGTTTATGGCGGGTCTACCGATGAAGTGGTTTGTAGGCGCCGGCGCTGCTGCGGTGGTTGCGGCGCCCGTCGCATTCTTCACCCTACTCCATGATTACCAGCGCAAGCGTGTGCTGGTCTTTTTGGATCCGGAAGGTGACCCGCTTGGATCGGGCTACCACATTTCGCAATCCAAGATCGCCATTGGATCAGGTGGCTTCTTCGGCAAGGGATTTGGCAATGGCTCACAAAGCCACCTCGAATATCTGCCGGAAGCCCACACGGACTTCGTCTTCGCAACCATGGGCGAGGAATGGGGACTAGTCGGCGCGCTGTTCGTGCTGTTCATCTTCATGCTGATCCTGCGTTGGGGATGGCGCGTTGCCCAGAATGCTCCGGACCGCTTTTCCCGCCTGCTAGCCGCAGGTATGACTTGCACCGTATTCTTCTATGTCGCGATCAATCTGTTGATGGTGGTTGGGCTTGCCCCGGTGGTGGGGATACCCCTTCCCTTCATGAGCCACGGCGGCTCATCCATGATGACCAACATGATCTGCCTGGGCACGATTATGGCAGTAGATCGTTGGAGCCGGCGTAGTTCTGGCATCGCTGGATAGAAAAACCTCAATCTCCCCCTTTTCACCGGCGAAACACCCGCTATAGGGAGCGCTCCCGACGATTCGGGACCTCGCGGAGTACCGCCCGTGTGGACGCATAGCTCAGTTGGTAGAGCAGCTGACTCTTAATCAGCGGGTCCTAGGTTCGAGCCCTAGTGCGTCCACCACCCTCTTCGTCAAACTTTTAAAATACCGGAATTTTTTCCGGCGGGACAATTGGCATCTGGTGCGGATGGATCAGGTCGGCTCCGTTTGCTGCCGACCGTAATCTCCACCCAGCAGAGCATCAAATCGAGCGCGGGCCGAATCCTTTGTGAGGTCGCTTGAGAATATCACACGTTCACCCGCCGCAAGCCGATCAAAGGCTATTTGAGAAAGTCGCTGGGCGCTAATTCCGTGGCTTTGCATACGCAGCTGCAGTCTGGCCAGCAGCGGAGTGTCACCATCTGCAATTCCGGTTTGAACGGCCGCCGGACATAGAACAGCAGTGCGTACAGAGGCGTTGGCCAGAGCCAGTTCTGCATCCAGAGCCTCCGCCATTGCCAGCAGTCCGTGCTTACTGGCGGCATATCCAGCGTACCCCGGGCTCGCCAGGAGCATCGAACTCGACCCGGTAAACACAAAAATCGATGGATCTATTTGACTGAGCATAAGCGGCACCAGCGCCCGTGCTGTCCGAATTGCGCCAACAAGATTGATCGCAAGCATCTGCTCAATATCTGCGATCGGCTGATCTAAAACCTCACCCGCTCGCAGAACCCCTGCATTGGCAAAAGCAAGCCGCAGCGGCCGACCAAAAGCCATAACAGTATCGCTGAATCGTTCGAGATCCGCGTCGCTTGTGACATCGCCGGGACATATCCGGCATCGATCTGGTCCCAACTTTGCTTGAAGCGACGCCAACGCAGGCTGATTTTGGTCAAACGCGGCGACACTATACCCGCGCTCAATCGCTTCACACGCTAAGGCCAGACCAATCCCGCTGGCTGCTCCAGTGACCGCGACCACACCGATTGTCATATCCCGCGCTCCGATGCCCTATTCCGCAACAAGCGTCAGGAACGCAGCTCAATCTTCAGAACCTTGCCGGACGCGTTGCGTGGGAGATCATCTACCACGACCACTCGCCGCGGCACCTTGTAATTGGCCATGTTATCGCGCGACCAGGCTATAATCTCACCTGGAACCAACTTGGCATCGGGCCGCGGAACAATGTAAGCTACGCCCACTTCGCCCATCCGCTCGTCAGGCGCCCCAACCACGGCGACCATACCGACCCCCGGATGCGCAGCCAGGATCTTCTCCACTTCTGCCGGATAGACGTTGAATCCGCCGGAAATGAACATGTCCTTCTTGCGATCGGTAATCCGAACATAGCCATTGGCATCCATCGTCCCGACATCGCCAGTGTGCAACCAGCCTTCGGCGTCGATCGCATCAGCTGTTGCAGCTGGATCATCAAGGTAACCCAGCATCACCCCGGTGCCGCGGACCAGAATCTCACCAGTCTGCCCCCGAGCGACCTCGCGCCCCGCTTCATCGGCGATAATCACTTCGTTGCCGGGGATTGCCGCGCCGCAAGTCTGCGCAATGAGATCAACAGGATCCCCAGGCCGGCACGAGGTAATATTAACACATTCGGTCATGCCATAGGCGGTAATGATATCTGCCATGCCCAGTTCGCTGCGGATCCGTTCGATCAGCACCGGGGGAACAGTGGCCGCCCCCGTAGTACCTCCACGCAGCGATGAGCAATCAAACGGTCGCTGCTCACGCTCCGCCAGCAGCATTTGGAAGATCGTTGGCGGACCGGGTAGAAAGGCAATGCGCTCCTGCTCAATCAGACGGATCGCCTCGGCTACGTCAAACTGGGGCATCGGCACCATCACGGCCCCGGCCAGCAGGCAGGCTACCCAGCCCACCTTCATCCCGAAGGAATGGAAGAACGGGTTGGCAATCAGATAGCGCTCGCCCTGAGCTAACCCGGTGTTGCCGATCCACACACTAACCTGCGGCAGGATCCGACCGTGCGTCATCAGCACGCCTTTGGGCACACCGGTCGTACCGCTGGTGAACATGATATCGGATACGTGGTCAAGCGTTAGTCCAGCTAGCGCCTGATCCACCCGGGGATCGGTCGGCCCGCTGCCGCTTGAAACAAAGGCGGCGAAATCGCGATCGAGCATTACGGTTTCGGCCAAGGCCGGCAGGTCTTCAGCCTCCAGTAAGGCTGGATAATCAATACCCAGGAAGCCGGTCACAGTGAACAGCATCCTCGCACCGGTCCGGCGCAAGATATCGCCCGCCTCGCGCCCTTTGAGCCGGGTGTTGAGTGGCACGATCGCCGCACCGCAGGTCTGTGCCGCAATCGCCGCGATCACCCACTGCCGGCAATTCGGAGCCCAAATGGCAATCCGGTCACCATCCCCAACCCCGCGCGCAATCAGCGCGGAAGCCACCGCGCGACAATCGTCCCACAGGGCCGCAAAGGTCCAGGTATCTGCACCTTCGATCAGGGCCACCGCAGCGGGCCAACGTCGCGCGGCGGCGGCAGCCACATGGGGGATCGTGAGGGGCAGCGCGTCAGCCATGCATGTTGCCAGGGCCGAAATAGGCCTGCATCAGCTTGACCTTGCCGGCCTCGTCGAATGCAAAGGTATCTATTACGTCGATGGCCATATCCTTGCCATCCCAGTGCAGGCGGACCTGCATGGCAAAGGCAGCGTGAGCGGCAGCCAGCCGGACCGGGCCTTGCAGATGCAGCGTAGCCCCGGTTGCCATCGACTGGGTGTAGAATTCCAGGATCGCGGCATGGCCGATACGCGGGGCAGCGCCGATCGGATCTTCAACCACGGCATCCTCGGCAAAAATCGCCGCAGCCATCGCGGGGTCGCCTTTGGCAAAGGCCGCGACATAGGTGTGAACGGCAGCTTCCATCTGTTCAGGTGTGGGCAAGGCATTCACTCCGGGAAATAACGGCTGATCGTATCGACCACACAGGCCGGCTTGTCGCTGCCTTCGATCTCTACCGTCACACGCACGACCGACTGGATCGCCCCCTTGATCTCTTCAACCCCGACAATCTCACCCCGGCCGCGGATCCGGCTGCCAACCTTGACCGGAGCCAGGAACCGTAGCCGATCAGCGCCCACGTTCACCGCATGGGTAAATCCGCGCACCTCAATCAGATCGGGCAGGAAAAAGTTAACCAGGCTCATCGTCAGATAGCCATGGGCGATGGTCCCGCCAAACGGCCCTGCCTGGGCCCGCTCCAGATCGACATGGATCCACTGGTTATCGCCGGTAACCGCGGCAAAGCCGTTGACCCGATCCTGATCGATGGCCAGCCACCCGGTCGGACCCAGCGGTGCGCCTTCCTGACCGATCAGATCGCGGGGATTGGCATAAATCTTTGCCATGGTCAGGCCCGCTGGCTGGAGACCGAGAGTACTTCCCCGGTCATGTAAGAGGACAAATCAGAGGCAAGAAACATCATCACATTGGCCACTTCCCAGACTTCAGCCGGGCGCCCGAATGCTTCCTTAGCCGAAAGTTCAGCCAGCAGTTCATCGCTGGTCACCTTGGCCAGAAAGGCGTGCATTGCAATCGAGGGGGCAACAGCGTTGATCCGAACGTTGTGTTCGGCCGCTTCCACCGCCGCGCACCGGGTAAAGGCCATGACCCCGGCCTTGGCCGCGGCATAATGGGCCTGCCCGTGCTGCGCGCGCCAACCCAGCACCGAAGCATTGTTGACCACCACCCCGGCCTTGCGGGCATACATGGCCGGCAAGAAGGCCCGGCTCATCCGGAATACGCTGTTGAGCGTGACATCGAGCACGCGAAACCATTGGTCATCGGTCATATCAACAACCGCAACTTCGCCGCCCAGGCCGGCATTGTTGATCAGCACGTCCACCTGCCCCAGCTGCGCCAACGCGGCGGCGTGCAGGGCATCAACCTGTTCCTGGTTGGTCACATCGCAAACAAAGGTGGCGGGGCGCTGGCCGCATTCTGCTGCGATCCGATCCGCCGCTTCACCCAGCCGGCGCTCGTGAAAATCGCTCATCAAGACACTTGCACCTTCTTCAACCGCGCGCTTGGCGGCGGAAAAGCCAATGCCAGTGCCCGCCGCTGCCGTAACCACCACGGTCTTTCCTGCCAACAGATTGCGGCCCTGCGGATAGGGGGGAATCGGCGGCGCCATCAGACGTCTCCCCGCGGTTCTCGCGGCATGCCCAGCCCTCGTTCGGCAATCAGGTTGCGCTGGATCTGGTTGGTCCCGCCGTAGATCGTATCGGCGCGCGAATAGAGGAACAGATTGGGCAAGGTATCCCATTCATATTCGCTGCCATCCGCCACTTCGCCATTCTGGCCAAGGACGTCCATCGCCAATTCGCCCAGGCCGCGGCGCCAGGTGGCCCACTGGATCTTGTAAGTAAGCGCTGCCCCGTCAATCTTGGAATGATCGGTCTGCGACAGCATTCGCAGCGCCCCATAACGCATCAGGTTAAGGCCAATCTCCGCCTTGGCGATCCGCTGGCGGATCAGGGGATCATGGGCCGCGCCATTGGCCTTAGCTGCGGCAATGATCTCGTCCAGCTCGTTGCGGAAGCCCATCTGCTGGCCCAGAGTGGATACGCCGCGTTCAAAGGCCAGCA
>JACCDM010733868.1_pt1 | contig 19182 bp, 15 predicted proteins | sample 7445851 | NCBI WGS metagenome assembly JACCDM01 (sample SAMN15323438, study PRJNA562643) | freshwater metagenome | isolation source: river surface water | place: USA:Blue River Watershed | collected 2017-08-16
GCTGGAGCAATTCCTGCAGCGCTTCCCGGGCACCGTGGTGGCCATTACCCACGACCGCTACTTCCTGGACAACGCGGCCGAGTGGATTCTGGAACTCGACCGTGGCCACGGCATTCCCTGGAAGGGCAACTACAGCACCTGGCTGGAGCAGAAGGAAGCGCGTCTGCAGCAGGAGCAAAAGGGCGAGGAAGCCCGTGCCAAGGCCCTGAAGAAAGAACTGGAGTGGGCGCGTCAGAACCCCAAGGGTCGGCAGGCCAAAAGCAAGGCGCGTCTGGCCCGCTTCGAGGAACTCAGCGACTTCGAATACCAAAAGCGCAACGAGACACAGGAAATCTTCATCCCGGTGGCCGAGCGCCTGGGCAACGAGGTCATCGAGTTCAAAAACGTCTCCAAGAGTTTTGGCGACCGCCTGCTGATCGACAACCTGTCGTTCAAGGTGCCGGCGGGCGCCATCGTGGGCATCATCGGCCCTAACGGGGCCGGCAAGTCAACGCTCTTCAAGATGATCGCCGGTCGCGAACAACCCGACAGCGGTACGGTGGAGTTGGGCAAGACGGTCGACATGGCGTTTGTGGACCAGTCGCGCGACGACCTGGCGAATGACAAGACGGTGTGGGAAGACATCTCGGGCGGCCTGGACATCCTGACGGTCGGCAAGTTCCAGATGCCCAGCCGTGCCTACTGCGGTCGCTTCAACTTCAACGGCGGCGACCAGCAGAAAAAAGTGGGCATGCTCTCCGGCGGTGAGCGCGGACGATTGCACCTGGCCAAGACCCTCATCAAGGGCGGCAACGTGCTGCTGCTGGACGAACCTTCCAACGACCTGGATGTGGAAACCCTGCGAGCGCTGGAAGACGCGCTGCTTGAATTTGCCGGCTCGGTGATGGTGATCAGCCACGACCGCTGGTTCCTCGACCGTATCGCCACCCACATCCTCGCCTGCGAGGGCGACAGCCAGTGGACCTTCTTCGACGGCAACTACCAGGAGTACGAGGCCGACAAGAAGAAGCGCCTGGGCGAAGAGGGCGCCAAACCCAAGCGGGTGCGCTACAAGGCGCTCAAGTAACGAGGTCGCCAGCAGCCGGCCACCAGGCCGAGCCCAGTCGCAGGCCTTGCGCTTGCTGCACCGCCTGCACCGTGGCCTGTGCCACGGCTTCTGCGGCCAGGGTGCTGAGCAGCATCATGTCGGGCTCCTCGTTCACGCGGGCGGTGGCCAGTGCAAACAAGGTGTCGCCATCCAGGGGGGTGTGCACCGGCCGAATGGTGCGGGCCCAGCCGTCGTGTCCCACCTGGGCCAGCCGCTTGGCCTGCGACTTGGTCAGGCGCGCGTTGCAGCCCACCACGCCAATGGTCGTGTTCCCACCGATCAGTGCGTGGGTCTCCGACGGGCCGCTCAATTGTGTCTGCACTGTGTTGACGAGCTCAAGGCTTTGCGGAGAGACGCGAGCACCTGCAATCAGTTGACCCGAGCGAGGGTCCACCACGTCGCCGATGGCGTTGCAGACCACCAGCGCACCGACCACCCAAGGGCCTACCTGTACCGCAGCGCTGCCCACGCCGCCTTTCATGGCGCGCAAGGGCCCCCACAATTTGCCCACGGTGGCGCCTGCACCGGCCCCGACGCAGCCTTGTGCCACCGGCGCGGTGGAGGCCTGCTCGCAGGCCCGAAAGCCTGCGTCTGCTGTGGGTCGAACACGGCCGTCGCCGACGAGCAAATCGAAGATCACCGCGCCCGGCACAATGGGCACCCGCACCGGTCCCACGGCAAACCCGTGACCCCGCTCATCCAGCCACCGCATGACGCCACTGGCGGCATCCAGCCCGAAGGCGCTGCCACCGGCCAGCAGCAGGCCGTGTATGTGCGGCACGGTGTTCTCGGGAGCCAGCAGATCGGTCTCGCGGGTACCAGGGGCTGCGCCGCGCACATCCACACCCGCGGTGGCACCGTCTCGGCACAGCACCACGGTGCAGCCGGTGGGGCGCCGGGTGTCGGTGTCATGGCCGACTTCCAGGCCGGGCACAGCGGTCAACGTCAGGTTGGGGGCAGCGTTCATCGGGGCAGGTGGAGTGGGGGTGACGACAGGGTGCGATCTGTCAGGGGCGGGCGAGGGGTTGCAACAAGGTGAGCAGCGAGTGAGTGGCGATTGGGCGTTCACATGATAGGCCAGACTTCTGGGTATTCCCCATGCTGTCGCGCAACGCACTTTGCTACGCTCGTTGCCATGAGACCGCACCACCGCTTCTGGCCCGCGCGCCTGCCCCATCAGATCCAAGTGCCCGACAGTTCGCTGTGGGAGAACCTCGCGTTTCAGGCGCGACGCTTTCCAGACAAGACGGCCATTGTGTTCCTGGGGCGCTCCATCAGCTACCGCGAGCTGGTGCACCAAGCCGAACGTGTGGCCGCCAGATTGCACGCGCTGGGCGTGCGACAGGGTGACCGCGTCATCCTGTTGATGCAAAACTCGCCGCAACTCATCGTCGCGCACTACGGTATTCTGCGCGCCAATGCCGTGGTGGTGCCCGTCAACCCGATGAACCGCCCCGAGGAACTCAAGCACTACATCACCGATCCGCAGGCGCGCGTGGCACTGGCCACCGCAGACCTGGCCGCCGGACTGGCCCAGGCCAGCAATGAACTGCCTGCGCCAGACCGTTTGGAACACCTGATCGTCACTCACTACACCGATGCCTTTGACCCCGCCAAGGCCGGTGAGGAGTCGCCGCCCGCGGCCTGGCACAGCTGGTTGATCGACCCACAGCCCGCTGCCGTCTTGCACGGTGGCGAGGTGAGTGATTGGGTCAGTGCCATGCACGGCGGTGATGCCCCGCCCGAGCTCACGGTGACGGCCAAGGACATGGCCTTGTTGCCCTACACCAGCGGCACCACCGGGCTGCCCAAGGGCTGTGTGCATCTGCACAGGCAGATCAACCACAACCAGCTGGCCGGTAGCTACTGGGCCAACAGCACCCACGAAAACGTGGTGCTGGGCGTGGTGCCCATGTTCCACATCACCGGCATCGTGATGGTCTTGCACGGCTGCTTCAGCAACGGCTGCACCATGGTGCTCATGCCGCGCTGGGACCGCGATCTGGCGGGCAAGCTGATTTCGCGTCGGCGGGTCACCCACTGGACCAACATCCCCACCATGGTGATCGATCTGCTGGGCAGCCCTCACTTTGACCAGTACGACCTCAGCAGCCTGGTCTACATCGGGGGCGGCGGCGCTGCCATGCCGCAAGCCGTTGCGCAAAAACTGCTGGACCTCTATGGCCTGAGCTATGTTGAGGGCTATGGCCTGACCGAAACCGCCGCGCCTTCGCACAGCAACCCGCCCGACCGGCCCAAGCAGCAATGCCTGGGCGTTCCGTATGTCAGCGCCGATGCCCGTGTGGTGGACCCGGACACCTTGCAGGAGGTGCCAGTGGGCGAGCAAGGGGAGATCGTGATCCACGGGCCCATGGTGTTCGAGGGCTACTGGCAGCGACCGGACGCCACCGCGCAGGTGTTCTTTGAGCTCGACGGCAAGCGCTTTTTCCGCAGCGGCGACCTCGGGCGCATGGACGAGGACGGCTACTTCTTTCTCACCGACCGTCTCAAGCGCATGATCAATGCCAGCGGCTTCAAGGTCTGGCCGGCGGAGGTCGAGGCCTTGATGTTCCGACACCCGGCCATCCAGGAGGCCTGTGTCATCGCCACCCATGACGCCTACCGTGGTGAATCGGTCAAGGCGGTGGTGGTGCTGCGCGCCAGCCATGCGGGGCAGGTGAGCGAGCAGGACATCATCGACTGGTGTCACCAGAACATGGCGGTCTACAAGGCGCCGCGCCAGGTGCAGTTTGTCGACGCCCTGCCCAAGAGCGGCAGTGGCAAGGTCATGTGGCGAAGCCTGCAGGAGCAGGAATCCGCCACGCGGGCCTGAGGACAGTCCGCAGTCCTTCTGCGGGGTCATGGACATGACACCCAACCTGGCACGGGGATTTGCGCCTGCGGGTATGCTCGGGCTGTGATCAAACTCTCTGCTCTTGACCAATCCGTCGCGGCCATGGGGCGCTCCCAGGCCGACGCCATCCGTCAAACCCTGGAGCTCGGCCCCTGGTGCGAGTCGCTGGGCTATCACCGCTTCTGGGTCAGCGAGCACCACAGCCACCCCAGCATCGTGGGCTCGGCCCCCGAGGTGTTGCTGGCCGCATTGGCGGCGCGCACCTCGCGCATCCGCCTGGGCAGTGCGGGTGTGATGCTGCCGCACTACTCGGCTTACAAAGTGGCCGAACAATTTCGCGTGTTGGACGCGCTGGCCCCCGGTCGACTTGACCTGGGCGTGGGGCGTGCGCCCGGCAGTGATGGTCGCACGGCGCAGGTCCTCAACCCGGACCGCTACGCCTCCGAGCGCTTCCCGCAGCAGGTCATGGAATTGCAAGCCTGGGTCACCGGCCAGCCGATGCCAGCGGGCCACCCAGGCCATGGCGTGTGGGCCTGTCCGAGTGGCGACACCGCGCCCACCGTGTGGATGCTGGGCAGCTCCGATTACGGCGCGCAACTCGCCGCTCACCTGGGCTTGCCATACGCCTTTGCCTACTTCATCACCGAGGGTCAGGGCGTGGAGCAAGCGCTGGAACTGTACCGAGACAACTTCCGCCCCAGCGCGGAGTTTCCCAAGCCGCATGCCGCGATTTGCGTGTGGGCTCTGGCGGCAGACACCGAAGACGAGGCTTGGCGGTTGTTTCAAAGCCGCGCGCGCTGGCGCATGGACCGCAATGTGGGCCGCCTGACCGCGCTATATCCGCCCGAGCAGGCGGTGCGCGAGTACACCCTGTCGGAACAACATGCGCTGGAGACCTTGCGTGCCAACGCCTTGGTGGGCACCGCCCCGCAGGTGGCCAGCAAACTGCGCGCGCTGGCCAAGCGGCTGGAGGTGGATGAGTTGGCCCTCATCACCTGGACCCACGATCCCCAGGCCCAACGCCGTTCCTACCAATTGCTCGCACAGGAGATGCTCTGAATGTTCCCCACCTCGATCGCGGGCAGTCTGCCCAAACCCGCCTGGCTGGCTGAGACCCACAAACTCTGGCCCCAATGGCGCGCCCAGGGGGCTGAGCTGCTGCAAGCCAAGGCCGATGCCACCCTGCTGTGGATCAAGTCCCAGGAAGATGCGGGCCTGGACATCATTGGCGACGGCGAACAGGCGCGCCAGCACTTCGTCCACGGTTTTCTGGAGCAGGTGGACGGCATCGATTTCACCAACAAGGTGAAGATGGGCATCCGCAACAACCGTTACGACGCCATGGTGCCGCAAGTGGTGGCGCCGTTGCGTCTGAAGGGACGCGTGCACGCCTTCGAGGCACAACTCGCGCGCGCCCACACCACGCGCCAACTCAAGTTCACTTTGCCGGGACCCATGACCATCGTGGACACCGTGGCGGACCGCTACTATGGCGAAGGCGAAGAGGGCCGCATCAAGATGGCCTTTGCGTTTGCCGAGCTGTTGAACCAGGAAGCGCTCGCCTTGCAGGCTGATGGCGTGGACATCATCCAGTTTGATGAACCCGCCTTCAATGTGTATTTGGACCAAGCTGCGGATTGGGGGGTCAAAGCCCTGGAGCGCGCAGCACAGGGGCTGACCTGCACCACCGCCGTGCACATCTGTTACGGCTACGGCATCCAGGCCAACATCGACTGGAAGCAGTCGTTGGGGCACGAGTGGCGTCAGTACGAGAAGGTGTTCCCCGCGCTCGCCAGGAGCAGCATCCAGCAAGTGAGCCTGGAGTGCTACCAGTCGCACGTGCCCATGGACCTGATGGCGCTGCTGGAAGGCAAGGATGTGCTGGTGGGCGTGATCGATGTCGCCAGCGATGTGATCGAGACGCCCGAGCAGGTGGCTGACACCATCGGGCGGGCCATGCAATTTGTGCCCAAGCTGCGGGTGCTGCCGTGCACCAACTGTGGCCTGGCGCCGATGGACCGCGCGGTGGCCGAGGCCAAGCTCAAGGCCCTGGCTCAAGGCGCGGCGCTGGCGCGCCAGCGCTGGGGCTGAGCCCGCAGCGCGGGGTGATCAGACGCGTTCGAAAATTGCCGCAATGCCCTGACCGCCGCCGATGCACATCGTCACCAGGGCGTAGCGGCCCTGGATGCGTTGCAGCTCGTACAGCGCCTTGACGGTGATGAGCGCGCCGGTGGCACCGATGGGGTGGCCCAGCGAAATGCCCGAACCGTTGGGGTTGACCTTGGCCGGGTCCAGGCCCAGTTCCCGGGTCACGGCGCAGGCCTGGGCGGCAAAGGCCTCGTTGGCCTCGATCACGTCGAGCTGGTTGACCGACAGGCCGGTCTTCTTGAGCACGGCCTGGGTGGCGGAGATGGGGCCCACGCCCATGATCTTCGGGTCCAGACCGGTGTGGGCGTAGCCCACCAAGCGGCCCAGCGGCTTGGCGCCGCGAGCCTGAGCCGTCTTGGCTTCCATCAGCACGACGGCCGCGGCAGCGTCGTTGATGCCCGAGGCGTTGCCGGCGGTCACCGTGCCGTTTTCCTTGGCGAACACCGGCTTGAGCTTGGAGAAGTCCTCCAGCTTGGCGCCAGTGCGGAAGTGCTCGTCGGTGACGTAGGCCACTTCGCCCTTTTTGCTCTTGAGCATGACGGGCACGATCTGGTCCTTGAACAGCCCCGCAGCGGTGGCGCGCTCGGCACGGTTGTGGCTTTCCACCGCAGCCGCGTCCTGCATCTCACGGGTGATGCCGTACTTGGCGGCCACGTTCTCGGCGGTGACGCCCATGTGGATGTTGTGGAAGGGGTCGTGCAGGGCGCCCACCATCATGTCGATCAGCTTGGCGTCGCCCATGCGGCTGCCCCAGCGCTGGGTCAGGTTGGCGTAGGGGCCACGGCTCATGTTCTCGGCGCCGCCGCCAATGGCGATGTCACAGTCACCCAGCAGGATGGACTGGCTGGCGCTTACGATGGCCTGCAGGCCCGAACCGCACAGGCGGTTGACGTTGAAGGCCGGGGTGGTGTCGGCACAGCCGCCGTTGATGGCTGCCACGCGCGAGAGGTACATGTCCTTGGGTTCGGTGTTCACCACGTGACCAAACACCACATGGCCCACGTCCTTGCCCTCGGTGTGGGCGCGGGCCAGCGCCTCGCGCACCACCAACGAAGCCAGTTCGGTGGGGGGGACGTCCTTGAGGCTTCCGCCATAGGTACCAATGGCGGTGCGCACACCGCTGACGACGACGACTTCACGCATGGGGGTCTCCTGAATGAATGGGGGATCAATCTGCTGTCAACCGCGGTATTTTGGGCCAACTCGACTACAGATTGCTGACGGCGATCCCACGCGGCCCTGTCCGCTCACGTTGCAATCCGCCCCCAGTGCTGGGGCAGGGGGGCTTGTAGGCTCAGGGTCTGTTCGTCGACGGGGTGTGGCAGGGTCAGTTGCCAGGCGTGCAGTTGCAAGGCCGGGCTGGCCGGGGCCGTGGGTGAGCCGTACCACACGTCGCCCAGGATGGGGTGGCCGATCGCCTGCAGGTGAACCCGCAACTGGTGGGAGCGTCCTGTGTGGGGTTGAAGCTCCAGAAGAGAGCGGTTCGGGGACGCCTGCTGCTCGAGCAGGCGCCAATACGTCAGGCATGGGCGCCCCTCGGGGCTGATGATTTGCAGCGGGCGGTTGGGCCAATCGGGCAGGATGGGCAGGTTGATGCGGTTCCAGCCGGGGTTGTCCTCGACCCTGGCTTGGGGTTCCCCCGGCAGGCCCACACACCGGTCTTGCGGCACGCCCATCACCCAGGCCAGGTAGCGTTTGTCTACCTGCCGCTGGGCGAAGGCGCGACTCAGCCGGCGCTGGGCTTCGATGCCGCGTGCCAGCACCAGCAGGCCCGAGGTGGCCTGGTCGAGTCGGTGCACCACCAGGGCGTCGGCAAACTGGGCCTGAACGCGGTGCCACACGCAGTCTTGCTTGTCGGGGCCACGGCCAGGGACGGACAAGAGCCCCGCAGGTTTGTTGACCACGACCAGCTGGTCATCCACATGGACGATGGGAATCAAGAGGGCCCCCAGGCCTTCGCCACCTGCATCAGCACCTGGGCCTGGACATCCTCGGCATCACACGCCACACACTGACGCTCGGGCAGACTGCGCAACCAGGTGAGTTGGCGCTTGGCCAGTTGCCGTGTGGCCGCCTGCCCTTGCTGAATCATCTCGCTCGGGTCGGCGTTGGTCACCGTCTGCCCCTGCGACTGCAGTTGATCCATCCAGGCCCAGGCCTGGCGATAGCCAACACACCGCATCGAGGGCAACCCGGGGTGCAAGTCGCCGCGCGCGCGCAACTGATGCATCTCCTGCACAAAGCCCTGGGCCAGCATCAGCTCGAAGCGGCGCTCGATGCGTGCGTGTAGCCAGGCGCGGTGGTGCGGCTCCAGCGAGATCAGCTGCGCAGCGGTGAGGGGGCTGTGGTGCTGGGCGCGGGCTTGGCCCCACAGCGCGGACAAGGGCTGGCCGGTGAGGTGCCAGACTTCCAGCGCACGTCCGATGCGTTGTGCATCGCGCGGGGCTAACCGGGCAGCACTCTCGGGGTCGACCTGGGCTAATTCGGCATGCAGGGCGGGCCAGCCCAGCGCCTGCGCGCGCGCCTCGATCTCGGCACGCAACCGGGCATCGGCCTTGGGCAAGTCGTCCAGCCCCTCCATCAAGGCCTTGAGGTAGAGCATGGTGCCGCCCACCAGCAACGGGTGACGCTTGCGCGCTCGGATCTCGGCGATCAAGGCCTGGGCATCGCGCGCAAAATCCGCGGCGCTGTAGGCGTCTCGAGGGTCACGGATGTCGATGAGGTGATGCCGCACCTGGGCTTGTTCCGCCGCGCTGGGCTTGGCCGTTCCAATGTCCATGCCACGGTACACCAGGGCGGAGTCCACGCTGATGATCTCCACCGGCCAATGGCGTGCGATCTCCAGGGCCAATGCGGTCTTGCCACTGGCGGTCGGACCCACCAGGGCCAGGCACGACAAGGGGGCGTCAGGGCTCAAGGGCGTCTCCATGCCCGCGCAACGCCTCAGCGCCCGCGCAAAAACAGCGCATCGAGTTCGCGCACGGTGATGGCACGCCAGGTGGGACGGCCATGGTTGCATTGGTCGGCGCGTTCGGTGCGCTCCATGTCACGCAGCAAGGCGTTCATCTCGTCCAGCGTGAGTTGCCGGTTGGCGCGCACCGCCCCATGGCACGCCATGGTGGCCAGCAGCTCGTTGCGGGCGCGTTGCACCACCGTGCTGGCGTCGTGCTGGGCCAGTTCGGCCAACACGCTGCGCGCAAGTTCCACCGCATCGGCCTGTGAGAGCGAGGTGGGTACGGCGCGCACCGCCAGGGTGCGCGGCGACAAGGCGGAAATGTCCAGTCCCAGTTCGTGCAAGGCCTGGGTGTGCGTCTCGGCGGTCAGCACCTCTTCGGGGGTGGCGGCAAAGCTGACGGGAATCAGCAAGGGTTGACTGCCGAGTTGGGCCTGGTCCAGTTGCAATTTGAGCCGCTCGTACACGATGCGCTCGTGCGCGGCGTGCATGTCGACCACGATCAGGCCTTGCGCGTTTTCAGCCAGGATGTAAACGCCTTGCAGCTGGGCCAGGGCGCGGCCGAGGGGCCAGTCGCCGGCGTCGGGTGACGGGTCTTGTGCTGCGTGGCCTGGCGTGGCGATTGGCGTTGGAGAAGGGAGCGCCGTGGGCTTGGCCCCAAGCGCTGAGGCCTGCGTCCACGGGTGCAGTGGTGCCGCCTCCTTCACCGAGGGGCTGTCAGGGCCCTGGCCCGAGGCGTCGCCCGGTCGCCACAAGGCAGCCAGATCGGCAATGGGGTGCCCCATGTCCATGCGGGATTGACGCCAGGTCGGCGGTGTGGGCGTGTTGCCGCGGGGGGCGGTCGCAGAGGCTGTCGGGGAGAGCCCGGTACCCGCGAGTCCTGCACCGTCTGTGGCGTCGAGTTGCCCCGCCCGCGGTGCAGCCAGAGCCCGCTCGATGCCATGGCGAATGGCCTGGTGCACTTCGCGACCATCGCGAAAGCGAACCTCGATCTTGGTGGGGTGGACGTTCACATCGACCCGGGTGGGATCGATCTCCAGGTACAGCACATAGACCGGTTGCCGCTGACCATGCAGCACATCTTCATAGGCGCTTTTGGCGGCGTGGCTGATCACCTTGTCGCGCACAAAGCGCTCGTTCACATAGGCGAATTGCTGGTCAGCACGCGAGCGTGCGGCGTCGGGCAAGCCGGCACGGCCGCGCACCACCAGCGGACCCGCGCTGAAGTGCACCGGGACCGAGGCGTCGATGAAGTCGCTTCCCAGCACATCAGCCAATCGACGGTCCAGGGCGTCGTCCCCGCTGTGGGCGCGCCATTGCTCGAGCAGTCGCCCGTCATGCCACAGCGCAAAGCCCACGTGCGGGCGAGCCAGCGCATGGCGACGCAAGGCCTCCACACAATGGCCCAGCTCGGTGGCGTCGGTCTTGAGAAATTTGCGCCGCGCCGGCGTGCTGAAAAACAATTCGCGCACCTCCACCGTCGTGCCAGTGGCGCGGGCGGCCGCCCGCAACTCGCCACTGCGGCCCTCCAGGGCCATGGCCGTCGCTTGTCCCTCGGGGCGCGAGAGCAGGGTGAGCTCGGATACCGACGCGATGGCGGCCAGCGCCTCACCACGAAAGCCCATGGTGCCCACGCCTTCGAGCTCGAGCAGATCGCGGATTTTGCTGGTGGCGTGGCGCTTCAAGGCCACTGACAACTCGGCACTGGGAATGCCCGCGCCGTTGTCTTCCACACTGATGAGTCTCACGCCCCCGCCCGTGAGTCGAACCACGATGTCGGTGGCGCCGGCGTCCAGGGCGTTGTCCAGCAACTCGCGCACCACCGAGGCGGGCCGCTCCACCACTTCGCCAGCGGCGATCTGGCTGATCAGCTCGTCGGGCAATTCACGGATGGGGCGTAGGGGGGCAAGGCGGTTCACCCTCTGGATTCTAGGGGAGGGGGATAATGCCCGCATGGAACTGCTCGCCCTATTGATTGATTTCATCCTCCACATTGACCGCTACATCGAAGCCTTTGTGCAGCAACACGGCATGCTGGTCTACGGCTTGCTCTTTCTGATTGTGTTTGTCGAAACCGGGTTGGTGGTCATGCCCTTCCTGCCGGGTGATTCGCTGATGTTTGTGGTGGGGGCCCTGTGCGCCAATGAACTGATGGACGTGCGCTTGGCCCTGGGCATCATGCTGGTCGCTGCCATCGTGGGCGATCAATGCAACTACCTGATCGGACGTCACATCGGGCAGCGCGTGTATGGCTGGGAATCGTCCCGTTGGTTCAACCGCAAAGCCTTTGACAGGGCCCACGCGTTCTATGAACGCTACGGCGGTGTGACGATCATCCTGGCGCGCTTCATGCCGTTCATCCGCACCTTCGCGCCGTTTGTGGCCGGGGTGGCTGACATGAACCGGGCCCGCTTCACGCTGTTCAATGTCATCGGCGCGGTGCTGTGGGTGGTGGGGGTCGGCCTGGCGGGTTACTGGTTTGGGAACATCCCCTGGGTCAAGCTGCACTTGGAAAAAATCATCTGGGGCTTGATCCTGGTGCCGGGCTGTCTGGCGCTGTGGGGTGCCTGGCGTGCGGGGCGCTCTGAGCCCAACCAGCCGGCCCGCTAAGACCGTCTCAGGGCCACGCCAGGCGGGGAGTCAGGTCCCCGGTGGCGGTGACACGCTCGCCACACGCTGGCGTGCAAGTGGCGGGTTGCGCAGGAAATAGCGCTCGATCGACTGCATCAGCGCATCCGCCAGTTTGTTCTGGTAGTCCTCGCTGATCAGCAGCGCCTCTTCCTGGGGGTTGCTGATGAACGCGGTCTCCACCAGCACGCTCGGAATATCTGGGGCCTTCAGCACCGCAAAGCCGGCTTGCTCCACGGCGGCCTTGTGCAATTTGCCGATGCGACGGATATTGCCCAGCATTTCGCTGCCGAGCTTCAGGCTGTCGTTGATTTGCGCTGTGGTGCTCATGTCGAAGAGGGCGCGCTGCACGTGCGCATCGCGGGTCTGGATGTTCAGCCCACCAATCGCGTCAGCGCGGTTCTCCTGGTTCGCCATCCAGCGTGCGGCCGCACTGGAGGCTGCGCCCTGGCTCAACGCGAACACACTGGCGCCACGCGCCTCGGGGGTGAAAAATGCGTCGGCGTGCAGGCTGATGAAAATGTCGGCCTGAACCCGTCGCGCTTTTTGGACCCGCACATGCAGGGGCACAAAGTAGTCCGCATCGCGCGTGAGGTAGGCCCGCATGGGCAAGCGTTGATGACGCGTGTTCAGCGTGGTAGCGTTGATACGGTCGCGCAGTCGCAGGGCAATCTGCAACACCACATCTTTTTCCCGTGTGCCCCGAGACCCGATGGCGCCCGGATCCTCGCCGCCGTGGCCAGGGTCCAGGGCCACCACGATGAAGCGCTCGGCCGCGTCATCGTGAGGGGCCTTGGCTGGTGTAGAGGGCGTCGTGACAGCCGGGGCAGCGATGACGCCTGGCGGTGTGGCAGCGGGAAGAGGGGTGCCAGGCAGCCCCGCACCACGACCGGGCGGCGCTTGAGACGCAGCGCTATGAGGCGGCGCAGACACCCCCCCAGAGGAGGGGGCCGTGGCGTGTTGCCTCGCCATCCAGTCACCCAGCGGGTCCGACCCCGGGCGGGTGGCCGCGCCTTGTTGTTGTGCAATGAGCGCTTCCAGCGGGTCGGCGATCTGGCTGGGGTACAGGTCCAGCACCAGCCGGTGCTGGTAGCTTGACTGCCTTGACCCGCTGGCCGACACCGGTGCCAGCCAGAACACCTGGGGCTGCACCATCTGCCGCAGGTCGAGCACCAACCGCACCGTGGTTGGGTTGAACTGACCCACCCGCACGCCGGTGATGTAGGGGTCGTCCGACCGCACCTTGCCGACCAGTTCGCGCAGAGCCGGGTTGAGTTCAATCCCTTCGATGTCCAGTGCCAGGCGGGGGGGATTGGCGACGAACTGGGCCTGGGTGTTCAGGGGGGTGTCGGCCTCGATCGTCACCCGGGTGTACTCGGCAGCAGGCCACACGCGCACCGCCAGGATGGAGGCGCCGCGCGCGATCTGCGCCTGGCCCAGGAGCAGCACGGTGGCAGTCGATTGCAACAGGTGGCGACGTTTCATGCGGGAGGTAGCAAATGGGCGCCCCGAGCGCTGTGGGCTTGCAGTTGCACCTGGCGTTGATCATCCTGCTGCACGCTGAGGGTGATGTCCAGGTCGGCCACCGGCATCAGGCCGGCCGCATGATCAGGCCATTCGCACAGCTTGAGGCCAGGGCTGGCAAACAGGTCGCGAAAGCCCGCGTCCTCCCACTCGCGTGGATCGCTGAAGCGGTAGAAGTCGAAATGCCAGGCCGGGTGCGTCGGCTGCCCCGACCCTGCCGCCAGGTTGTAGGGCTCCACCACCGCATAGGTCGGGCTCTTGATGCGACCGCCCACGCCCAGTGCGCGCAGCAGATGACGCACCAGCGTGGTCTTGCCCGCGCCCAGGTCGCCACGCAGGGTCAAGACGGCGTCCAGCAGCGCGGGTTGCTGTGCCAGCCAATGCGCGAATGCCGCCGTGGCGTCCTCATTGGCCCACACCAGGGTGCGGGACCAGGAGGCCGGTTCTGGCGATCCGGGTGAGCTTTCTACAATGGGCGTATGGTCCAAAACGATTCCGACGCGTTGCAACAGGAGCGGTGGCGCGCCCAATGGCTGGACTGGGCGCAACAGTTGGGATTCTCCCAAATTGCGGTGGCCCCGGTTGACCTGTCGGATGCAGAGCCCGGATTGCTGGCCTGGTTGCAAGCCCAGTGCCATGGCGACATGGACTACATGCAGCGCCACGGGCTGCGTCGGGCGCGTCCTGCCGAGCTGGTGCCCGGCACCCTGAGCGTGATCACGGCGCGCATGAATTACCTGCCCTCTTCGGTCGGTCCCGACTGGGTGGAGCGGGAAACTGCTCGCCTGGCAAACCCCAGCGAGGCGGTGATCTCGCTCTATGCCCGCGGGCGTGACTACCACAAGGTGATGCGCTCGCGGCTGCAACAGCTGGCCACCCGCATCGAGCAGCAACTTGGGCCACTGGGCACGCGGGTGTTCACCGACTCAGCCCCGGTGCTCGAGGCCGAACTCGCCGTGCGCAGTGGCCTGGGCTGGCGCGGCAAGCACACCCTGGTGCTGGACCGGGAGGCGGGCTCGATGTTTTTTCTGGGTGAGATTTTTGTCAACCGGGCCCTGGATCCCACGACTCCGGTGTCAGACCACTGTGGCAGTTGCCAGGCGTGTCTGCAGGCCTGTCCTACCCAGGCCATCGTGGCGCCTTACCGTCTGGATGCGCGTCGCTGTATTTCCTACCTGACGATCGAACACCCGGGTGCGATACCCGAGCCGCTGCGTCCCTTGATGGGCAATCGCATTTACGGCTGCGATGACTGTCAACTGGTGTGTCCCTGGAACAAATACGCCCAGCGGACAGCACTGCCGGACTTTGAGCAACGACATCCGCTGGGCACGGCCACCCTGTTGCAACTCTGGGCCTGGGACGAAGCCACTTTTTTGACGGCCACCGAGGGCAGCCCGATCCGTCGCATCGGTCACGAGCGCTGGTTGCGCAACCTCGCGGTGGCGCTGGGCAATGCGCTGCGTGGTGCCGACCCGAACGAGGCGATGGAGTTGAGAGCCGCCTTGACACTGCGCGTGGAACACCCCAGCGAGTTGGTGCGTGAGCATGTGCAGTGGGCGCTGGCCCAGTGAGCCAGCGCAGCGACTTCATCGCATTGCCGTTAGCGCGGTGACGTCTCCTGCTCCGGCAAGCCGGGATTAACGCAGCACCAGCACCGGGATTCCCGAGTGTGTGAGCACCTGCTGGGTTTCGCTGCCCAACAGCAGTCGCTTGATGCCCCGGCGACCATGCGAGGCCATGACGATCAGCTCGGCCTTGTGTTTCTTGGCTGTGCTGATGATGGCGTCAGACACCACATCGGACTTGACGACCACCGTCTTGACCTTGACGTCCTTGGCATCGGCCGCCTTTTTGACGGCGTCCACCGCAGACTGGGCTTCGTCAGCCCATTGTTTTTCGATCTTGCCGATCTCGAGCATGCTCAGGGGCAGCGAGCCTTCGAAGTAGCTCTGCGGGTAACGCGGAATCACGCGCACGGCCGTTAACTCGGCCCCGGTGAGGGATGCCAGTTGAACCGCGCTGGCCACGGCTTTTTTGGACAGGCTGGAGCCATCGGTCGTCACCAGAATGCGCTTGTACATGAGAACCTCCTTCGTTGATGTGAACTGAACCCCTGGCGGTCACGGTCTGCGTGCGCAATGCGCGTGATCGACATGGGTTCATGCTAGGGAGGTTGATCGCTGAGCTCCTTGATCTGCATCAAGTTCCGCGCAGGCCCTGCACGCTACGCTGGATCCCCATGAGCACCGCGCTCCTTGATGACCCGCAGGCCTGGCAGCAATTCAGTCACCCCCTGGACCCGCAGACAACCGCTGGGTCTGCGGCAGGGGCGTGGTCGTCACAGGTCATGCTGGAGGGCATGACCTGCGCCGCTTGTGCGCTCAGCATCGAATCCGCGCTGCGGGCTGTGCCTGGTGTGCAGGATGTCACCGTCAATGCGGCCACGCACCGTGCCCAGGTGGTGTGGTGTCCCGAGCGCGTGCAGCCCTCGGCCTGGTTTCAAGCCGTCGAAACCGCAGGCTACCGGGCCGTGCCGGCTCAGGACAATGGCCGTCGCACGGCACGCCTGCTGGCGCAGCGGACCGTGTTGTGGCGCTGGCTGGTGGCTTGCTGTTGCATGATGCAGGTGATGATGTATGCCACGCCTGCCTACGTCACCCGCGCAGACGAGATGAGTGCCGACATGGCGCAACTGCTGCGCTGGGCCAGCTGGGTGTTGACCTTGCCGGTGGTGCTGTTTTCCTGTCAACCGTTCTGGGCCAGTGCCTGGCGTGATCTGCGCTTGCGCCGTGTCAGCATGGACTTGCCGGTGGCCCTGGGCATGGCCATCACCTTTGTCGTGAGTTCGGTCGCCACCTTCGAGCCCCAGGGGCCATGGGGCGGCGAGGTGTATTTCGATTCGCTGACCATGTTCGTGTTTTTCCTGCTCAGCAGCCGTTGGCTGGAGGGCCGCTTGCGCGAACGCACGGCAGGCGCTTTGGAGGCGCTCATGAACCGTTTGCCCGATGGTGTCGAGCGTCTGGCGGGTGATGGACAATGGGCTCGCGTGGCCGTGCATCGCCTGCGTGTCGGCGACCGCGTTCGCGTGTTGCCCGGTGAATCGTTCCCGGCGGATGGCCAGGTGCTGGCGGGCCAGACACTGGCGCAAGAGGCCTTGTTGACCGGCGAGTCGCGCCCCCTGGCCCGTGGCCCGGGAGACGCCGTGCTGGCGGGCAGTCTGAATGTGGCGGCCACGGTGGAGATGCGGATCGACGCCATCGGCCAGGAAACCCGCTACGCCCAGATCGTGGCATTGATGGACCATGCCAGCCTGGTCAAGCCGCGGCTGGCGCTGCTGGCTGACCGCATGGCGCGCCCCTTCTTGCTGGCCGTGTTGTGTGCCGCCGCGGGGGCGGCTGCTTGGTGGTGGGCCGACAGCCCAGCGCAGGCGCTGATGGTGGCGGTGTCCGTCTTGATCGTCACCTGCCCATGCGCCTTGTCACTGGCCACGCCGTCTGCCATGCTGGCGGCGGCGGGGCAACTCGCGCGCCAGGGCATTCTGGTGCGTGAGTTGCAGTCGTTCGAGGCCCTGACCCAGGTGGACACGGTGGTGTTTGACAAGACCGGTACCCTCACGCGGGATGGCCAGCGCTTGGATCGCCAGTGGACCGCGCCGGGTGTGGATGAACACCAGGCTTTGCGCTGCGCAGCGGCATTGGCCGCGCATTCCTGGCATCCGTTGTCACGGGCGCTGGTGCAGGCCTGGCAGCACGTGCAGACCGCATCGACGACCGCAGCGCAGCCGCCCATGCCGAACTGGGCAGCGGTGGTGGAAATTCCCGGTCGGGGATTGGAGGCTGTGATGACGCCGGCTCAGCACGACCCCCACGGGCAGACGTTGCCGGCTGGCGGTGCGGCGATGCCCGGGCCAGTGGAGCACCGATTTCGCCTGGGCTCGTGGACATTTGGCCAGGAAGGGCGGGATGCAGCACAGGCCCCTGCCGAGGCCAGTCACGCGCAGGTGCATCTGTTCGACGGGGCTCGCTGGCTCGCCAGCTTTGCGCTGAGCGAAGAGGTGCGCGAGGATGCGCAGGCCACCCTGGAAGCCTTGCGTGGGCTGGGTTTGCAGGTGCGCGTGCTGTCGGGCGACAGGCCAGCCGCCGTGATGGCCTTGGCGGCCCGCATGGGCCTACCCGCAGACGCGGTTCTCGGGGGGTGCAGCCCCGGTGACAAGTTGCACCACCTGCAAGCCTTGCAGCAAGCCGGTCACCGGGTGCTGATGGTGGGGGATGGACTCAACGATGGCCCGGTGATGGCCGCTGCCCACGTCTCCATGGCGGTGGGCGCTGCCGTGCCACTGACCCAGGCGCGTGCCGATCTGGTGTTGATGGGCGACCGTCTGGCCCCTGTGGTGCAGACCCTGGACCTCTCGCGCCGTACCTTGCGGGTGGTTCGACAGAACCTGGCCTGGGCCGCTTTGTACAACGCCCTGTGTGTGCCCCTGGCCATGGTGGGCTGGTTGCCGGCCTGGCTGGCTGGCCTGGGCATGGCCCTGAGTTCCATCGGTGTGGTGCTGCATTCGCTGCGTCTGGGGCGTCCGCTGGCTCGTGCGCACATCCCGCTCTCACCGGCTCGTTTAACGCAGCTGACACCGCACATCGTCTGACAGGAGAGCTCGATGGATATTTTGTATCTCCTGATTCCGTTGTCCGTCGCCCTCGTGCTGCTCATTCTGGGCGGCTTGTGGTGGGCCATCCACAGCGGTCAGTTCGAGGCGGTTGAGCAAGAGGGTCTGCGGATTCTTCAGGACGATTGACTTGGATCAACCATGACCTTGGTACTAACTCGGATACTTTCGTGAGAAAAAAGAAAGGCACACGATGAACACATCTTCGTCCTCCCTGGTCTACCACGACACCGTTGTCAGACAGTTTTCCATCATGACGGTGGTGTGGGGCGTGGTGGGTATGCTGGTGGGGGTCTTCATTGCCGCCCAGCTCGCCTGGCCCGAATTGAACTTTGGCATACCCTGGTTGAGCTACGGGCGTTTGCGCCCCTTGCACACCAACGCCGTGATCTTTGCCTTCGGCGGCTCGGCGTTGTTTGCCACCAGTTACTACGTCGTGCAACGTACCTGCCAGACCCCGTTGTTTGCGCCAACGCTGGCGTCATTCACCTTCTGGGGGTGGCAGCTGGTCATTGTGGCCGCCGCCGTCAGCTTGCCACTGGGCTACACCAGTGGCAAAGAATACGCCGAGCTCGAGTGGCCCATCGACATCCTGATCACCCTGGTGTGGGTGTCTTTTGCGGTGGTGTTCTTCGGCACGGTGGGCACGCGTCGTGTGAAGCACATTTACGTGGCCAACTGGTTCTATGGGGCTTTCATTCTGACGGTGGCCATTCTGCACCTGGTCAACAGCGCGGCCATTCCCGCGGGCGTCATGAAGTCCTATTCGGCCTATGCCGGGGTGCAAGACGCCATGGTGCAGTGGTGGTACGGCCACAATGCGGTGGGCTTCTTCCTCACGGCAGGCTTTCTGGGCATGATGTACTACTTCATCCCCAAGCAGGCCGAGCGCCCCGTGTACTCCTATCGCCTGTCGATCGTGCACTTCTGGGCTCTGATTTTCACCTACATGTGGGCGGGCCCGCACCACCTCCACTACACCGCCTTGCCGGACTGGACCCAAACGGTTGGCATGCTGTTTTCCCTCATTCTGCTGGCTCCCAGCTGGGGCGGCATGAGCAACGGCATCATGACGCTCTCGGGTGCCTGGCACAAGCTGCGTGACGACCCGGTGCTGCGCTTCCTGATCGTGTCCTTGTCTTTCTACGGCATGAGCACGTACGAGGGCCCGATGATGTCCATCAAGACCGTCAACGCCCTGTCGCACTACACCGACTGGACCGTGGGCCATGTGCACGCGGGCGCCCTGGGTTGGGTGGGGCGGGTGTCCATGGGCTCCATTTACTTCCTGATCCCGCGTCTGTTTGGTCAGAAAAAAA
>JACCDM010102944.1_pt1 | contig 19148 bp, 6 predicted proteins | sample 7445851 | NCBI WGS metagenome assembly JACCDM01 (sample SAMN15323438, study PRJNA562643) | freshwater metagenome | isolation source: river surface water | place: USA:Blue River Watershed | collected 2017-08-16
CATTTTTACCGCTCTAACTCCGAAAAATTGATATCAATATGTTTACCAGTTGCAGGCCTAGTAATCATAGCTCCGGGCATGACATTGCGCATTTTTTTGAAACCACCAGAATACATATAAAATTTACCCTCTTCCACTCCTGCCCCATAATCAAATCTTGGATGTGTTTTATTATTTGCAGTGGTAGTAAATTTCGCTTCCGTCAATTCCATCCAAGTACCATTAAATGTAACAACCCATTGATTACTATAAAATGCTTTGAAGTAATCGTCTCCATTATCACCAAAATTTTCAACAAAAGCATACAATCTTTTAAATCCAGTTTTAGTATCTGTTTTATGCTGTGTCCATTTAGATAGCAAATGCCATTGATAGTTATCATCAGGACTTGCGTAATAACCAACATAGGTTGCACTGTCCCCTTTTAAGGCAGTGATGCCGGTTAAAAATCGATAGGTAGTATTTGTTTTCCAAGGTGCGACTAAATGACTATGTCCTCCAGAACCTTCATTACCAAATTCACCTGTAAATACCCGGTTCCCTTTTTTATTTAAATGTACCAAGTAATCTAGAGGGATTTGTTTGGGATCATCTGTTTTATACAAACTCCAAATAGAAAATATAAAACGTCTTTCTGTTTTACTATTTATTTGTATACCTCCATAACCACTGTGAAATCCATTGGTCTCATAATAAGCATTCACAGCATGTTGAACTTCATTGGGAACTAATACTTCCGTATAAAACCATTTCACTGCACTATCCCCTGGAACGGTATATCTTAAATGGGTAGAAGCAGCTCCTCTATAATTACTGGTGTTGTATTGTATTGATTCGCTCTTGAAATTTTCTAGCACTAATGATTTGATGTTAGGATATTTTATTCCTTTTGGAGAGGCCCCCATAATTTCAATAAAATGATAGCCCGTGTCATTCCATTGAAAATCACCAATCCTAATTTTTGATGCATTCTTGGGCACCGCAATACTTTGTGATTTTGAAATCCCATCTATTTTTACGGAAAGTTGACAAGCATCAAAAACCTGTCCTAATTGAAGGGATAGGGTTACGGAAGTTGGTTTACTTACATAAAAAAACACTTTCGTCATTCTTTTGGGATCTGACCACCCCAATAGTCCCTCTTTGGAAAGGATGGATTCATTGTCCAATACTTTTGGGTAGGAATAAGCATTCCCATAAAGGGAGACATTCAAAACAGCGTCATTCTGTGCAAAACTGTTTATTGCTATAATCATTGTTAAACTAAAAACAAGGAAAGATGCAGATTTCATCGCATTGGATTTAGTTAGCAATTTAGGGTAAAAATGAAGGAATTGGGCTTTCATCAACCTTCCTTAAAAGTCGTAGTTGATCCTTGAACTATTGAAGGTCAATTTTAAGCCAAAAAATTTTGCAATCGTCAAGGTAAGCAAAGTTACCCACAGGCTATGTTAACTTATTGTAAATCAATGTATTTATTCGTACAAGTTTCCTAAAACAATACAAAAACGACACCGATTTTTTTCTAAAATTAGGTACTGTAGCTTAAATTTGCGACCCTTGAAAAATTTCAATTGAAAATGATATTTTTTCAAGCAAAAAAATTATCTAAAATCACCCTATTCGTATATGTCGAAGTTGTTTAAATTTTCCTTTACTCCCTTATTCGTATTATTATTTATTAATATATATGGACAGGTCCCCACGATTAGCTCATTCTCACCATCAAGTGGGAACGTGGGCACTACGGTAACCATCACTGGTACCAATTTCTCAACAACATTATCGAGTAATGTGGTTTATTTTGGTGCGGTAAAAGCCACTGTTTCAGCAGCAACATCTACGAGTTTAACGGTGACCGTTCCGGCTCGATCCACTTATGAACCCATATCAATAGTAAATACCGTATCTGGAAGGATAGCCCAAAGTAAAATTCCTTTTAGAGTTACGAATACAAGTATTTCAAGCTTCCCTGTTGGATCTGGTTCCTTTGTTGCACCAATTAATGTAACGGCTGCAGCTGGTGCGTCAAACTGGTATGAAATAGGTGATATGATATCCGTTGCTGATTATGACGGAGATGGCAAACCAGATATCGCTAAGGGTTCTAATACCACTAGTGTTAATGTTTTACGCAATGTGGTAGCCTCCTCTGGCAGTATTGCAACCAACTCTTTTTCAAGTGCCGGTAATTTTACAACAGGTAGTGCTTCGTTTGAAATTGCATCTGGAGATATAGATGGAGATGGAAAGTTGGATATTGTTTCAATTGGAACTAGTAATTTTTCTATTTTAAGAAATACATCAACGTCTGGAACCATTTCATTCGCAACAAAGGTTGATGTAACAGCTAGTTATCAATATCGTGTTAAACTAGCAGATGTAGATGGAGATGGACGTTTAGACGTTATCACTTCTAGTAACTATTCTTCTAACTTCAATGTGTATCTGAATACCTCTAGTATTGGTAGTATTTCATTTAACACTACACCGACTTCTATTGGAGGGTTAAATGGTTCCAGACATATTACTATTGGTGACATCAATATGGATGGAAAAACAGATGTTATTGCTGCCAATGAAGGAACAATGAATGCTTTACTTTTCCTGAACACTTCTACAACCGGATCCGTTAGTTTTGGTAGCGGTATTGCAGTGGCAGGTGGCTACTGGTATAATTCTGTTGGAGATTTTGACGGAGATGACAAAAACGATATCCTTTCAAATGGAGGGAACGTAAGCCTATTAAGAAATAATTACAGCTCTGGCACATTTACTAGTAGCAATTTAACAACTGCAAGCAATATCAGTTCTTCTGATGGACTTTCTTATACAACTCAATCAGATTTTAATGGTGATGGAAAGTTAGATTACTTTACTTCATTTCAAAATAGTGGTCAATCAATAAGTTGGTATAAAAATAACTACACAACAGGGTCTTTTAGCAGTTCTAGTTTTGCCGCATTTTCAAATTCATTTAGCACACCCTATCAAATGATAATTTGTGATTTTGATGGAGATGGAAAACAGGACATTGTTTCAAGTGCCTCTTCTAATGCATTTGTGCAAATTGCAAGAAATAAAATTGGAGAAGATCCAACTATCACTACCACAGGAACATTAAGTGCTTTCACATCTTGTGCTGGCATTAATTCTACAAATCAAAGTTTTAGTGTAGCCGGAACTAATTTAACTGCAAATATTTCTATTACCGCTCCTACGGGATTTGAAATTTCTACAAGTTCTAACTCTGGTTATGCTAGTTCATTAACATTAACACAAACTGGAGGTGCAGTTGCAAGTACCACCATCTATGTTCGTACAACAACTGCTGCCACTGGAAATCCATCAGGAAATATTTCTTTGAGTTCTACTGGTGCAACTACTGTTAACGTAGCTGCGAGTGCAACGGTATCAGCTGCACCAACCTTAACAGGTACTTTTTCCATTTACAATGGGAATACCACACAATTAACAGGATCAGCTACAGCCAATGCGAGTACCCCATGGGTATCTTCCAATACAGCTGTTGCCACTGTTAATAGTTCAGGTCTGGTAAGTTCCGTTAGTGTTGGAACAGCTACCATTACCTACATGAATACAAATTCATGTACTGTTGCGGCTTTAATTACGGTTCAAGCTCCTCCTATTTCAATTAGTAGTTTTAGTCCTACATCAGGAGCAGTTGGTACTTCTGTAACCATAACCGGTGTGAACTTTAACACCACGGCTGCAAACAATATAGTTAGATTAAATGGTGTAAGATGTACAGTCACTTCAGCAACTTCAACTCAATTAGTAGTAACCATACCTTCCAGAACAGGATATGGCAAATTCTCAATTTCCAATACCGGGATTAACCAAGTAGCTTATTCTAATAATAAGTTTAACATTACTCCTTCTGCACCAATTAATCCAATTAGTAATTCACAGTTTTCCGTGAACTCCTTGTCCACTACTTTTAGTACCAATACAAGTGGATTACCTAAAACTCATTTTATTGGCGACATCGACGATGATGGGAAAATGGATTTTGTCTATTATAATTCGAGTGGTGATTTAAACGTATTTAGAAATACATCAAGTGCTGGAGCATTTACTTCAGCCTCAGTTACTTTAAGTACAAAAGCGAATAGCACTGGTTGGCCAACCTATGGTGGTGGAAGATTTTTTGGTGGTGATATGAATGGGGATGGAAAAATGGACTTTGGTGCATCTAACGGAGGTTACAATGGTGGATTAGCCAATATCAATGCATCCACATCAGGGACAATCAATTTTAATGCCAGTTCAAATATTAAAGCGAGTGACGGAAACTATAATGTTACCAACGGTCAAGAAGCTTTTGATATTAACGGAGATGGAAAATTAGACATTATTGGATTTTACAACACAAGTCCGGCTTGGGTATATTTAAGTCAGAATACTTCTTCAGGCAGTACTTTTTCTGTAAATACAGGAAACACGGCCAATAGTTATGCTTATTCATTTACTACTACCAACCTCCCAACTGTTACTGAAACATTTGATGTGGATGGAGATGGTAAACAAGATCTTGTATACGGAACTAGTTCAGGGCTATTCGTAATGAGAAACACAACTGCATTAGGTGCTGCACTTAGCTCCTTCTCTTTAACTAATAGTACTATTGCTACAGGTTTAAGTAGTGTAAATGGTATTGTGACTGCAGACATTAATGCAGACGGAAAATTAGATGTCATTATCACTCAAGGTTCGAATGTTTCAACCTATATTAATAATTCAACATCAGGTACCATATCTTTTGCATCTGCTGTTACCAATACTTTAGCTTCCTCTGCCAAGGGTGTTGGTGCGGGGGATATAGATGGAGACGGAAAAATTGATATTATCGTAAGTGACAATTCATTTACTTATTATATAAAAAATACAACGACCGCAAGTACGGCAACCTATAGCACTCCAGTTCAAATTGCAACTCAATCATTAACCGACTTGAATGTGTTTGACGCAGATGGAGATGGAAAGCAAGATGTAGTTGGAACCGTAGGATCCAACTTAGTTGCCTTGAGAAATAAAAACGGAGAAGACCCTACTATTAATGTTACTGGTACCTTAAGCTCCTTTGTAACTTGTGCTGGAACAGCATCCAATAGCCAAACTTTTACAGTTTCTGCTATAAACTTGACCACTTCTGCAACAATTACCGCACCAACCGGATATGAAATTTCTACAAGCGCTGGCGCTGGTTATGGAACAACAGTTACCTTATCCCAAACAGCAGGAAGCATAACTTCAACGGTTATTTATGCGCGCCTTTCTTCCACTGCAACTGGTAACCCTTCAGGAAATATCGCTTTAACATCCACAGGAGCTACCACGGTAAATGTGGCAGCGTCTGGAACCGTTAATGCTTTGCCTACTATTTCAGGAACCTTAACCACTACGACTATTGGAACCACTCAGTTAACAGGATCTGCAACAGCGAACGCAAGCACTCCATGGGCTTCCTCAAATACATCTATTGCAACCATTAGCAGTACAGGTTTAGTCACTGGTGTAGCAGTTGGAACTTCAACCATTACTTACATTAATACCAATGGATGTATAAGAACAGCTTTGGTTACGGTAACGGTGCCGCCGCCTGCAATCACAACCACAGGAACTTTAACTAATTTTACAAAATGTAGCGGAGCAATCTCCAATGCACAAACATTTACAGTAACAGGTCAATATTTGACAGCAAACATTGCTATCGCAGCACTTACTGGTTTTGAATATTCAACAGATGGTACAACCTATGCTAGTACATTAAGTTTAGCACCAAGTTCAGGAACCATTTCTGCAACCAGTATTTTTGTCAGACTTACAGCTGCGATTGCAACCAACCCATCAGGAAATATAGTATTATCAACAACAGGAGGTAATACAGTGAACCTAGCAGCCTCTGGTACGGTGAATGCCTTACCAACTATTACTGGCAATACTTATTTAACTATCAATGGAAGCGCTCAACTATCTGGATCTGCAACAGCCAACAGTTCGACTCCATGGCAATCCTCAAATACAGCAGTTGCAACCATTAATTCAACAGGATTAGTGTCAGCAGTAAGTTTAGGTACGAGTTCAATTACTTATACAAATGCAAATAACTGTAGTGTTTCCGTAAATATTTCCGTAAATACTCCAGCACCAATCGTTAGTTCATTTACTCCTATCAGTGGAAATATAGGAAGTTCAATCACGATAACGGGTAGCGATTTTTCAAGTACAGCAGCCAATAACATTGTATTTTTTGGATCCGTAAGAGGAAATGTTACTGCAGCTAGTGCAACTAGTTTAACAGTAACTGTGCCTGCTGGTGCAAAAGTTGCTTCTATTAAAGTAATTAATACAGATAATAATTTAAGTGGCGTATCAAGCAAATCATTTGTGCCAACTTATACAAATGCAAATCCGGTTGCAATTGCAAGCTCCCATTTTACAGCTATACAGATGACCACAGCTACTAGCCCAGCATCCGTAAATTCTCCAGTATGGAGTTCTGTGAGACATAATGGGGGTGTTGCCGACTTAGATGGTGACGGAAAAGTAGATTTATTAATGGTAGACAACACCAATTCACGCATAGCTATCTATAAAAATGCAGCAACTTCAGGTAGCTTGGCCATTACTAATTTCTCAACAGTTGTATACGCATCATCCATTTCAGGTCCTACTGATATTGATGTAGAAGATATCAATAATGATGGCAAGCCAGATATTATTGTAGCAAATGGAGGAACCTCTATTTCTATCCTAATCAATACTTCAACTGTTGGAAATATCAGTTTTGCAACTAAGCAAGACTTTACAGTCGCATCAAGTATGATTGTAAAAGTCGCCGATGTGAATGAAGATGGCAGACCTGATATTATCACAGCAGCTAGAGGTGGTAGTAGTGTGAATATTTATTCCAATACTACTGCTCTCCCATCCAATACCATTACTTTAAGTACGGTTACTAGTTTAACAGGGGCAAGTTCCATCTATGACATTGTTATTAAAGACATCAATAATGACAACAAACCTGATATTAACCTTGCAGCAAGTAATTATTATGCATTCATTAATACCAATTCCAGCCCAAGCTCCACCTCATTTTCACAATCCGTATCTAAAACAACTTCAGCTGGATTGTATTCTATCCAAGTTGAAGATTATAATTTAGATAACAAAAATGATGTTGTTTTTGGATTCATGGGAGCCGCTAATGGGGGTATGTTCCAAAATAATTACAATTCAGGAACCATTGCCAATACCGATTTTTCATCTGAAATTACCATTACTAACTTATCAGGTTCAAGCTCGCAATATGCATGGCAATTGCAATCAGGCGATTTTAATGGAGATGGCAAACCAGACATTTTAAATACCGACTTCAATGCTGGTAGCACCGTTAGAATTGTTACCAATACTAATACCATGGGTTCGGGCAATACCTTAAGTTCCCTAAATTTTGCTGGTGCTTATATTGGATCTAGTAGTTCCTACGGTAACTCATTTGCTGTTGATTTAGACAATGATGGCAAAACAGACTGGGCAAACTTTTCTAACAATAGAATTGACATAGGTCGTAACAAAACTGGAGAAGATCCAACCATCACAAGAGCAAGTAACTTTAGCAATTTTGTGACCTGCCCTAGTACAGCTTCTCCTAGTCAAACTTTCACCGTTTCTGGTACTTTTTTAACAGCAAATATTTCAGTTACGGTTCCTTCAGGTTATGAAGTTTCAACTTCGGCTAATTCTGGTTATGCAACTTCGCTTACCCTCACACAAACCAATGGTGTAGTAACGAACACGACTGTCTATATTAGATTAGCAAGTTCAGCTTCTGGAACACCAGCTGGTAACATTTCATTAAGCTCTACAGGCGCAACCACACAAACAATTGCCGTAGCGGGAACATTAAATTCAGTACCAACAATAACTGGACAACCTTCACTCACTGCGCAATCTAGATGTATTAATGTTGCAGCAACACCTTTGACTGTTACTGCAACAGGTACGAATATTGCATACCAGTGGTATTCCAATGCTACAAATTCTAATACCGGTGGCACATTAATTACAGGAGCTAATAGTGCAACCTATACACCATCCACATCTACTCTAGGTACTGTATATTATTATGTAGTTGTTTCTGGAACATGTACACCCAATGCAACAAGCAATGTTGCAGGGGCGGTGACCACCAATCCAATACCATCCGTAACAATTGGAAGTATTACAAGTCCAATTTCAACAGCCACAAGCTTTAGTCTCCCTTATTCAGGTGCGACAGGCAGTCCTAATCAATATTCTATATCCGTAGATGCCAACAATAGCATGAGTTCATTTGTTGCCGTGAACAATGCAACATTAGCAAGTTCTCCTATTACAGTAGCTATCCCACAAAGTATTGCGAATAGTTATGATTATAACTTAATTGTAAGAAATTCAACAACCGGTTGTACATCTACTAATATTCCATTTACAGTAGTTGTCGCAAAAGCTACTCCAACCTTAACAGGATTCACAGCTTTAAATAAAACCTTTGGCGGAGCTACCTTTACTTTAACCAATCCTACCTCTGCAAGTACAGGTACTTTCTCTTATACCATAAGTGATCCAAATGTGGCAACTGTATCCGGAAATGTTGTTACCATTGTTGGTGCGGGTACGGCTACAATTACCGCTTCACAAACAGATGACAATCGTTTTAATGCCACAAGCATATCAACAACCTTAACGGTAGCTAAGGCAACCCCAATATTATCAAATTTTGGCGCCATCACTAAAAATTTTGGTGAGAATGCCTTCCAACTAACAGATCCAACTAGTGCAAGCACCGGAACATTTAGTTACACAAGTAGTAATGCCAATGTAGTAACTGTTAATGGAAATACGGTAACCATAGTAGGCGCTGGAACGGCTACTATTACGGCAACGCAATCAAGTGATGCAAACTATAGTACAGGATCTATAGCGAGTACAATTACGGTGGCTAAAATCAATCCTATAATTTCCAATTTCTCAGATATAACTAAGAACTATGGTGATGCAGCATTTACGTTAACAGCTCCTAATTCAAATGCCCCAGGTTCAATTACCTATTCAAGTAGTAATAATAGTGTTGCAACCATTAGTGGCTCAACCCTAACCATTATTGGTGCAGGTACGGCAACTATAACGGCTACACAAGCAGGTAGTAATAATTATAATGCTGGAACTATTAGCGCTTTATTAACAGTCAATAAGATTGATCCTACATTAACTAATTTCAATCCTATTAATACAACCTTCGGAAATGCACCGATAACTATAACAGCACCATCTAGCAATAGCAATGGTTCATTTAGCTATGTATCTAGTGACGTTAATGTGGCCACTATTAATGGCGCTGTTATCACCATTGTAGGTGCAGGAACCGCCAGTATTACAGCTACACAAGCAGGTACAAATAATTTCAATAACACTAACAATACCATCTCAACCAATATTACGGTAGCTAAAGCAACTCCTACTCTATCAGGATTCAATAGCATTCAAAAAAATATGGGAGATGCTAATTTCACATTAACCAATCCTACTTCAAATAGTACCGGTAATTTCACATTTACGATTAGCGATACCTCAATTGCTTCCATTAATGGGAATACAGTAACCATAATTGGCGCCGGAACAGCAAGTATTACTGCAACACAAGCTGCTGACAATAATTACAATGCAAGAACCATTTCAACAACCATTGTAATTACTAAACCAGTACCTACTTTGAGTAATTTTAGTAGTATCAATAAAACATTTGGAGACGCTAATTTTACATTAAGTAGTCCGAGTTCAAATAGCACAGGAAACTTTAGTTATGTAAGTAGTAATCCAAATATTGCCACTATTTCAGGAGCTACTGTGTCTATTATTGGCGCTGGAACCATAACCATTACAGCTACACAGGCAAGTGATAATAATTATAGTGTAGGAACCATTGCGACTACATTGACTATCTCAAAAGCAAATCCAATTTTATCTGGATTCAATAGCATAAACAAAACATTTGGAGATGCCAGCTTTGCCATTACTCCACCTAATTCCAACTCAAATGCTGGAATAACCTATGTGAGTAATAATACAAGTGTAGCTACCATTTCTGGAACAACCATAAATATAATTGGAGCAGGCACTGCAACCATTACAGCAACACAGTCAAGCAATTCGAATTTCAACAATGGAACCATTGCAACTAATATTACAGTAGCCAAAGCAAATCCAGTTTTAGGAACCTTTAATAATATTAGTAAAGCTATTGGAGATCCAAGTTTTGCAATTACTGCCCCTGTTTCTAATTCAACCGGTACTATTTCTTACGCAAGTAGCAACTTAAATGTAGTAACCATAACAGGAAATATTGTAACTGTTGTTGGAGCAGGAACTGCAACCATTACAGCAACACAAGCAAGCACCAATAATTATAATACGGCTACCGCAACTGCTCTTATTTCAGTAGGTCAAACCAACCCAACTATATCAGGATTTGCCAATATCAGTAAAATTTATGGAAATAATCCATTTACTTTAACAGCACCGGTAAGCAATAGCAATGGTGCCTTTAGCTATACATCAAGTAATAGCAATGTAGCAACCATCAATGGTAACACAGTTACTATTGTAGGTGCAGGAACTGCCACTATTACGGCAACACAAGCTAGCAGTAATAATTATAATTCCGGAAGCATTACAGCTATCTTAACTGTAGCAAAAGCCAACCCAACAATTGGCAGTTTGTCTCCTATTAATAAACTGGTTACCGACGCTGATTTCACTATAAACGCTCCAAGCTCTAACAGTACTGCTACCTTTACCTTTACAAGTAGTAATGCCAATGTAGCAACTATCACAGGCAATTCTATTCGTATTGTGGGTATAGGGAATACTACCATCACTGCCACACAAGCCAGTAACAATAATTATAATGGTGGATCAACATCAACGGTATTAAATGTAGCTCCGGCTCAATCCTCCATAAGAATTATCAATGACAGTTTCAGCACCACTATTGACACTTTATTTACGAGCAATATTACATTAAACGATAGTGCTCCAAATGTGAATTATGGAAATGCCATAGCAGATGTAAGTAATCCTGCTGGAGCCATCATGAATGTACAAGCAAATGGAACATTTACATTTAGGGCAAGTCAAGTGGGTACGTATAAGTTTACCATTTCAGCTTGTAGTAGTAACAATCAACAAAACTGCCCTACTTCCCTATTGGTAATGAATGCTACCTATTTACCACAAGCAAGCATTAACTTATTTTACAATACGCTATTAGCTTCAGATACCGCTAAATTGATTGCTAATTTTAGCAATGGTGTTGCCCCTTACAGTATCATCATAAAAAATAATAAGGATACCGTAAAACAAGAATTTACAAATCTTACCAATACCGCTAACATCACTTTAGCCCCTAGAAAGGATAGTGCGATATTTGCAATCCATTCAGTGAAGGACGCAAACAATGTAATTAGATACAGCCGCTTTACAAAAGATACCACCCAACTTCATATTGTAAAGCCAGACATTAAACTTACTTTAAAAGCAACTCCTCCTCAACCGATTACAGATAGCACTCTGCAAATGAACTTGCTTTTGAGCATCGAAAACAAAGGTGTTGTGGATGTAAATGGCGTACAAGTATTAGCTGATTTAACAAAAGTATTCCCTCCTGGAATGGAATATATTTTAGATAGTGTTTCTACAGCAGACAGTACCATTCTGTTGAACCCGAATTACACGGGAATTAATACCACTTTAAGAACCAATAGCAATCAAGGATTTAGTGTTTCAACGGTAAGGTCTAATTCCACCGTATTGTCCCAAGCAGAATTGTTTAATTTTGGAGTTAATTTATTGAAACAGCAAAAAGGAAATGTAAATTTCAAATTTAAAATTAAACCTAATGCAGTAACTACTCCGTTAGTGCTTCAGTTTTCAAGTTCTGGAAAGGGTCAATTGATACAAAACGATGGAAAAGTAAGTACTACACCGGCTTCCACTGTATCTACAGATGGAGCCAATCCAAATCCAAGTAATACAGCGAATCCAATTCCAACCTATGTTCCGCTAGTCCCTATCAATTATATTGGTTCAGCCTTAGAAGGTTCAATGCCAACTATAGAAAATGGAGGGTATGTTTTCCATTATAATGCTATCATCAAGAATTACAGTAACGGAAATTTAGATGCAGTAAAAGCAATTCTAGACTTAAGTAATAGTTTCTCTAGACCGGATACTGCATTTGTAACCTACAGTCAACCAGTAAATGCTAGCATCACTTTCAATAATAATTACAATGGATATTCAGATAAAAATTTATTTAGCAATATAGGATTGTTGGCTGTGGGGGATTCAATCAAAGCCAGCTTTGATATCCATATTAGAACCAATAAATTGAAATATACTTGGCCAATTAGTATGAGCGCAAGTGCTGTTACTAGTCTATACAATACCCCAATAAGTGATGAATCTTACAACGGTACCAATCCAGACCCTAATTTTGATAAAATACCTGCAGAACAATCCATCACTTTGAGTTCAGTTGGCTATGCTGCCCCTAGCAGTCCAACAGTAAGAAGTTTAGTTTACAGTTTAGGAAATGCAAGTAATCCTATCAACCTTAGCAATATGATTGTATCCACCCCTACTGGAACAATACCAAGTTGGTGCGATATCAATGGAAATAATTGCACAGTAATTGCACCTAATTTGCCTATTGCTACGGGAAGATATATTTGGTGTATAAAAGCTTACGACACCTTAAGTGGACAATATAGTACTAACTGCGTATTGGACACTGTTACAATGCTACCAAGTTTGACTGTTAGAAAATTAACCTTTGTTAAGTCAGTAGCCACAAATCCTATCAATATTGCAAGTGCTGTTACGGCGATCAGCCCAGGAAGTAAAGTTAGATGGTGTGACGCAAATGGCAACAATTGTACTTTCACAACACCATCCACTCCAGTGAATATTGGAGAGTACATTTGGACAGTAAGTGCAGTAGATACAACCAATAACTTAACAAGCGCAGGCACGATAAAAGATACGGTGACCATTTTAGATCCTTATAAAGTAATTGATCTTACAAAACGTATTAGTCAAGTGGCCATGAACCCTGATGGAAGCTTTAATGTTGAATTTAATTTTGTGGTATCTAATAACAGTGGTCAAATATTGAATGATATTGTGCTTAAAGACAATTTAACGAATGTATTTGGCAATAATGTTCAGTTTACTGTCTTGTCCGTTCGCAATACCGGCTATTTAAATGTAAATCCAAATTATAATGGAGTTACAGATATTAACTTGGTAAATAACAATGTGATTCTTCTTAATAACAAACAAGATACTGTCGTATTAACCCTATTGGTAAAGGGAACAAGAATCGATGGCAATTATAGTAATAGTGCCTCAGCAACTGTCAATACTAATTATGGTGCGTTTACAGTTATCTCCAATGATCCAATAGGCAACCCAAGTAATTCCAACAATAGATTAGCAACTAATTTTGTCATCCCTAAATTAGATGTAATTGTTGCAGGTGGATTCTCGCCAAACAACGATGGCATAGATGATACCTGGATTATTGAACGTCCTTATGGAACCAAAATTGCTGTTAGAGTATTCAATAGATGGGGAAATGAGGTATTCCAAAGTGAAGATTATATGAATGATTGGAGAGGAAGAGGAGAACGTAGCTTCCTAGGCACAGAAGTGCCAGAAGGAACTTACTTCTATGCAATCATTGTAACTACTAACGACAATAAAACCTATAAATTAAGTGGAAGTTTAACGATTGTTAAATAACCTTTTGAATCTAATACGCATGAAAAAAATATACCTAATTGTAGGCTTATTCATTTTGACTTTTACAAAGTTAAAAGCACAAACAGAATCTATGTATTCCCAATACATGTTCAATATGTTAAGTGTAAACCCTGCTTATGCTGGTAATAGAGAGGCTACCAATTTAAACTTCTTTCAGAGAAGACAATGGGCAGGTTTAGATGGTGCCCCACAAACTACCTCTGTAAGTATAGATGGTTCCTACAGTGCCAACAAAATTGGATGGGGTTTACAAATGTACGATGATAGATTAGGGGTAGAAAAAGCATCAGGAGCAAAAATGATCTTATCCACTCATTTACAAGTTTCTCAAAGAGGAACCCTATCCGCTGGTTTGAACATTGGATTAATGAACTATAGAATTGATCTATTGAATGTACAGGGCAGATACACTCCTAACGACCCTGCATTTTACGCAAATTTAAATAAATGGTTGCCAGATGTAGGATTAGGTATTTTTTATAACACCAATAACTTTTATGCAGGTTTTTCAATACCGAATGTATTAAGATCAAGAGTAGCCGCTTTTGATGTAATGAACTCAGGTATTCACAAAGCAAATAATACCCATTTATATTTCACAACTGGTTTTGTAGTAAATGTAAATGAGGATGTAAAGGTAAAGCCATCAACCATGCTAAAGGCAGTAAGTGGGGCTCCTATCCAAGCAGATTTTAACGCGAATGTTTGGCTTAAAGACATCATTGGTATTGGAGCATCTTATAGAACAGGCGATGCTGTTGTGGGCATGTTAGAGCTACAAGCTAATGAATCTTTGAAGGTAGGATATGCTTACGATGTTACCATTTCTCCTTTAAAATTTTACAACAACGGCACTCATGAAATATTGCTTAGATATGAGTTTAGTAATAATAAGTCAAAAATTAAATCAACTCGCTATTTCTAAACAATCTTGTAGCTAACTAATACGCTGAAACTTATGAAAAGAATTATATACTTATTAATATTATTAGCTTGTTTCCAACAAGTAAGTGCCCAAAGAAAAGCCGTACGTATTTTGAAACAGGCAAATAAAGAAGCTAGTAAATACAGATATGCTTATGCCATACCCTTATACAAGACTTATATTATTAAAGGAGGAAAAGACAGTAGTGTATATAAAAAATTAGGAGAAGCCTATAAATTTGTGAATCAATTTGATAGTGCTATCAAATATTATAAAGTTGCAGCAAAGGCAGGGATTGAATTAAACAATGAATTGGCTGAATTATTCGCCGCTACCGGTAATTACGAAAACGCGAAAAAGGAATACGAAATTATTTCGGAAAAAAATAAGAGTTTATTGGCCGATGCTCGTTTATATGGATTTAGTAATATCAATAAATTTTTTGTTGACTCTTTAGACTATAAAATCTACCCAACTCTATTAAATACAGTTTATAATGAGTTCAATGCCGTTCCTTATAAAGAGGGACTGGTTTTTGAATCTAATCGCATTGCCTCTACCAAAATCAAGAAGAAGAGAAGTAATAAAATAAAACAGATATTTTCACCAGAATTTGCATGGGACGGTGCTAGCTATTCTAAGTTGTATTATATTTCTTCTATAAAAGACATTAGAACGGACAGCTTTCCAGTTGTACAATGGAATGACAAACAAGTGGGTTATGCTGAAAAAATGAGAGAATCTAGTAATGATAACCGTAAAATGATTAGTAGTTACGGATATACCCCTGCACCTTATAAATTAGACACCAATATTCAGCTATTTTCAAAACAATTTGATGATCGCTATAACGTAGGTGCTATTACTTTTACACAGGATGGCGAAACCGCCTATTATACCAGAAATGGCAAAAAAGCAAAGAATGGATATATGTTGGAAATTTGGGAGAGCACTATGGAAAAAGGGATATGGGGGCCTGGAAAAAGACTCTTCTTCAACAACCCAAATTATAATTACTTCCACCCTGCTGTTACGCCTGATGGAAAAAGATTGTATTATGTTTCGGATGAACCAACAGGCTTAGGAGGAACTGATATCTATTATTTAGATAAAAATGAAGACGGATCTTGGAAAGCTACTACCAATGCTGGACAAGAAATCAACACCACCGGCAATGAACTATTTCCAAGTTTTCAGGATGGAATTTTCTTTTTTAGTAGCAACGGACATCCGGGCTTAGGTGGCTTAGATATATTTAGATTGACTAAAGATACTAGAAATGGGTTAGCTGTAAAAAATATGGGCTATCCAGTAAATAGTGAAAAGGATGATATGGGATTCTCTATTAAGGGTAATACTGGTTTCTTTAGCTCTAATAGAAAAGGCAGTGATGACATTTATGCATTTGATTACGCCCAAGTACTTGTCAAAATGGAAGGACAAATTAGTGTGGACAATGAAGCCGCTATTGGAAAAAAAGTATATTTAACACAAAAGAATGAAGTAGGACGTGTTCAAATAGTAGACAGTGCTTTATTGGACAGTAACTCATCTTATTCATTTACAATGCGTCCAAATAGAACTTATTCAATCCTTGCTTATGATGCCAATGGAAATGAATTTGAACAATCAATAAGTTCTAATGACTACGTATCCACAAACGGAAAATTTGTAATTCAGGCTGGAAAAATTAATATACCACTCACTGAAAAAGAACTGATTGCAAAGAAGCTAAAAGAACAAGAAGCATTGGCAAGAGAGCGTGCAGCTATGGGTCGATATTTTGCTAGAACAGTGGATTCCTTAATGAAACTAACCAAAGACTATGTCGCCTTGCACCATCCATTCAATCAAGTATATGTAGTTCAGAAGGATCTGAATGAGTACTATAAATTAATTGAACGCGTAAAACGAATGCGCGGCAAGAGAATAGTGATTGTTTCCGCATCCGATTGTAATGGATCAGAAGCATATAACGAGATTTTATCACAAAATAGAGCTAAGCGTATCTATAAAACACTTTCTGCACTATCCAGCAACAACATTATCATCAAAAACGTAGGTGAAAAAGAATTGCTTAAGGATTGTAATGATATTGCTAATACAAAAGAAGATCAGCTTGAAAACAGATATAGCTACGTATTTATTTTAGATCAAAAATAAGTGTTATTTTAGGGCATTCGTAAAAGTATGTTATACCCTATCTATTTTCTTTATTTCTTCATTGGACATATCCTTAAAGGGATATTCCGACTAAGTCGTACAAGAAACTATGGGGTATCCTATTTGAAATCCTTAGAAACCTCTTTCCAAGGAAGTTTTGATATTACCTTATTTAATAAAGTAGCAAAATTTCAAAGTATCCAACTTCATTTGGTTAACGAAGTATTCGTTGGTTTATTTAATAGATCCATCTCAAAGAAAGAAAAAGAATTAAACGTCAAATATTTTTTGATGACGGCACTCTATGATGATTTGATAGATCGTCAGCTAATGGATACCCAAACACTCAATGATCTTTTCTACCACCCTGAAAAAGCAAAACCTACCAGTTTTAATGAAAAGGTATTGGTAAAATTACATTTAGACTTATTAAACCAAGTTCCGGATAATAAGACCTACTGGAAAACTATTGAACAAATACACAAAGCACAAAAAGATTCTGCTCAACAATTTGATCCTCAAATCACTTTTGATAAAATGTTAGATATTACCAAAAGAAAGGGAGGATTTAGTTTACTTATGTGTAGACATTATTTAAAAGATCCTATTCACAAAGAAATAGATGATTGTTGGTACAGTTTTGGGGGGCTAATACAAATGACAAATGATTTATATGATACTTACAAAGACACACAGGAAGGTATCTCCACTTTTGCCAATAGACAGACAGGGATCGAAAAAATTAAAGAAACTTACCAAAATCAAAAAAGTGAGTTTTTGGAATCTATCCAAAAAATGCCTGTCAGTCAATTTAAGAAAATACAATTTTGTATTCGAACTTCCTTAATTGCCTCATTTGGCGATATCGCCATCCAACAATTAAGTCAATTGAAAGACCATTTAGGTCAACTACCTGATTTAAGACAGGTGCCTAGACAACAGTTAATCATTGACATGGAAAAACCATTGAATATAGGACGTTTATTTAAGTATGCTTATCAAAATGGAAAACTATGGAAGTAAAAATGGAGCCTAGTTGGAAAAATGCCCTTTCGGAGCTATTTAATAAACCTTATTTTTCTCAAATCAGTTCTCATTTAAAGACTGAAAAAGCACTTAACAGTGTGATCTACCCCAAAGGAAATTTAATTTTTAATGCTTTTGAACAAACTCCATTTGATTCCTTAAAAGTAGTGATACTTGGACAAGACCCCTATCACAATCCAGGACAAGCAATGGGTTTAAGTTTTTCAGTTCCTGCAGGAGTCAAAATCCCACCTTCCTTAGTCAACATTTATAAAGAATTAAATAAAGATATTGGGATGCCTATCCCAACCACAGGAGATTTAACCAAATGGGCAAACCAAGGCGTATTGCTTTTAAATGCAGTGCTTACAGTAAGGGCAAATGAACCAGCGAGTCATGGGAAAATTGGATGGACAGATTTTACCGACGATGTGATTCAAATAATTTCTAGTCAAAAAAACAATATTGTATTTCTATTATGGGGTAACTTCGCCCAACAAAAACAAATATTAATTGATGCTACCAAACATAAAATCTTAAAAGCGGCACACCCTTCCCCATTGAGTGCGCATAATGGTTTTTTTGGATGTAAGCATTTTAGTGATACTAATAAATATTTAGTAGCACATCATAAAGATCCTATTGACTGGATGCCATAAAAGTGAATTAAAATGAAAGTAATTAAATTTAGTATTAAAAGAATTTTGGCCTTTTGGGCTTTGCTTATGTTTGCTACCACTATGTTTATTTATATGTGGTTTTACCTTATTTGCACTATTACTAGAGAACCCAATAGAACAAAATGGCACCGTAGAATATCACAATTGTGGATGGGTACCTTTATGATCATGTCTGGTATAAGATTTTCAGTGAGAGGAAAACATCATTTTGACGATTTAGAAAATGCGGTTGTAGTTTGTAACCACAATAGCTTATTAGATATTCCTGTAAGCTTCCCATTTTTACCAAGAGCAAATAAAACCATTGCTAAAAAGTCCCTTTCTAAAGTGCCTATATTTGGCTGGATTTACTCTATTGGAACGGTATTAGTAGATAGAAATGATAGTAAAAGTAGACAAGCCAGCTATGACAAAATGAAGTATGTTTTAAACCATGGATTAGACATGCTTATTTATCCAGAAGG
>JACCDM010249971.1_pt1 | contig 19133 bp, 13 predicted proteins | sample 7445851 | NCBI WGS metagenome assembly JACCDM01 (sample SAMN15323438, study PRJNA562643) | freshwater metagenome | isolation source: river surface water | place: USA:Blue River Watershed | collected 2017-08-16
GATTTCCCAAAAATAAGCATGGTTATGGTTAATCCAAACACTCCACCCCAAAGAATTCCATATTCTCGGATCCAGACCGTATCAATCATGGCACCCGAGGGTGTCCATGTTTGGGAATAGAAGAAAAATCCTGCTAAAACTGAAGTTAATATTCCTATCAGGTAGGCTAATCTGTTGGGAGGGATTACGTCAACTTTTTCCCATCGTAACAAAATGAAAAACAGAGGAATGAGGTGAAGTCGGGATTCCCGTGCTTTGGCGCCAAAGAATACCAAAAAGGTGTTGATGAGAAGAAGAACCAGAAATGCCCTACGATCTTTTTTAGGTTGTTGAAAAAGAAAAAACAACGTTGGAAAAAAGGTGAGAAACAAGTAAAGAATGGTTTCAATAGAAAAGGTTTGATTTTGGAAATTGTATTTCACCAATAGCTCCCATCGATCATGAATTTCGGTTGAAAGGTGGTTTCCTTGAAAAAAATATGGAACGATTCCGAGAAGCATGACCAAGATCCAACGTAAGGATAATCGGCTTTCTACCCATAGCCATGGAAGTAGGAAAAGAAGGGCTGTTTCTCGAGTTAGGATAGCCAGAAGTGCGAAAACGCTTGATACGAGTTGATTCTTCGACAAATAGGTGGTAAATCCGAATAAAAACAGCCAAAGAAAAGGTTCTTCAAAGGTATATTGAGAAGGAAACCAAGCGAATAACACCGGGAAGCTGAAAAAGAAAAGGATGATGGGAAGAATATTTTGGCCATTTCGTTTTACCCATAAAATCCCCAAAAGAACCATGGCCAACCATTCGCTGAAAATAAAGCTGTAACCGGAAATGGATGTTGGGAAAAGGCCGAACCAAAAATTGGAAAACCACCGCCGGGCGAACGCCGGAAATTCACGGTGGTAATCGATAACCGATTGAAGGTATTTTTGAGCAGGAACTTCCCTGAGCTGAAAGTCTGTCCAATCGTAATAATTGAACATGCTAATCTTCCCTGGAAAGAAATGGAGTCCCAGCCATAGCAAAGAAATTACTCCTGCTATGCCGTAAATCCTAGTCTTTGAATAATTCGGCATTTTTTAAATTGCCAGATTCAACCAAAGAAACAAATTCAGGAATGTTCAATAAAGCTTCGTAAAAAGGATAATTCTTCATGTTGTGCATATCGGTTCCAACGTAACTGATCCAACCACGCTTCATCAATTCGAGGGCTATTTTTTGAGCCCCTTGGGAATACATTCCAGAGATCGAACCAAGATTCAATTGAAAATCAACCTCAAAATCTAGTAAATCCTCGTATTCCTTCATCGAAGTGTAGAGGTAAGGATAGCGTTCGGGGTGAGCTACGATGGGTTGGTAGCCATTAATTTTCAAAGCAAACAACATATCCTTCATGTTATTGGGTCGATTGATGTAGGAAAACTCAATCAAAACCTTATTCTTGTGAACGGTTAACAATGGACCTGAATCAAGTTTAGAGAGAAATTCATGATCCATATAATATTCTGCTGCTGCTCTAATTTCCCAAGGCTTTCCCTCTTTCTTAATTTCTGCTCTTATTTTTTCGAGGCCAGGATTGATGGTTTCTGCAGAATTTTGGTAAAAGTCGCCCATAATATGGGGAGTTGTAATGAACTTTTGAATGCCCAAATCCGATAGCGATTGAAGCATGTTCATCGTTTCTTCTACACTTTTGGATCCATCATCGATGGCTGGAATAAAATGAGAGTGCATATCACATCCCAAAATGCTTAAATCGGTTAAGCTTTCTTTCCTTTGTTTACTGCCGAATAGCTGACTAAAAAATCCCATAATTAAAGGTACACTTTTTTGCAAAAAAAAACTGCCGTTTCGGGCAGTCTTTTATGATTTGAGGTGAAATTTTTAGTCTTTCAAAATCTTGATAGCATCCAATAAAATTTGAATGCGCTCTTGATTTACTGAATAGTGAATTTCTTTACCGTCGCGTTTGAAATTTAAAATTTCTGCTTCACGCAAAATAGCGAGGTGCTGCGATGCAACCGATTGCTCGATACGTAATTTGATGTAAATGCGAGTTACATTCATGCTAACATTCGTTTCAATCAAACGAACAATTTCTAAACGCAATGGATGGTTAATCGCACGAAATACTTTTGCTGTATTTTTGAGGTCCTTCAGCGTCAGCTGACTTACCAATGATTTAGCTTCTACCATGTTTTTTCGTGTTTAAATATCAGTTTAACACAAATGTAATATTAAAAATCTTTACCTCCAAAGGTTCTAGTAAAAAAAAATAAATATTTCCCTAGATTGATGGTTGATTGTTAAACAATTAACCCATAATTTGATTGACCTTTTCCCAGTTAATGAGGTTGAAAAAGGCCGTAACAAAATCAGGGCGGCGGTTTTGGTAATGCAAATAATAGGCGTGTTCCCAAACATCCAATCCGAGGATGGGACGTCCACCGCAATAGCCTAAGCCTGGCATTAATGGATTGTCTTGGTTAGGTGTGCTACAGATCTCTAAAGAGCCATCGGTATGTTGACACAACCAAGCCCATCCCGAACCAAATCGGGTGGTAGCTGCCTTTGTAAACTCAGCTTTGAAGTTCTCGTAGCTGCCATAGGTATGGGAAATAGCATCACCAATTTTACCGGTAGGTTCGCCACCACCTTGAGGAGATAAGATCGTCCAAAAGAAAGAGTGATTCCAATGTCCACCGCCGTTGTTGCGAACAGCCATGTTGTCTTTGCAAATCAACATCAATTCTTCTAAGCTTTTACCTTCCAACTCAGTTCCTGTAACAGCATTGTTGAGGTTTGTAATGTAAGCTTGGTGATGCTTGGAATGATGAATTTCCATGGTGCGAGCATCAAAGTGGGGCTCCAACGCATCGTAAGCGTAGGGCAATTGAGGTAGTTCGAAACTCATAACTTTTTATTTTGCAAATGAAACAGCTCTTTTCTCACGAATAACAGTCACCTTGATTTGTCCAGGATACTGCATTTCGTTTTGGATTTTTTCCGAAATGGAAACACTCAGCAAGTCAGATTGTTCATCGGTCACTTTTTCCGATTCAACAATGACCCTCAACTCGCGACCGGCCTGAATAGCGTACGATTTTTGAACGCCATTAAATCCGTTAGCGATGGATTCCAATTCTTTCAAGCGCTTTAAATAGCTTTCTACTACCTCGCGGCGAGCACCGGGTCGGGCACCGGAAACGGCATCACAAGCCTGAATAATCGCCGAAATCGGGTCAGTCATTTCAATTTCATCGTGGTGAGCTCCAATGGCATTGCACACTACCGGATGTTCATTGTATTTTTTAGCCAACTCCATCCCTAAAATGGCGTGAGGAAGTTCTGGATTATCATCGGGTACCTTACCAATATCGTGCAACAATCCAGCACGTTTGGCTAACTTCGGATTCAATCCAAGCTCAGCGGCCATAACAGCACAAAGGTTGGCCACCTCGCGAGAGTGCTGCAACAAGTTTTGTCCGTAGGAAGAGCGGTAACGCATTTTTCCAACCAAACGAACCAATTCTTTGTGGAGCCCAGTAATGCCTAGGTCGATGCACGTACGCTCACCGATTTCCATGATTTCGTCCTCGATTTGCTTTTTCACTTTAGCTACTACCTCTTCGATGCGTGCTGGGTGAATACGGCCATCGGTAACCAATCGGTGCAAACTCAAACGTGCAATTTCCCTGCGAAGGGGATCAAAGCAAGAAAGGATTACGGCATCGGGGGTGTCATCTACAATAACCTCCACTCCTGTTGCAGCTTCTAAGGCGCGAATATTTCGACCTTCACGACCGATAATTTGTCCTTTGACTTCGTCGGATTTAATGGGGAATACAGAAATAGCGTTTTCGATGGCGTGTTCTGTCGCGGTGCGCTGAATGGTTTCAATCACCACTTTTTTGGCTTCTTTCGCCGCTGTTGATTTTGCCTCATCGATGACTTCTTTTACTTGAGCCAAAGCTTTTGCTCGAGCTTCGTCTTTTAAAGCAGCAATCAATTCGTTTTTGGCTTCTTCGGCAGAAACACCAGCAATTTTTTCCAAACGGCTTACCGCTTCTTGGTGTGCTTTATCCACTTCCGCTTTGCGGGTGGATAATTGTTCCTGAAGTTTTTCGGTTTGCGATTGAGCTTGGGTTAAATCTTGCTCTTTTCGCGCCACTTGCTCCATTTTTTGCGCCAACTGTTGGTCACGTTGCTTCGCTTTTTGTTCCTTCTCGTTCAATTCACGATTTCTTCGCTCAACATCTTGATTGTAATCCCGACGTTGTTGGTCGAATTTTTCGCGAATCTCTAATTCCTTTTCTTTGGCAATGTTTTTCGCCTTCTCATCAGCGGTTTTTAAAATGGCTTCTGCTTCAGCTTTGGCCTTGATTTGCTCTCCTTTAAACATGGAGAGAAGTAAGTTGCGGCCGAGGAAGAACCCTGTTCCTCCACCAACTACCGCGGCAATAATGTAACCTATAAATTCCATTAGATCTGTGATTTAATGGCCAAATAGGCGTTTATCTCAAAGTCCTTTTTCGATCAATCCTTCAATTAGCGCTAATTTTTGCGATACTTCGCTTTGGGCTTTATTTTGAACCTGTTGCAATCGCTCAAATTCGGTAGCGAAATACAAGGCACACATCGAAAGTAAATCAACCGGATCGGCTACAGAGTAAGATTCCATGAATGTACGAAGCTTTTCGTTCACCGCTTCCGCAGCTTGACGAACCTGGTTCTCGTCTTCCGGTGCAATGGAAAGGGGGTATTGACGATTACCGATGCTTAATTTTATTCTAATCTTATCTTCCATAGTTTGAGGCTAAGCGCATACTTAACCGATTTTGTTGTCGATATTTTTGATTATTAAGTCTATTTCTTTTTTTAACTCTTCAAATTTTTCTACCGGAACCATATTTCCACCTTGGTGTAGCTTTTGCTCCATTTCTGCAAGGCGTTGATTTAACTCCATATTAACCCGAACCAACGTTTGATTTTCATCTCGAATGGAGTGAAGTTCAATTCGCTGTTGTTCAATAATTGAACTCAAGCGATTGGCTTTCAAATAGATCCGGTCTAATGTGGCTAATAATGATTCCAACATGTTTTTTTATTGACGAATGATGGCTCCGTTTTGTTGCTCAAAGGTAACCATTAATTTCTGCATTATTTGATCAACTTCTTCACTCTTCAAAGTTCGCTCTCCATTTCGGAAGGTGAACTTTAATCCATACGACTTTTTGCCGGCTTCCAACGATTTTCCTTCGTAAACGTCAAAAACCTTCATGGATTCTAAATCAGAAATTTCCAATTCTTTCATGGAATTTTGTAAATCTCGGAAGAGAACTTTTTGATCCACCACCAACGCTAAATCCCGTTCCATGCTGGGAAACTTGCTCGGCTCGTGAAAAGAAATTTTTTCCTGAGTGGCCAATTCCTTAACTACTTCCCAGTTAATTCGTGCATAAAACACATCTTGTTTGATGTCCATTTTCTTCAATAAGGGCTGATTTACCCGTCCGATTTCGCACAAAACCCGATTCTTGATTTTGTATTTCAGTCCGTTGTTGAAGATCTTGTTTTTGAATTCTGAAACTTCACTAGGATGAATGTTCAAGCGCTGGAAAATGTTGTGAACAATGGCATTCAATTGATAAAAGTCAGATTTTTTGGGTTGCTCATACCAGTGTTCTTCGTGGTTATTTCCCGTTAGCCAAATTCCCAACAATTCTGTTTCGAAGAATTTATCCAAACGGGTCGTGTGGCTCACTCCAAATTCGAAAATTTTCAAATGGTGTTGCTGACGCGCCAAATTATACTGAATGGTTTTTAATCCGCCGTACAACAAATTATTTCGAAGGATGGAAAGTTCTTCGCTGAGCGGATTTTTCAAAGTTATGATTTCATCTTCCGGAAGATCGATGAAATCGATGGCTTCTTTTGAAGTCAATGAATTATTCAAAATTTCAAAGAAGCCATTTCCGGCTAAATAAAAGGAAGTCAGTTGTTTGATTCGGTATTTTTGTTGTTTTCTGGGGAAGGTATCACCAAATGAAACAACTCCCGTGAAGGGAATATTTTCAAATCCGTAAATGCGTAAAAACTCTTCAATCACATCAATTTCCCGAGTAACGTCGGTTCGATAGGTTGGAGCTTGAATTAATAAAACATCACTGTAATCTTGAATTACCCGAATATCCAAATGCTCCAAAATGGTTTTTAAATCGTTTTTATTGACTTTAAAGCCCAAATACTTTTCCAAGTGGAACATGGATAAGTGAATTTGGGGCCCTTCTACAGGATTGGGGTACACGTGTGTTTCTCCTGAAACCATGCCTCCTGCAATTTCTAAAATGAGGGAAACCACTCGAAGCATGGTATTTTTTGGTCCGTTAGGGTCGGTTCCACGTTCAAATCGATAAGCGGCGTCGGTTTTTAGTTCAAAACGTTTGGATGCTGCACGAACAACACTGGCATTGAACCAAGCCGCCTCGATCAAAATATTTCGGGTTTCATTCGAAATTGAACTGCTCGAACCACCGATAACACCGGCCATGGCCAAGTTTTCAGTTTCGTTTTGAACCATCAATTCGTGTCCGCTCAAATTGTAGGTTTTTCCATCAAGTGCTTCAAATGCTTGATTTTCATTGGATAAACCCAACTTGATTTTACCGCCAGTTTTATCGTAATCGAAGGCATGGAGTGGTTGTCCCATTTCCAACATTACGTAATTGGTCGCATCCACAATGTTGTTGATCGGACGGATCCCAACAGCATTCAAACGATTTTGCAACCAGAGCGGAGACTCGGCCACTTTTACATTTTTTACCACCAAACCATAGTAATGAGGGCACAAACCCTGTTCATCCAATTCCACCATAATAGAGTGGGAATCGGTATTGGGAAATTTTCCGGGATATTCTGGAAAAACCATGGGTTTCCGTAGAAAGGCACACACATCGCGAGCCACGCCAATATGGGAAATGGCATCGGTACGGTTGGGGGTAATGGCTACTTCCAAAATAGCATCGGAAACGGCTCCCAAAGCTTCAGAAACAGGAACTCCAATGGCCGTTTCAGAAGGTAATACGCGAATTCCGTCGTGACTATCGCCCAAACCCACTTCATCATCGGCACATAACATTCCTTCAGATGCTTCTCCGCGGATTTTTGCTTTTTTTATTTCGAAGGGTTCGCCTTTGCTGGGGTGAATGATGCATCCAACAGGAGCAACGATCACCTTTTGGCCTTCGGCTACATTGGGAGCTCCACAAACAATATCCAACAATTCACCAGTTCCAATATCAACCTTGGTGCACGATAATTTATCGGCATTGGGATGCTTGGTTTTTGATTTTACCTCTCCAACCACAAGCCCATCCAAACGAGGTCCAACGTGCTCAATATGTTCCACTTCTAACCCGGTTTGGGTAAGAATTTCTGCAACTTTTTCGGCAGTCATCGACTCGCCAACGTAATCCAACAACCAATTCAGAGATACTTTCATGAACGCACAATCCTTTAGTTCTGCAAAGTTACAAAATTTGCTTGGGCTTCGGAATTGGTAAAGGTTGAAAAACCGAAAGCGATTTTACATTGTTACTCGATAACGCTTAAAATCAGCGAACTTTGTACGATGCATGGATTCGGGAGTTGGAAATTATTTCCACCAATTTTTTTAAACAGCCGATTGCTTTCACCGGAAGTCGCAGCCAAAGCCACCCCTTCCTCGGATGAAAGTTGGGAAGTGGCCTTGTATCAATTTTTAAACCGATGGTATTCCGATGTTCCAACCATGGAATTTTTCACTTCGGGAACCACAGGTGATCCAAAAAACATTGTACTTTCGAAGGATGTGATGCGGGCATCAGCCCGACAAACGTTGTCTTTCTTTAAAATGGAAGCTGGAAGTCGGGTTTTGTTGTGCCTGAATCCTCAATACATTGGCGGCGCCATGATGCTGGTAAGGGCCATGGAGGGTGGCCTTCACCTCGATGCGGTTGCCCCCCAACATCTAACAGAGTTATTCCCTTTGAATAAATCCTATCACTTCGTTTCCATGGCGCCGCTTCAAGTTGAAAAACTAACCCAGGATTTGGGCGAAACGTGGACTTCATCGTTCCAGTATATTTTATTGGGTGGTGCAGGCCTCACCGAAAGTCAACATGAAATGTTTACCCAACTACCCGCCAACAAATTTTGGATGGGTTTCGGTATGACGGAAACGTCGTCCCACATCGCATTGCAATCCATCCCCAACCTGGCTAAAGGATTCGAATTGTTACCGGGCATCGAAGCCCGAACCAACGAGGAGGGGTGCTTGCAAATTCGAGGCACCGTAACTGAAAATAAATGGTTTACCACCCGCGATTTGGTGGAGTTGAAATCAAAATTCATCAAGTTTTTGGGTAGGTTCGACGATCAAATCAATTCCGGAGGAGTAAAAATTTCTCCGGTAGCCCTCGAGCAGTCCATTCAATCCATCTTACAAAAACAGGGCTGTTCTCCCCAAACGATCGTGATTTCATCCATTCCCGATGCATCTTTGGGGGAGGCCGTTGTTTTGGCAACAACTTCGAAATTTCCATTGGAATTGAAGCAACTGAATGCAGAATTGCCGAAGTACCATGGCATTAAAAAGATTTATTTGATCGATCGACTTCCATTAACTTCTCAAGGGAAATTGGATCGAAAGAAATTGAAGTTAATTTTGTAAACATGTCATCCCACCACACGGTACGAGAAAAACAAGAGCCTGCTTTATTAATTGCCGATGGCAGCATCGCGTGGAATTCGCTTTTTGAATTGCTGGAATGGAGTCCAACCGTCGTTGCTTTGGATGGCGCTGCGCGCCGATTGATGGAGCAAGGTGTAAAAGTAGATTGGGTGGTCGGTGATTTTGATTCGGAGAACGACGTGAACGAGCTTTTGGAGATGCAACCGGATGTTCGGATGAAGAAATTCGACGACCAGGAATGCAATGATTTAGAAAAAGGGATTCGTTTTTTGGTAGAAGATGGGCATTCGGCTTGTCATATTTTGGGAGCCTCCGGCGATCGATCCGATCATTGGTTAGAAAACCTAAGTGCGTGCATGAAGTACAATGCAAAAATCAATTGGCAATGGATTGGCACGCACGATCGAATGTATCCAGTACCTCGTCCTTTCAAAAAATACTACGAAAAAGGAGTGGGAATCGGGTTAATGCCCTTTCCCGAAGTTCGTGGACTATCGGCTACCAACGTGGTTTGGCCCGTTGAAAACATCGATTTGCGATTGGGTACTCGAACAGGAAGTAGCAATCGGGTGGCCGAAACAGGATGGGTGGAGGTCACCTTCGAATCGGGCGAAGTCTTGCTGGTGGAATATTGGGATTGAGGTCTTCGCCCGATTTCGATTATCTTTGACATCTAATTATTCGCTTTGGAAGGAAAAAAGACGTTGGTCAAGTTCGCCGGATTAACGGTCGCACTCAATCTATTGGTCAAGCCCCTTTGGCTTTTTCTTTTCGATCGAAAAGCTCAAGCCTTTCTAGGGAATGATGAATACGGAACGTATTTCTCGGCCTTCAATCTGGCCTTTCTGGCTTCCATCATTCTTGATTTTGGAATGAGTTACTGGAACAATCGAGCTTTGGCCTTTGAAGAAGAAAAGCAGCGAAAGTACCAACAAGCCATATTTACCCTCAAAGGATTTTTTTCGCTTTTGTTCCTTGGAATTGGAGTTTGTTTATCCCTGTTAACCGACATAAAAGGCGATGCCCTGATCCTTTTTTGGGGAGGCATGATGCTTCAATGGTTCAGTCATTGGTTGGTATTTTTCAGGTCTATTTTGTCGGGTATTCAACGATTTGGTTGGGATGCGTTGTTCTCGGTGTTGGATCGTTTGTTATCCATGCTGGGTGTGGGGTGGTTGTTATGGGATCATCGGTTGAGCGCGTCTTCGTTTGCGTGGATTCAAGCGGGGGCGTACGCGCTCAGTGCCGTTTTGGTTTTTTTAGTTTTGAAACGCTTCCAATTTCGTTGGAGTTTCGGAGCTTCTCCCGGTGTTTTTAAGGAAATTCTACGTTCCTCTTTTCCGTTTTTTGTGATGGTGATGGCCATGTCGCTTTATGCCAGAATGGACGGAATTATGTTGGATCGGGTATTTCATTTGTCGAAAGAAGCCGGCGCCTATGCCGCATTTTTTCGGTTGTACGAGGCCGGCATCATTTTCCCAGCGCTCATTGCCGGAGTTCTTACCCCCCTCATAGCCCGTCAATTAGCGCTTAAAAATCCGATTGGCGATTTGATGCAAACGGGCGCATCGTGGATGTTGATTCCAGCTATCGGAATTGTTGGCGCCCTTTTTTCGTATCCCCTTGAAATTTTTGAGGTTGTTTACCGTGGCGAATCGCTTCCGGCAGACATGATTTCATCCATTTTTCCTTTGGTGGGTGTGGTTTTCTTTTTTCATACCGTGGTTCTTTTGTACGGCGCTACCCTGACAGCCATGGGAGAAATGAAATGGTTGATTCGTTGGGCCTTGGGTGCAGCAGTCATTTCCATTTTGATTCATGCTTGGGGAATACCTCGATATGGCGCTTTGGGCGCTGCTTGGGCCACAGTGGTGGGACATGGATTAATGGCGATGGGTTGTTTTGTGGGCGTTTTGAAGAAGTCGGAACTAACAAAAGAACTTTTGAAGAAAGGCTGGAGAATAGGCATCTTTTCTACCTTGTTGATTGCCTTTTTGTATTGGGATCCATTGGTTTTTGAAATGGGTTTGTGGGTTTGGTTCTTGGTTTTAGGAATGGTCTCCGTAATTTTGGGATTGATCGACCTTCGAACATTTTCTTTATTTTTGAAAAAATCGTCATGACCCAATACCGAGAAACGCTTTATTCTCAATACTATTCGAATCAGATTCGAGCAACTGTTGCCGATGATGTATGGACGAATACGGTGTTCTCTAACGAGATTATGCCGCACCTATCGGGTTTTGAAGCAAAAAGCATCGGTGAATTGGGGTGCGGACACGGTAATTTGTTGGCGTTATTAAAAAAGAAGGGTTTTCAGCAGATTCAAGGTTGTGATTTGAGTTTTGAGCAAGTGGAATTGGCTCAAAAAAAAGGGTTGAACGTGGTGCAGCAGGATGCTTTGTCGTTTTTAGATCGGGAAGAGGGTTGGGATGCGGTTGTTGCGATCGATGTGTTGGAACATCTTACCAAGGATGAAGCGGTTTTGTTGATTTTAAAAATTAAGATGAAGTTACGGCAAGGCGGTAAGTTGGTGATACGAATTCCGAATGCTGACGCTGCCGTGGGCGGGTCGTTTCTTTGGAGTGATTTTACCCATGAATTGTTTTTGAATGCCGCTTCCGCGGTGCAGCTTTTTCAAAGCTGTGGTTTTTCGGATGTTACGGTTTTGGAAAGCTTTTGCAAGGCGCGCGGATGGAAGCAATTATTTTCAACTCCGTTGCGCGCTCTCATCGAACTAAAAATAAAACTAACCCATCTGGCTTATGGAGTGGGTTCATCGGGAAAGATTTGGACCCCGAACCTTATCATCGTGGCTCAAAAGCCCTAATGACCCTTGATTTTTAAGGATTAATTTTCCGTTTCCTTTTCTTTTACTTCTATCTTTGCTCGAAAATAATTCGGCATGCAATTCGAACGCAATAACCTCTCGAACGAGGAACTTCTTCACTTGTATCAATCCATTTTAAAACCCCGCATGATTGAGGAGAAAATGCTCAATTTATTGCGTCAGGGGCGAGTTTCTAAGTGGTTTTCGGGGATTGGACAAGAAGCCATCGCCGTTGGATCGACGTTGGCCTTGCATGAAGATGAATACATTTTCCCCATGCACCGCAATTTGGGTGTGTTTACTTGCCGAAAACTTCCTTTGGGAAAACTCATTGCGCAGTGGCAAGGGAAAAAAGAAGGATATTCTAAGGGAAGAGAGCGTTCTTTCCACTTTGGAACCAATGAACATCATGTTGTTGGAATGATTTCCCACCTTGGTCCTCAAATGGCCTTGGCCGATGGAGTTGCTTTGGCCCATAAAATTAACGATGAAAAAAAGATTTCTTTGGTATATACCGGAGATGGTGGTTCGAGTGAGGGCGATTTTCACGAGGCCTTGAATGTGGCTGCTGTTTGGAAATTACCGGTCATCTTTTTGGTTGAAAACAACGGTTACGGATTAAGTACCCCGAGCGAAGAGCAATTTGCTTTTCAGCAATTCATTGATAAGGGAATTGGGTACGGTATGCGAGCCGTTCAAGTTGATGGAAATAATTTGTTGGAGGTGTATCAAACGGTGAAGCAATTGGCCGAAGAAATGCGCGAAAATCCGCATCCCGTTTTGTTGGAGTGCATGACCTTCCGCATGCGAGGGCACGAAGAAGCCAGCGGAACAAAATACGTTCCCCAGGAATTGTTCGACCTTTGGGGAAAGAAAGATCCATTGGAGAATTATCAAAAATTCCTCATTGATCAAGGGGTACTTTCGATGGATATGGTGGAGGTATACCGCAAAGGAATTTCTGAAGAAATTCTTTCGGCCATCGACTATGCTTTCGGTTTGCCTGAAATTGTGCCCGATACGGAAGAGGAATTAATGGATGTTTACGCACCTGCGGATTTTACCTTGGTTTCTCCAGAGGGAAATTCCAAGATCTTACGTTTTTGCGACGCCATTACCGATGGATTAGATCAAGCCATGCAAAAACACCCTAATTTGGTGTTGATGGGGCAAGACATTGCCGAGTACGGAGGGGTATTTAAAATAACCCAGGGTTTTGTAGAGAAATTCGGAAAAAATCGGGTCAGGAATACCCCCTTGTGCGAGAGTGCCATCCTTGGTGCTGCATTGGGATTATCCATCAAAGGGCAAAAAGCCATGGTGGAAATGCAATTTGCCGATTTTGTTACCAGTGGATTCAATCAGATTGTAAATAATTTAGCGAAGATGCATTACCGGTGGGGCCAAAATGCCGATGTGGTGGTGCGTATGCCAACGGGAGCGGGAGTAGGAGCGGGGCCGTTCCACAGCCAAAGTAATGAAGCTTGGTTTTTTCATACGCCTGGATTAAAAATCGTTTATCCAAGCACACCTGCGGATGCCAAGGGGTTATTAATTTCTGCGTTTGATGATCCAAATCCGGTGATGTTTTTTGAACATAAAGCGTTGTATCGCAGTATTGAAGGCGAGGTTCCCGAGGGGTACTACCATGTTCCCATTGGAAAGGCAAGGGTGGTTTCCGCGGGGGCGGATGTTACAGTGGTAACCTATGGAGCCCCGGTGATATGGATGGAAGAATTGATACGCAATGACGCTTTTTCGGGAGAAGTTGAACTTATCGATTTGCGTAGTTTGATGCCTTGGGATCGGGAAACCGTTTTCGAATCGGTTCGAAAAACCGGTAAGGTTTTGGTGGTTACCGAAGATTGTCTATCAGGTTCGATTGCCTCTGAAATAGCGGCCCAAATTGGTGAACATTGTTTCCAAAATCTTGACGCTCCCGTTGCTCGATTGGGATCGTTGGATACCCCTGTTCCTTTCTCTATTCCTCTTGAAGAGAATTTTTTACCAAAGAAAAATTTAATTTCTGCGGTTGAAAAATTATTGAGTTTTTGATTTTCTGAATTTTTTTGGTTATTTTAGCCAATCCTAACCTCCAACCATGGCTATGAAGAAACAACTTCTTACCTTATTACTTTTATTTGGATTTTTTGCTGTATCCCAAGCTCAATTCCATAATCCCCAATGCTTTACCTGTCCAAGAACTCAAGTTTGTTCGAAGTTTTTCGATGATTTTGAGGGTGCACAGAAATTCAGAGTAAACCTCGGTTCTGGTCTTCCAGCCGAGAATAAATGGAGTCTTGATTCCACGTATGCCTTTCAAGGTAGAAGAGCCATTTTAGGTAAAGTTACTTACAACACATCTTCCGGTGTTCAAGGCAAAGTTTATTACGAATCTGATACGTTCTGTACGTATGGCAACCAGGAGGTTTTCCTAAATTTTGCACATATTTGTAAGATTTCACCTTTCGATACTGGGTTTATCGAGATTTCAACCAATGGTGGTCCTTGGGTAAAAATTACGTGTGACAACACGGCAACACCTAATATTTACGAAGGAAATACCCAATATGTAACGGATGGTGACGATATGGTTACCTACAAAAACGGAGATAATTTTGTCAATTCGGCATCATATCCAACCGTTTGGCGTCCAGGAGTTACGGTCAATCCGCAAATTTCTTGGTACAAAAGGGAGAAATTTGATATTTCTGGATTGGCTGCCAATGCCTACAACGTAAAGTTTCGATTTGCTTTGGTATCCGACGTTTCGAATCCAAACCCGGATTATGGTTGGTTAATTGATTCGGTTCACGTTACCTTTTCTTTATCAGAAATTATTCCTCCTGTAATTAGCCATTTACCGTTAACTGGCGGTCAATTTGGAATTGATCAAAGTATTCCTGCCGTTATTACAGACCGAACTGGAATTCCATTAAAGTCTGGAGTTAAGGCAGCACGAGTATTATATAAGGTGAACGGTGGAGGATTAGACTCTGTTGCCATGACTCGCGTGTCTGGAGACAACTTTACAGGTTTTGTAGCTCGTCCTCGTGTTCAAGACGGTGACACGGTTGAATATTATTTGTGGGCACAAGATTCATCCTTCAGTGAAAATGAGGCAGTGAATGCACCAACTCCTGGAGGTCTTTACAAATATTGGGTTTCTGGAGCTCCCTTTGTAGAATGGCCTGGTCCTGGCACCCAATATCCCAATGGTCCGGTTTACACCGGTGATGCGTATTTGAATGGACCTCCTTGTTTGGAAGTGACCATGGATGATGCTTCAGGTTTGAGAATTGCTCGTTTATATTACCGCAAGAATAACGGGCCCTTGGATTCGATGAATATGACCTACAAGGGGCTTAACCCTGTAGGAAGAAAAATTTATGAAGCGTGTATCACTGGCATCAATGCCAACGATTCGGTAACTTATTGGGCGTATGCCGTTGATTCTTCTGCTCGAAGATATTTTACCTACATGCCAAATGTTCCTGCGGGAGATACGCCTAGGTATTTCATCGCTCGCCAGGCATTAGGATTCCCGTTCCGTGATGATGTGGATTCTGCTTCACAATGGTCATTTGCGGCACCCAATTTGGGTTGGCATCGTTCAAGCATCAATGCAGCGGTGAAAGCTCCGATTAATGGACCTGCTCGAAGTGGTAATTTGGTTTACATTACCGACAGTACATCCAACTACCGAAATGGAAGTAATTACGAATTGATTTCACCCGTATTGAGCTTTTTGGGAATTACCAATGCTACGTTGTCGTTCTACCAATGGAGAGACGTAAATAATAATAACACCAATCCTACGGCCACTCGTGGTTTAGGAGATGCCTTTACCATTGAGTACTCTGAAAATTTTGGACCTTGGTTGAATTTGAATAACACGGCCATTGGTACTACCAACAATTGGTACAACCGTAATAATTTCAATTTATACTCTTTTGGTGGATTCGATGGAACGACCAATGGTTGGGTAAAAAGTGAAATCTTGTTGACGCCCTTGGACAATAAACAAAACGTTCGACTTCGTTTCTTGTTGAAATCGAATGCCACCTTGAACGGTGCTGGTGTTGCGATTGATGACATCGCCATTACCCGTCCGGTTTCCGATGATATGGGTGTATTCACCATTCTTCGTCCAGGAGCTGAATTGAAAGAAGGTGCTGTGGATAGCATTTTTGCTGTATTTAGAAATAATAGTGGATTCCCAATTCCTAGTTCACCTGTTGGTTACAAAGCTGCCGGCCGAGTTGGAAGTAAAACCATTACATTCCGTGCTCCTTTATTGCCTTATTCTTTATCTGATACCATCTTTGTTGATACGTTTACAGCTCCTCGATTCAATTTCAATACTTGCGTATACACCCAATACCCCAATGATCCGAATCCTTCCAACGACTCATTCTGTGTTTCTACGTATGGTGTTCCTTCTTTCCCTCTTCCATTTTTTGATAATTTTGATACGGTAACCAACATGTTTGTTAGCCGCACTGAAAATTCCATTGCCCCTCAATGGCAATTGGGAACTCCAGTGAAAGCCAATATCAATTCTTCATTTACTGCACCCAATTGCTGGGTGACTCAAACCGCAAATGCCTATTCTCCCAATGCGGTTTCTACCGTGTATTCTCCTTATTTTGATTTCTCTACCGCGGTAAATACCAAAGTTTCTTTCTACCAAAATCGTGCAATGGGAAGTAATGGTGCTGTTCGTTTGCAGTACACCTTGAACAACGGTTTGAACTGGTTCAACTTGGGAACTACCGGAGTTGTTCCACCCAATGGACAGTTTTGGTACAATGCGGTACAAAGTGGAGAGGCAGCTTGGACCGGAAACTCTGGTGGCTGGGTAAAATCTGAATTGCGTTTGCCTTCTATTTTCGATTACCAAACAGCTCCAGTTCGTTTCCGATTTATTTTGGTGGCATCATCAGCAGGTGGCCAAGGATTTGCCTTTGATAATTTCTCGGTTCAATTGCCACCGGCTAAAGACGCTGGGGTCATTTCCATCCTAAGTCCAGCTGCTGCTCCAACGGCTCAGCCTACCAATGTTACCATTCAGGTACAGGTGAAAAACTTTGGTCGTGATACCCTATATCAAGTACCGATTAACTACGTACGTCGTTCGGGTCCAAAATGGTTGGCCACCAATTACATCAAACCTAACGATACATTGGCTCCTGGTGCTATCGGTATTTATGATGTAACCGGTTATACTTCTCTAGATTCTTTCTACGGAGTGTACAATCTGTGCATTTTTACCGATGTTCCTAATGATGGTGATTTATCCAACGATACCGTATGCCGTTCCGTTCGAGAAATCTATCGTCGAGAAGCACAATTCTTAAACCTGGTTAGTCCGATGTATGGACTCTGTACTCCGGCATTCAATCAAACAGATGTTTGTGTACGTGTAAGAAACAATGGTCACGCCAATTTAGATAGCTTAACCATTTTCTGGCCGAATGGAGCCGCGATGGATTCTTTTGTTATTCCATCTGCAGGTGCTTCCATGAATTTGGCAACAGGTCGTGATACCGTCATTTGTATGCCGGGTAAATTTGTTCGTATTGCTCCTGGTCCTAACAACTTCTATTTGAATTTAGGGCAATTGCATGATGGAATCCCAACCAACAATAGTTTAGGAAATATCACAATCACAGGTACTCCCATGGTGGTTCCTGATACTACATGGAACTTTGATGGTACAAATCCAAAACGTGATATTTGCCAGGACACCGTAGGTGGTTCTGCATCGCCTTCGTTGCCTGCAAGTGCTGTTGGATTTAATGGAACGGATGGATTGGAATACACGGCTGGTACCACAACACCGGCTTGGACCAATGTTACCAATGCCACCGTTTGGGGGAATACCAACATGGCGTATCGTTCAAAAGATGCAATTTTGGTTGATACTCGCAGCAAAACTAATATTCACATTAAATTCCGTTTGCACCAGGTTTGTACAGGTACGGGGACGTTACGTGGTCAAGCCGCATTCCGTATCACCGCGAACGGGGTGCAAGCATCTCAAACCTACTTGTGCTACAACGATCCCAATATGAATAACCTCATCGATGTGGATTTATCTCCATACTATCAATTGGGGAAACCATTGGTGATCGGTTTGGAGTCGAAGAACAGTCCAGCGACCTTCAGTGGAACGGCTGGAACCCGAATTGATGACATTACGGTGTATAACGAATTGAAACACTCTGCCAAGGCCAATGCGGTGATTACCATTCCACCATTGTTGAAAGTAGGGGATAATGATTCCATTAAAATCAACATTAAGAATACCGGTGTTTTGCCTTTAACCAAAGTTCAAACCGGAGCTAAAGTGAATGGAAACACATGGCCTAACCAGGCTATTACTGGATTAAGCATTCAGCCAGGAGATAGCTTCGATTACGTATATCCTTTTGTTTTCCAACCCATCGCTGGTTTGAACGACATTTGTGTTTGGACCTTGTTGCCGAATGATTCCATTGACCAGAACCGTTTTGATGATACATTGTGTTACACGCCAACAGCTTTCGATACCATCAATAACTTGTTGTCAACGCCTTATTGCAATGACTTTGATTCAGGAAAACCCAAATGGGTTACGTTGAATGCGAAGACGTATCAACCAATCAACAATGATTGGCAAGAAGGGGCACCATCGAAGAATTTCTTAGATGCGGCTTTCAATGGCACCAATGCATGGGTTACTGAGTTGGATACGTTGTATTCTAAGAACACCAGCTCTGCCTTGTTTACTCCAATTTTTGGTATGATTCCTGGACGTTGCTACGACATGACCTTCATGCATAAGTTTGATATGGATACGACTGGCGACGGCGGTACATTAGAGTTCACAGTAGATAATGGAAATAAATGGGAACAATTCGGAGCTATTGGTTCCGGTTGGTTTAATCAGTATTACATTCCAACGTTGTGGGATTTCTCTACATCCCCCAACCTTTTCGGTGGAGGATGGACAGGAAAATCCAGCGGTTGGGTTCGTGGTAAAAATACCTTTAGTTTAGATTCTACCAAATTTACGCTACCGAATTACTCCGTTATCTTCCGCTTCCGTTTCTCTTCCGACTTTACCATCGATAAAGAAGGTTGGGCTATCGATAGCTTCTGTTTGTCGTACGCCGGTTCGGCTTGTAAACCAACTTCCGTGCGCAACTTAAAAGGTGAGTCCTGGATCGTTAATCAAATTTATCCTAATCCAACCTCCGATCGCGCCTCTTGGAGCTTCGCATTGCCATTCGCTGGCCGTGTGGTTTATCACATTCAAGATGTGACTGGAAAAGTGATTGAAGTGAAGGACTTAGGTGTGTTAACCGCAGGTCAGAATCAAATTGATTTGAATACTTCCCAGCTTTCCGCTGGAGCGTACTTCATTACACTTCAATATCAGGGCTTGAAAACAACCCAAAAATTGATGATCGCAAAATAAAATTGAAAAGCGTCTGAATTTTCAGGCGCTTTTTTTTGGTTACTCCAATTTTGTTATTAAATTTGCACTCCCAAAATTTGGATTCATGAAAAAAGGTATTCACCCAGAAA
>JACCDM010810673.1_pt1 | contig 19115 bp, 16 predicted proteins | sample 7445851 | NCBI WGS metagenome assembly JACCDM01 (sample SAMN15323438, study PRJNA562643) | freshwater metagenome | isolation source: river surface water | place: USA:Blue River Watershed | collected 2017-08-16
ATTCTACCAATGCACAAGATTCGTTAGTTACACATTATTTTACCGATCCAATCGAGTTAACGGATAATCAGAGGTATATTATCGCCCTGAACACATCCGATCCAGATGTTTACATCAATCACTCTTCAACTGTTGCTTATCAATTGAATGATGTGACTCCAGGAGAACAACCGAGAGAATTGATAAGAGTTGACAATGGCTGGTCTGTTACTGGATTCAGTGGTGGACGTATACCTACGTTACAATTGATACTCGAGCAGAATTTCGCGAATTTGCCCGAAGAAGTGGTAGTGGACGCCCTAGTGTACCCCAACCCCGCGCAGCACATGGTGTACCTGAAGCTCAACGGTTTCGTGCCCACGGCCGGAGTTTCGGTGTACGACCTGAACGGCGCCTTGGTACTTCAGGCCAACCACGCTTCGGTGGTGGACGGCGAGTTGGCCCTTGACGTGAGCGAACTCCCCAGCGGAGCCTACGTGGTGGTTGCCCCAGGCGCCAACCGCGAGCTGCGTGCCAACCTGGTGGTTACCCACTAAGTCTGCGGAGCCATCCAAGCAGAAACCCGGCGGAAACGCCGGGTTTTTTTATGGGGTTCGGTTCGAGCAAAGGACGTCGAGCATCGACGCGTAACGGGCCGAACTTATCGGGCCGAACTTATTGGGCCGCGCGGTCGGGGTTCTGGGCCAGAAACTGCGCCCACGACGAGGAACGAGGCGAAGCCTTCTTTTTAGCAGGCAGCGAGCCCGAAATCGCGTGATTTAGGACGGCTGCGCGATCGACCGTCAGGGCGTGGCAAGCGGCGACGGCCAGGGCGTCGGTGGCGTCGAGGGCCCTCTTGGGGTCGTCGGGAAGGGCAAACATGGCCGCCAAAAATCCGGAAAGCTGCTCCTTGGACGCCGCTCCTCGGCCCGAAATGCGGCGTTTCACTACGGCGGGCGGATACTCCGCTACCGTCAGCCCCCTGCGGAGCCCGGCGCTGAGGACCACGCCTTGGGCTCGCCCGAGCTTGAGCATGGACTGCACGTTTTTGCCAAAAAAGGGCGCCTCAACCGCTACGGCGTCGGGCTGGTACCGGTCCAGAAGGTCTTCGACGGCCCGCAAAATGTCGCCCAGGCGTTCCACCGACTCTTTGGCTGCCGAAAACTTGACGCTGCCCAGGTCGACCAGACTCAGGGCCGAACCGTCGCGGTCCACAACCCCAAAGCCCATTACCACCGTGCCCGGGTCGATTCCTAAAATGCGCTGCTTCATGCGGCGGGATGCCCGCTGGCGCGCATGCTTTGGGCGGTTGGCGCCTGAAAGAGGTGCAGTCCAAAGCTGGGAACGGCGGCGATCAGGTGGTCAAAGAGGTCGGCGGCAACGGCTTCGTAATCTTCAAACACGATGGTGGTGGCAAAGCAGTAGATTTCGAGCGGAATGCCCTCGCCCTGCATGGCCAACTGGCGGACCATGATGCTCTGCTTTTTGGAAACCTTGGGGTGCTCTTGGAGGTAGGCTTCGGCGTAGGCCCTGAAAACACCCAGGTTGGTCATGTGGCGCCCGTTCACGGGGTGGGTTTTGTCGGCGCCCCGTTCGGCATTGTAGGCGGCGATTTCGGCTTCGCGGGCGTCGAGGTAGGACTGCACGCGCTGAATTTTGCGGAATTCCTGGAGTTCCGCTTCGTCGATGAAGTGCACGCTTTCGAGGTCGATTACCATGCTCCGCTTGATGCGCCGCACTTTGGAAAGGCGCATTCCGCGCCAGTTCACAAAGGAATCCGTCACAAAGGCCTTGGCCGGAACCGACGAAATGGTGTTGTCAAAGTTCTTGATTTTGACCGTCGTCAAGTCGATGCTGACGACGTCGCCGTCGACGCCAAATTTTTCAAACGTGATCCAGTCGCCTTTTTTCACCAGGTCGTACAGCACAATTTGAAAGTTGGCCAAGAGTCCGTTGATGGCGTCCTGAAAGATCAAGACGAAGATGGCGGTGGCGCCGGCGAGAGCACCCAGGATGCTGGCGAGGGAGGTGTTGGACAGCACCGAAATCACGGCCAATCCGCCAATGAGCCAAGACAGGAAAAGGACCACGGAGAGCAAGGTGCGCACCGGCTTGTCTTTGAACGCGTCGAGCTCCTCGACCACGTGCGACGACGCACGGGCAGCGCGGTTGATCACGATGACGATTTGGTAGATGAGTACGATTCCGAGGAATTTATCGAGCGGACCCACCCAGGTAGGCAAATCTTCGAAGACGACCGGAAGGAAGCCCCGAATGATCATGGTCGGGAGGATGTGGACTAGGGCCTGAAAGACGCGCTCCTTGAAGAAGTGGTCGTCCCAGGTGGCTTTGCTGCGTTCCACCGCGCGGCGGATGATCGAAACCACTATTCGGCGCACGAAGAAGTCCGCGAGGAGGCTGGCGACGACTAAGACTCCCAAGTCGATGAGCACCGTGAGGCTGCTGATCCACCAGTCGCTCAGTCCGCTGCGGTCCAAAAAGGAATGGGTCCAGTGCCCAGGGTTGATCGAGTCCATTTTGCAAAGGTAGCAGACTGAACCATAGGCTCGCGGCTCCGTTCCACGCGCTCTAGGTTAACGGAGCGCATAAAAAAACCGGCTCCCGTGGGGGCCGGTTCGCGTGAAACAGCGCGGAGGCTTTTTGGACGAAGAAACCCATATCACCTACGGGCCTCCGGCCGTTCACGTTAGCGGGGGTCTTCGCGGACGACGAGCACGGGGTATTCGGTGTGGTAGGCCAGGGCGGTGGAGGTGCGGGGACGAAAGGCGTCGCGGAACCAATGCTGGCGTCGGGCGACGACGATGATTCCGTCGGCTTTTGCCCGGCGCGCGGCTTCGTAAATTCCCGCTTCGACGTCTTGGGCGACGATGAGGTGGCGTTCGATGCCCGCAAAGTGCTGGTCGGCATGCGACAAAAATTCGGCGGCGGGGGCATCGCCTTGGGTGCCCTCTTCGACGTGGGCAATCGCGAGGTCCGCACCGCTTTGGGCGACAAAGGACTTGAGCCATGCACGGGCCATGGGATTGCGTTCGTCGTTCAGGTCAGAGGCGTACAGCCACTTAAACGCGGACCCCGCCGTCCAGGGGCAACGCGACGGAACGACGAGCACCGGCTGCCTCGAGGCGTGCAGTACCGAAACGGCGTTGCTGCCCAAAAAGACTTCGGACCACCCGTTCGCCCCTTGGCTGGCCATGACCACCATCGAATCAGGGTGCGCTTCAGCCCGTTGGTGAAGCTCTTGGGCTAAGCCGTTGCAGGCACAACGACCTTCAGCAGCCAGTTTGGCTTGAGCGGTGAATTCGGTCAACCATTCGGCCATGTCCTGCTGGCAGCGCTCCTTGATGGCCGTCAAATGGTTGTCGGTCATGGCTTCGGACGAGTAGGGCATTTGGTAGGTGTGGACGAATTCGATGGGCGCATTCATCGACAGGGCCAAGTGCTGGGCCAACGGAAGCGCCGCGCGGCTATTTTCCGAAAAGTCCGTTGGAAAAAAGATGCGGTTCATAAGGGGGGTGGAATCAAGGGTGGTGAGGTTGCGGTAAAATTCCGCCTTTGAGCCGCCCCGGACCATGATTTTTATCAGATTCCGAACGGGCGGCAAATTTGGGTAACGTGGCCTTGGGCGGCGGGCGGAAGCCAAGGTTCCGCAGCCCTAAAGAGCAGCCAAACAGCCATAAGGGCCATGACGGTCCGCATGACGCGCGGATGGAGCAAGCGCCGGCGCAGCAAGGGGCGCTGGGCGAGCCAAGCAAATCCCCAAAGGGGGAGGGCCGTGGTGGCGGCAAAGGCGAGGATAAAAAGGGTTCCGGCACCCGAACCCAAGCTGGCGCTCGCCGTCGCGGCAGCCCAAACTGCGGGGCAGGGCAAGAGCCCGTTGCCGAGGCCAAGTACGGCCGACCGAACCGGCCAAGACCACCGGGTAGCCACCGGCCACCACGGTCGAACCGCGTTCAGGTGCGACGCCGTGCTGCATCGGGGCCGCTCAGGACGCAGCGCGCGCACGAGCAGGTACCCCCCCGCGGCGCCCGCAAGCACGGAGGTGAGGGGTGTCCAGAGCTTCATTATGCCGACGAGCAGAAAACTCACGGCCACGTAGCCGAGCGCGCGAAAGGCGTGGTAGATGGCCAGCTGGGCGGCGGGTTCGCGCCTCCGCTGGGCCTGCCATGCAAGGGGTCCGCACATGGCAAAGCAGTGCGGGGCCTGGCTAAGCCCTAATGCGCCTCCGCTGAATACCGCCCACCACATTAGCGCGGACCAAAAAATTGGGTGGTAACCACATCGGACACGTGACCATCGATCAAAACCTCGATCTTGATCGGCGTTTCAGAGCCTTGCACGAGGTCCTTGGGCAAGTACACCAAAAGCGAACCCTTAGCTAAGCCTTGGGTGGGCATGGTGTACTGCGTTGCTCCCACCGTTTCGAGCCGGCCTCCTTTCGGATGGGCCAGTCGCAGCTTGAGCACCGCGTCTTGGGGCGTTTTGTTAATTACTTTAAACGTGTACACATTGGACCACTCGGTTCCGCGATCCTGAAACATCAGGCCCGGTGCGCGCAAAATCGTGGCCTCGACGGGGGCGCGGAACAGCAGCAGGCTAAACCACAGCATCGTCACGGCGCCGACAATCACGCCGTAGGCCTTCATGCGCGGCGTCACCTTCCACGGCTCGCGCGAACGGATCTCGTTCTCAGATGCGTAGCGAATGAGTCCGCGGTCTTGCCCCGTTTGGTCCATCACCGAATCGCAGGCGTCGATGCACGCCGTGCAGCTGATGCATTCCAATTGGGTTCCGTTGCGGATGTCGATGCCCGTGGGGCACACCTGCACGCACAGGCCGCAGTCCACGCAGTCGCCTTTGCCTTCGGCGGAACGGTCTTCGCCCTTGCGAAGGCGGCTGCGGAGTTCGCCCCGAATGCGGTCGTAGGCAATGACCAAGGAATTTTGGTCCAAGAGGACGCCCTGCAGGCGGCCGTAGGGGCACACGATCAGGCAGACCTGTTCGCGAAACCACGAAAACACAAAAAAGAACACCCCGGTGAACATCCAGATTCCGATAAATCCGCTCCAGTGGCTCGAAGGCCCGTCAGTGATCAGTCGAACCCACGCGTCCGTGCCGATGAGGTACTGCAAAAACGTGTTGGAAATCACAAAACTGACGCCCAAAAAGAGGGCATTCTTCGCGACACGCTTCCCAATTTTCTCGAGGGTCCACGGGCTTTGGCGAAGGCGGATTTGGGCGTTGCGGTCCCCGTCGATCCAGTACTCAATTTGGCGAAACACGTGCTCCAAAAAAATGGTTTGCGGGCAAACCCATCCGCAGAACAGCCGCCCGTAGGCCACGGTGAACAGGGCTACCGACAGGACGCCGAGAATCATGGTGAGTACCAGCAGGTGAAAGTCCTGAGGCCAAAACACCTGCCCGAGCAAAATGAACCGGCGGTGCAGCACGTCCAACTGAATGAACGGCAGTCCGTTGACCCGCAGCCAAGGCATGATAACGAGCCACGCGATCAAGGCGTAGGCCGTGACGCGGCGGGGATTGACCAAGCGTCCCTTGACCACGCGCTTGGGGTGGACGTAGCGGCGCTTGCCGTCCGCATCCACCGTGAAAATTGCGTCGCGGAACTCTTCAGCCATGGCCTATTCTGCCGTCGGGGTCGCCGCGGTGGCCGCGGTGTCCGCCGGTGCCGCGTCGGGCGCCGTCCAAAGGCTTCCCTGAGGCTCCTTCGGGGCCGCGGGAGTCGTTCCCTTCAGGGACAGCACGTAGCTCGCCACCTGCTGCATTTGCAGCGGATTCAGCGTTTCTTGCCACGAAATCATGCCTTTTTCGAGGACGCCGTACTTGATGACCGTGAAGACGTCGGCGATTCCGCCCCCGTGAATCCAGTATTCGTCGGTGAAGTTCGGCCCGACCAAACCGCCGCCGTCGGCCGCGTGGCAGGACGCACAGTGGTCCGTGAAAATTTGCTTGCCCGCGCTAAGTGCCGCTTCGTCGGTCAGCAGCGTCACGGAATTTTCGTCGACCGTCATCGCGTTGGCGGCCAAAAACGTCTCTTTAATCGCGGCTTTTTCGGCCAGGTCCGATTTGAATTCGTCCATTTGCCGCGGACCGGACATCACGTGATAGTACCCGAGGTACCCAATGCCCCACGCGATGGTGAAGTAAAAGCCCCACACCCACCAGGGCGGGAGCTTGTTGTCGAGCTCCTTGATGCCGTCGTAGTCGTGGTCGAGTAAAATGTCCCGCTCCTGCTCGACCGGAACGGATCCCCACAGCGCCTTGTTTTCGGTGTTCCAGTTGAACCACGGCCGGCGGGCAGTCGAGGGCTTGGGCGCCTCTTTGAGTCCGAGCTTGATCTTCAGCAAATTGATGGTCTGAAGCACGGAGTACGCCGTGAACAGCGACAGCACAAGCGTCAGCAGGGCAAAAACGTGCACGGGCTCAAACACCCAGCGGGTAAATTCAATGGCGGTCATGGTCGTCGGCAGATTTTAAGTCGTTGGTTTCAAGGGGAAGGGCGCTCCATCCCTCGACGTCGCTGCGGCGCAAGCGCAGGGCGTACCAGGTTACCCCCACAAAAAAGATCAAGAACACGAACAGCGCGGTGATGGGGTACCACGAGGCACCCTGAACGTCAGCAAAGAATTTCAGCATTCGTCCCATGGCTTAATTCATAAGGGCTTCACGTTCTTCTTTGGGGGCCAGCTTGATGTCGGTTCCGAGGCGCTGCAGGTAGGCGATGAGGGCGACGATCTCTTCGTTCGGATGCACCTTGATGGTTGGGTCCGCATTGAGGTCGGCGGCAATTGCCGCGGCCTGAGCGTAGCGGAGGCGGTCGGCTTGGGCAATCTCCTCGTCGGTGTAGGGCACGCCCAAACCTTGGAGCACTTTCATCTTTTGGGCGGTGTAGGCCGTGTCCAGGGTTGCGTCGCGTCCGTCGGCACTAAACATCCAGGGGTAGCGCGGCATGATGGAGCCGGGCGACATGGACGTCGGGTCCCACATGTGGTTGTAGTGCCAGCTGTTCGGGTATTTGCCGCCTTCGCGGTGCAAATCGGGCCCCGTGCGCTTGGAACCCCATAAAAACGGATGGTCGTACACAAATTCGCCGCCCAGCGAAGGCTGCTTGTCCACCGGGTCGTAGCGCAGCACCTCAGAGGCAAAAGGGCGGATCATTTGGCTGTGGCACGCGTTGCAGGCCTCGCGGATGTACAAATCACGTCCTTCAAGCTCCAGCGGCGAGTACGGCTTGACGGTGCTGATCGTGGGAATGTTGCTCTTGACCATGAGTGTGGGCACGATTTCAATGATTCCGCCAATGGCGATCACTACCTTCGACCAAATCGCCAACTGAACGGGTTTGCGCTCAATCCAGCGGTGCCAGTGCTCGCCCTGGTGCTTTGGGTACGGAACGAGGGCCGGCGCCTGAGCTTCTTCGTTCGCAATAAGGTCGCCCTTGACCGCGGTCTTGAAGATGTTCACAATCATGACCACGATGCCGGTGAGGTACAGGGTTCCGCCCAAGGCGCGCAGCGCGTACATCGGAATAATCTGCGTCACCGTCTCGAGGAAGTTGCCGTACACCAGGGTGCCTTCGGCCGAAAACTCCTTCCACATCAAGCTCTGGGTGAAGCCCGCCACGTACATTGGCAAGGCCCAGAAAATCAATCCGGTAGTTCCCAACCAGAAGTGCCAGTTGGCCATTTTTTCAGAGTAGGCGCCGTTCTTCCACATGCGCGGAATTAGCCAGTAAATCATACCGAAGGTTAGAAAGCCGTTCCAGCCCAGGGTTCCGACGTGCACGTGGGCCGGAATCCAGTCGGTGTAATGCGCAATGCCGTTCAACCACTTAGTCGACAGCAGCGGACCCTCGAACGTGGCCATTCCGTAGGCCGAAACGCCCACGACAAAGAACTTGAGGACGGCGGAGTCGCGCACGCGGTCCCAGGCTCCGCGCAACGTCAGCAGACCGTTAATCATGCCGCCCCACGACGGCGCGATCAGCATGATGGAGAACACGGTTCCGAGGCTCTGCGCCCAATCGGGCAACGCCGTGTAGAGCAAGTGGTGCGGACCCGCCCAGATGTAAATGAAAATCAGCGCCCAGAAGTGAATGATCGACAGGCGGTACGAGTACACCGGACGCTCGGCGGCGCGCGGCATGAAGTAGTACATCAGCCCTAGGAACGGCGTCGTCAAAAAGAACGCCACCGCGTTGTGGCCGTACCACCATTGAACGAGCGCGTCTTGCACCCCGGCATAGACGCTGTAGGATTTCAAAAAGTTCACCGGAATGGCCAAGCTGTTAAAAATGTGCAGCACGGCAACGGTGACAAACGTGGCGATGTAGAACCAAATGGCGACGTACAGGTGGCGTTCGCGGCGCTTGAGAATCGTCCAAATCATGTTGACGCCAAAGACCACCCAAACCAACGCAATCAGCAGGTCAATGGGCCACTCAAGCTCCGCATACTCCTTGGACGAGGTGTAGCCCAGCGGAAGGGTGACTACGGCCAAAACGATGATCAGTTGCCAGCCCCAAAAGTGAATTTTCGACAGAAGGTCGCTGGCCATGCGCGTCTTCAGCAAGCGCTGCAGCGAGTAGTACACCCCCGTAAAAATGGCGTTGCCGGCGAACGCAAAAATGGCGCCGTTGGTATGCAAGGCGCGGAGTCGCCCAAACGTCAGCCACGACGTGTCGGCATTGAGCACGGGAAACACCAACTGCAGGGCAATGGTCAGGCCCACCAACAGGCCGATGAGGCCCCAGAGCACCGTGGCGAGCAGAAAATTCCGCGTCGTACGGTTGTCGTAGTAAAACGTTTCAAGTGCTTGGCTCATGGTTCAATACGGGTTTTAGATTCGGGATTGCGTTCAGAATCCGTCGTGCCGTCGTCCAAGGCGCGCACGGCCGGAGAAGTGGTGTCGTCGAACTGCCCACCAGATACCGAGCGCAAAAAGCCAAGCAGAAAAAGGCCTGCCAGCAAAAGGCTCACGGGAATCATCAGGTAGAACGCGCTCATTCGTCAGAAATAGGAGTACCGCGTCAAAATTCCGAGGGGCACGTTGCCCGAACTATGACAATTGTCAGTTCAATCGTTTCCGGTTCCTTGCTGCTCGTTCGCGGCTCAATGGCAGCACCCCGCATTCGGTTATAACCGGATTTTACTTTTTTTCTCGAATTCGGAACGGAGCAATGCTAGGCCGCATCGAGGTCGCAAGTAACTGGAAACCAGAAACCTAATGCCCAACCTTGCCAAACACCCGCGTTGACGCCCGCTCGGTCAGCCAAAACGAAAGGCCCACCACGCTCAAACTGCTGATTGGCATGAGTATGGCCGAGGTAAGCGGGGTGAGGAGCCCCTGCACCGCGAAGCTCAAGCCCACTACATTGTACACCAGGCTGAGCCCGATGTTCCAGCGCACCGCGGTCATTCCGGCGCGGGCCATCTCGCGCAACTGAGGAAGCCGAGCGAGCTCCTGGCCCTGCAGCAGGATGTCGCAGGCGGGAGCGAAGTGCAGCGCGTCTTCGGCGATCGAAATTCCGACGTCGCTTTGGGCAAGTGCGCCGGCGTCGTTCAACCCGTCGCCCACCATGGCGACGGTATAGCCTTCGGCTTGGCGGTCCTTGATGAACTGGAGCTTGTCGTGCGGTCGCTGCGCAAAACGGAGCTCGGTGCCCTCGGGCAACAGCTGCTCGAGCTGAAGCCGTTCGCGGTCTTCGTCGCCCGTTAAAAGGGCCATGCGGTCGGGCTTCAAGGCGTCGAGTCCCTGAGCGAGGCCCGGCCGGAACACGGATTCCGGATTCAGCCAGCCTTCTGCGGATTCCGTACCGTCCCAGCGCCATGCTACGCCGCGCGGAACTCCGTCAGCCGCCACTCCCGTAAATGCCGCAGAACCCAGCCGAACGCGGCGGCCCTGAAATTCCGCCTCGAGGCCTTGACCGAGGTATTCGCGTACCCGAAGCCCTTCGGCGATCTCCCCCGACGACCAATGCGCCCACAGCGAACGGCTCACCGGGTGGGCGGATTGCCGCACCATCGCGGCTAGCACGTGCCGAAGGTCCGCGGGCACAGGCGGTGACTCCGTCCACGACTGCTGGGCAGGCTCGGTAAGGGTCCCCGTCTTGTCGAGCACCCAAAAATCCACTTTGGCAAGGCGTTCCAGCGTGTCGGTGGCCTTGACAAAGGCTCCGTGTCGCCCCATCAACCGTATGGTGTGGCCCAAGCTGAACGGAATGGCCAACGCCAGCGCGCAGGGGCAGGCCACAATAAGCACGGAGGTCAGGATCCACACCACCTGCGACGGATCGTGCCAGCCCCAAAACAATCCCGCGGCCAGCGCGACCAGCAAAATCCGCCCGGTAAACAGCTGGCCAAGGCGGTCAATCCAGCGCGCCACCTTGGGCCGTTCGATGCCCTGTTCTGAAGACCAAAGCGACGTCAAATAGCTCTGATCAAGGCGCTTGAGCACCCGCACGTCGACGGCGCCGCCCACATTTTTGGCACCGGCGGCGACATCTGAACCGACGTCCACGCGCTGCGGCTGGGCCTCACCCGTGATGAAGGACAAGTCCACTTCACTTTCGCCGGCCACCACCACCGAATCCACCGGAATCAGTTCGCCGTGCCGAATCCGAAGCACGTCGCCTACGTGCACCTCCGACAGCGCGACGTAGACCTCCGTTCCGCCCGAAATGCGCAGCGCCGAAAACGGAAAAAAGCTCTGGTAGTCGCGGTCAAAATTCAAGTGCGTGTAGGCGGACGTTTGGAACCACCGCCCGACGAGCAAGAAAAAAACAAGTCCGGCCAGCGAATCGAAGTAGCCCGCGCCGTGGCCGCTCAGCATCTCGAACCACGACTGCCCGGTCAGCGCGACAATGCCTAAAGCGATCGGCACGTCCATGTTCGTGGTCCGCGCTTTGAGGGCCGCCCAAGCAGACTTAAAGTAGGTCTGGGCGCTAAACCCCACGAGCGGAACCGACAGCGCCGCGGTAATCATCCGCATCATCGCCGCGAGTCCCGACTCCGCCTCAAGTCCCATGTATTCCGGAAAAGCAAAGAGCATCGTGTTGCCAAACACAAAACCGGCGACGCCCAATTCCCGCATCGCCCGCCGATCCCGCCGCGGACCCTCTTGGGTGTGCGCCGAAGCCATGCTGAGGTCGGGCGCGTAGCCCATAAAATCCAGGCGTTCGGCGAGGTGAGAAAGGGTCGTTTCCTGCGGATTGAATCGGAGCTGGGCCTTTTTTTGGCTGAATTCGACCCGAACGTCAATCAGCCCCGGCTCTACCGACGGCCAGCTTTCTACCGCCTTCACGCACGAAGCGCAGTGCATGCTGGGCAAGTGGAGCTGCACGACCGTCATTCGTTCGGATTGGTGCCGGTACAGGTGCGCGTACAAAACCGCGTCGTCGAGCGCAGCGTAAGGGCGGGGTTCCATAACGGGGTAAAATTCCGCCCACGCGCTGCCTGAAACCATGACTTTTGTCACATTTTTCGTACCTTATTGAGGCTACTTTTACTACGATAGAAACCCAAAAACCTATCGCCATGGATCCTCACTGCGCCACCTGCCCGACCCGGCAAAAAACGGCGTTTCGACTGCTCGACGGCCAGCAAGTCCAGACGCTTTGCGACTTTAAGCGCCACGGCCAATTCACAAAAGGTGAAGAACTTTTCAGGGAGGGCCAAAACGTGCGCGGAATCTACTGCGTGCAAGACGGCCACTTTAAGCTGACTCGCCACAGTGCCTCGGGCCGAGAGACCATCGTGCGCTTCGCCTCGCCGGGCGACTTCATTGGGTACCGCGCGCTCCTCGCCCACGAGCCCATTAGCGTGTCGGCGGTGGCCATTCAAGATGCGCACGCCTGCTTTGTGCCGGCTGACGTCCTCTTGAATTTTCTCGAAGGCAACGGACCTTTTTCGCTCGAACTCCTGCGGGCCACGTGCCACGAGCTTTCGGAGGCCAACCAGCTGCTGGCGTCGCTCGCGCAGAAGACCGTGAAGCAGCGCCTTGCCGAGGTGTTCCTCATGCTCCGCGCCAAGTTCCTCGAAGATGCCGACGGCTGCATCGACATTGACCTCAAGCGGTCGGAAATGGCCGACCTCGTAGGAACGGCCACCGAATCGCTGATTCGTTTGGTTGCGCAGTTTGAGCGCGACCGGCTGATCGCCCGGCAAGGGAAGCGCTTTAAAATCACGCAGCCGCAAAAACTCGCCCAGCTCGCCGAGCTCGTGGACTAAGAGCGGTCGCCTACTGGCTAATCGTCACTTCTGCCGTGCGGATGGCGCTGGCGTAGAAGTAGCCCAAGGCGTAGTCGTTCTCGTCTCCCTGGCGGAATATGTTGCCAATGATCGGTGCCGGCGGTGGATCAAAAAGTCCGCCTACCTGCAGCGTTTGCTCGCGAAGCAGGTTCAGGTAGCTGTAGAGTCCCATACTGATGCTGCCCAGCTCCACTCGGTAGCGAACCCCCACCGAGTCGGGCCCCGCAATCTGGATGGCGGGAATCGACGGGGGCGTCGGGAAGACGAATCCGTCGTTGAAGTCGTCGTTAAATACCGTCAGGTCAAAGGTTTGGTTCTGGAGGGTGTCGTTGCGAAAAATGCGCACCCGGTAGTGGTCTCCCTTGCCCGGAGCTTCAGACCAGTGAAGGAACACGTAGCGCCCTTCCTGCTGAAACGGCGCGCGCGGCAAGTACTGCGAGTAAATCGAGTCGGCGTCGTTGCAGCGGTTCAGCGCCTCGTCTGACGAAGTCCATGTTCCACTGGGGTAGCCGTCGCGCTCGGGAACGCGCACCGCGACGCGGTAGCTGCGGCCGACTTCGCCGCGAAACCCCGACTGGTACCGACCGTTGGCGCGGTGGGGCAGGGTGTCAACGGCCACGCCGTCTTCGTAGAGCACCACCAGAGCGTTCGTCACGGGCTCGTTGGGGGTCGTGTTCAAGTAGGGAACGCTCCACTTCACGTCGACGCGGGCGGAATCCCCGTCGGTCACGCGGCCGTTGACGATCAGGCGCGTTTCGCCTTCGGGCAGTTCGATGTCGATAATGTCTTGGCACGAAGCGAGCGCGACCGCCGCTACCGGCCACCAAAGAGAAAAACGGGCCATCAGAACGAGAAGTTGTAGGTGAAGAAGGGCACCGCAGAGCCAAAAATGCTCAAGCGGTAGGCGTAGACGTTGGTGGGCTTTTCAAAGTCGGCCCTGAAGAAGATGCTGTACGGATTTCGACGGCCGTAGGCGTTGTAGACGCCGAAGTTCCAGCTGCCCCGCTTGCCCACGCTGCGGTTGACCGAGAGGTCCAAGCGGTGGGTGGCCGGCGTGCGTGCGCCGTTGCGGTTGGAATAGACCGGGTAGTAAATTCCTTCAAACTCCCCGCGGGCGTCGGGGTAGGTGATCGGGCGGCCCGATTGGTAAATCCAGGTTCCGCCGAAGTCCCACTTTTTGGTGAGCGAATAGGTGAATACCACACTCAGGTCGTGCAGCTTGTCCCAGTTGGCGGGGTACCAGTTGCCGTTGTTGATGCGCGTCGTGCGCGTGGGGCCCTCGACCAGGCGCTCGGTGCGGCTCAAGGTGTAGCCGATCCACCCGGTGAGCTTGCCGACCTTTTTTTCGACCAGCAGTTCCGTTCCGTAGGCCCGGCCTCGCCCTGAGAGCAGCTCGGTTTCAATGTCGTCTGTGAAGACCAAGTCGGCCCCGTCGCGGTAGTCCACGAGGTTCGAGAATCGCTTGGCGTAGGCTTCCCAGGTGACGCGAATGCCGTTGTCGGCCCTAAAGTTGCGCACGGCGCCCAGGGCAACCTGGTCCACCGTCGCGGGGTCGATGTAGGGCCCCGACGGACGCCAGACATTGACCGGCGTGGCCGTGGTGTTGTTCGAAATCAGGTGAATGTACTGGCGCGACCGGTTGTAGCTGGCCTTAAGGGCCGACTTGGGGCCGAGCTCGTAGTTCAGGGCTACGCGCGGCTCGAGGCCTTGGGGCCCCAAAAAGGAGCGGACTACTTCGCCCGGGCCATAAAACGTGCTGTCGACCACGCTGGTGGGGGTGGGGTAGCGCGGATCGGAATACTGCAGCACGCGACGGGATCCCAGGTTGGCGAAGGCGCTGTAGCGAAGGCCTAGGGTCGCGCTGAGCCGCTCGTTCAGTTTGACGTCGTCGCTGAAATAGACGGACGGTTCGGTGGCGAATTCCTTGCGAAGGGAAATGTCGAAGGCTCCGCTGATTTTACCCGGGAAAAACGTGTAGTAGGTGTTTTGCACGCCCCAGTCCAGCTTGTGGCGGCTCGAGGCGTAGTAGGTCCAGGCCAGATTGGTCACCGTGTTCTGAATGCGCGAGTCCAGCTTGAACGAGGGCACGGCGTCTTCGGGCGTTCCCAGCGAATACGTGTAGTCGGAGTACACCGCCGTAGCGTTGAAGAAGAGCTTGTCGTTCACGCTCCGGTTCCAGCGCAGGGTCGAAGTCCAGTTGCCCCAGCCGAAGTCAAAAAGCTCCTGGGCGCCGAACTGGTCGCGTCCAAAGTACATGCTGGCGTAGACGCGGTCTTTTTCGCTCAAGCGCGCATTCACCTTGGCGTTCACGTCGTAGAAGTAAATCTTGGTATTCTGCAGCTCCAGATTCCCCGTGTAGGGCAGAAACAAGTCGAAGTAGGACCGGCGTCCGCTGACCATAAAGCTGGCCTTTTGCTTCACCATCGGCCCCTCCAGGGTCAGGCGGCTGCTTAAGAGCCCAATTCCGCCCTGGGCGGCGAAGCGCTCGCTGTTGCCCTCCTTCTGGCGCACGTCGAGCACGCTCGAAAGGCGGCCGCCGTAGTTGGCTGGCATTCCACCCTTGTACAGCGTCACGTCGCGCACCGCGTCGGCGTTGAAAATGCTGAAAAACCCAAACAGGTGCGACGAAGAGTACACGGGCGCCTCGTCGAGCAAAATCAGGTTTTGGTCGGCGTTGCCGCCGCGCACGTTAAAGCCGCTCGAGGCTTCGCCCACCGTACTCACTCCGGGCAGCAGCGTGAGGGTGCGCACGATGTCTGTTTCGCCCAGCAGCTGCGGAATTTTCTTAATCTCCTTGGCCGTCAGGCTGCTCACCGACATCTCCGTGGTTTTCACGTTGTTGTCGAGCTTTTGGCTCTGCACGTTGACCTCGCCCAGCTCAAACGTGGATTCCTTGAGGCGGACGCTGAGCTTGACGGACTCTTTACCGGCCTTGATCGCTTGCACGAAGGGCGCGTAGCCGAGCAACTGCACCTTGACGGTACCGGCCTCGGCCGGAACGCTCAGGCTGAACATTCCGTAGGTATTGGTCGTAATGCTGGTTTTTTTGCTTGCGGACTCCCAGGCGACCACCACCCCGGGCATGGCCTCGCCGTTGGCGGCGTCGGCCACGGATCCCGTAATGCTGCGGTTTTGTGCGAATAATGCGCTAGGAATGAGGAAGATAAATCCCCAAAAATGGTTTGGTAGCTTCATGTACTTGGGCCGCGTTGGTGCGACGCCCCTCAGAGTCAAACATTGTGCCGCGCGTATGGTTCCGCCCGGGCAATAAAAAGTGGCGCAATGCCACGGCAGCGGCACGAATTGTGTACTTTCGGGAACATGCTCGCACTACTGCGCATTCCCTTTATGAAACGCAACTTGAAATACACGATTCCCGCACTGCTGTTGGTCGCGGGGGCAGCCTTTGGATTCCGTTACGTGCAGCAGGGCGACCCCGAAAAAGAGTCGCTCGTCATGCGCCTGGTCGCCGAGGCCCTTCAGGGAGTGCACTACCAGCCGCGCGAAATCAACGACGCGTTCAGCGAAGACGCGTTCACGGCCTACCTCGAAATGCTCGACGGCGAGAAGCGCTTTTTCTATCAGTCGGACTACGACCGGCTGGACAAGCACCGCCTGAAGCTGGACGACTACTTCCAGTCGGGGGACCTTGCTTTTTTTGAGGAGAGTTCCGCCCTCTGGAACCGCCGCCGCGACGAAGCGCGCCGCCGCTATACCCGATTGCTGGCCAAGCCGCTCGACTACGCAAGCGTCCGCACGCTGGAGATGGACGCCGAAAAACGCCGATTCCCCAAGGACTCCGCGGCCATGGACGGTTTTTGGGCGGACTACCTCGCGTCGCGCGTACTCGACCGCTTGTACGACCGCGCCTACGAGAAAAAAGACAGCGTGAACGCCGCGTTTTTGCCCGGCCACCCCGACTTTGCCAAGAACGAAGCCGAAGCCCGAACCAAGGAGCGCGAAATTCACGACGAGTGGTTTGACGGCCTGGAGTCCATGGAACGGGCCGACGATTTTGGCTTTTACGTGAACGCGTTTGCCTCGGCGTTTGACCCGCACAGCCAGTACTTCCCGCCCCAGCAGCAGGAGGCGTTTGAAATCGAAATGACCGGCCAGCTCGAAGGGATCGGGGCCCAACTCCAGCAAGACGGGGAGTACGTGACCATTGCCAGCATCGTCACCGGCAGCGCCTGCTGGCGCCAGGGCGAGCTCGAGGTGGGCGACAAGCTCCTCAAGGTCGGCCAGGGCGACGCCCAACCCGAAGATGTGGTGGGGATGCGCGTGAACAAGGTGGTCACCAAGGTCCGCGGAAAAAAAGGAACCGAAGTGCGCCTGACGGTGCGCAAGAAGGACGGCAGCGAGCGCGTGATTCCGATTGTGCGCGACATCGTCGAAATGGAGGCCACGTTTGCCCGCAGTGCCTTGCTGGGCGACGGCATTGGCTACATTCGGCTGCCTAAGTTTTACGTCGACTTTTTTGATGAGAGTAACCGGGACTGCTCCGAAGACGTGCGGAACGAGCTGCGGGCCCTCAAGGCTGCAGGCGCCCGCGGGATCATTTTTGACCTTCGCGGCAACGGGGGCGGATCGCTTCCCGCCGCGGTGGGAATCGCCGGCCACTTCATCGACCAAGGTCCAGTGGTTCAGGTGAAGACGCAAGGGCAGCGGGTGCGCTCCTACGACGATCCAAAGCCCGGGGTGGAGTGGGACGGTCCGCTGGTGGTGCTCGTCGACGAGTCGACGGCCTCGGCTTCTGAGATTGTGGCTGCGGCGCTTCAGGATTACGGCCGAGCCATTGTCGTGGGAACCAAGCAAACCTTTGGCAAGGGCACCGTGCAAAACATGCTCGATTTTGACCGCGCCGCCGGTCCGTTTTATGCCAAGCAGCAGCCCTTGGGCGCGTTCAAGTTGACCATTCAGAAGTACTACCGCGTGAACGGAGGCACCACCCAACTTGACGGGGTGCGCAGCGACGTCGTGATCCCCGATGCCTACCAGCACGTGCCCTACGGCGAGCGCGAACTCGATTTTGCGCTCGCGTCCGACCGCATTGCGCCCGCGGCTTTTCAGGCCGTCCCCTCTTCGCCCAAGCGGAGTGCGGCCATTTCGGCCGCCCAAGCGCGCGTCAACGCCAACCCCGAATTCATGCGGATTAACGAATACTCAAATTTCTTGCGCGACCAGCAGGCCCTTACCGGGTTGCCCCTCAAGTGGGAGCACTTTGTGGCCGACCGCCGTGCCGACGAAGAGGCCGTGAAGCGATTTGAACGCGATTCGGAGCGAAGCGACACGACCAGCGCCAAGATGATCACGCCCGGAAAGCCCGAAAAGGCTGAAGAGGACCGCCGCTGGCTCCGCGCGGTGCGCCGCGACCCGACCATTATTGAATCCATGCGCTTGCTGTCGGACCTGCAATGACGACCCTTTACGCTCTGTGGCGCCATCCGCTTGGCCGCATTGGGGCGCTGGTTTTGGGCCTCTGGGTGCTGCTCTCGGTGTTTGCCTACGCGTTGAGCGCAGATCCTAGCCCTTGGGCCAACCGCATGAATTTGGCCGAGAGCGCCCGACCGATGGGCTACACGGCCGAGGACGGAAGCGTCCACTGGTTGGGCACCGACCGCTACGGTCGAGACCTGACGGGCCGCCTGCTGCTGGGTTCACGGGTTTCGCTTTCCGTCGGATTTATCGCGGTCGGTATCGCCATGCTGGTAGGCATTCCGTTGGGAGCCTGGGCCGGCTACTACGGGGGGCGCGTGGACGCCGCCCTTTCGGCGCTGATCCAGGTTTTTTGGAGCATTCCCTCGCTCCTCATGGTCATGGCCTTGAGTTTCGTGCTCGGCAAGGGCTTTTGGCAGGTATTCGTCGCCGTGGGCCTCACGTCGTGGGTCGAGGTGGCCCGCCTGGTGCGCGGACAGGTGCTGGCTTGGAAGCCTGCAGAATTCGTTCAGGCCGCCCGCGTCCTGGGTTACCCCGACCGCCGCATCCTTTGGAAGCACATAATGCCCCAGACGGTCGCGCCCCTGATCGTCTTGGCCGCCAGCCAGTTTGCCAGTGCCATATTGTTGGAGTCGGGTTTGTCGTTCTTAGGCTTGGGCGCGCAGCCTCCGATGCCGTCGTGGGGCGGCATGATTCGGGACCACTACGCCTACCTGCTCACGGGTCAAGCGCACTTGGCGCTGATACCGGGAGTCGCTTTGGCGATGCTCGTCTTGGCGTTCCAGGTCCTCGGAACCGCCCTGCGCGACGTGCTCGACGTGCGCAAGTAGCCCGCCCCCTTCATCCAAAAAAAAGCGACCCACTTGGGGTCGCCTTCTTCTAAAAATGCGGTGCGCGCGAATCAGAACGGCAAATCGTCGTCGTCGCTCGAGCTGTCAAATCCCGGAGCTTGCTGCTGCGCCGCCCGTGCGATGGGATCGCCGCCGCCGAAGTTGCCTCCTTGGTTGCGGTTGCCTCCGCGGTCGCCGCCACGGTCGTTGCGGTCACCTCCGTAGTTGCCGCGGTCGCCGCGGTCGCCGCGGGGTGCTGGAGCGGATTCGCTGCCGTCTCCGGGGGCCATGCGCCAACCTTGAATGCTTACAAAGTACTTCGTTTCGCCGTCGCGGTTGGTCCACTCGCGTCCGCGAATGTTGATGGACACCGTCACCTTGTCGCCCGCGCGGTAGCGCGAAGGAATGTCAGCCCGGTCTTGCGTGAACTCACACATGATGACTTGGGGGTAGTTTTCGTCGGTCTCGATCACGACTTCGCGCTTGCGAAACGTGGGGCTAACTTGTTGCGTATCAAAGAGTTTTTTAATGGTTCCGGTAAGTTCCATGGAGAAAAGAAAAAATTAGTCGGGGGTTATTCTTC
>JACCDM010012880.1_pt1 | contig 19114 bp, 17 predicted proteins | sample 7445851 | NCBI WGS metagenome assembly JACCDM01 (sample SAMN15323438, study PRJNA562643) | freshwater metagenome | isolation source: river surface water | place: USA:Blue River Watershed | collected 2017-08-16
CAAATAATTCCAGTAACTATTGATTTCATGTAAATAAATTTAAAAACGAATATAAAAATTCTTTGGCAATAAAAACGTTTTGACTTACTTTTGCCTAATACTCTATATATTATATAGACTTAATAAATTTTACTTACCCGATATGCAAAGTTTCCGCTCTGAGATAGAAAACCCCATCGTCGAAAAAGACATCCTGGATTTAGCCAAAAAGATCGCCCAATTCAAAGCTGGCGAGATTCACGAGGAAAAATTCAGAAGCCTGCGTTTGGCGCGGGGTGTGTATGGTCAGCGCCAACAAGGCGTTCAGATGATCCGTATCAAATTGCCCTATGGCAAGATACAATTCCACCAATGGAAGCGCATCGCGGATATTTCCGACGAATATTCCACTGGAAACTTGCACCTAACTACTAGACAAGACATACAAATCCACTTCGTTTCCTTAGACCGTACCCCGGAACTTTGGGCGAAATTGGAACAAGACGATATCACCCTTCGCGAAGCCTGCGGAAATACAGTGCGGAACATCACAGCCTCTCCCACTTCCGGCATCGACCCGAACGAACTTTTTGACGTTAGCCCACACGCGGACGCCGCTTTCCGATACTTCTTGCGCAATCCCATCTGCCAAGAAATGGGGCGCAAAATCAAGATGTCTTTCTCAAACACCGAGGAAGATACATCACTCGCCTACCTACATGACGTTGGTTTTATTCCTAAAATCGAGAACGGAACTCGAGGCTTTAAAGTCGTAGTGGGTGGTGGTTTAGGTGCACAGCCGATGTTGGCACATACCGCTTACGAATTCCTAGCGGAAGACCTAGTCATTCCTTTCATTGAATCAGTCCTTCGCGTATTCGATCGCCACGGCGAGCGCAATTCCCGCCATAAGGCCCGCATGAAATTCTTGATTCAAAAAATCGGTTTTGAGGAATTCATGAATTTGGTGAATGCAGAAACCAAAGCATTAAAAAATCATAGCTTCGCGATTGCAGATGAATCTGAATGGGAAGTTGCTGAGCCCAGCTTGCGCGCGGACATCGCAGCACCTGCTACAGCAGAATACCAAACTTGGGTAGCCACCAACACCTTCGAACAAAAGCAAAAAGGATTCCACGCAGTGTACGTGCGCATCCTAAACGGCAATATTTCCAGCGACACCTCGCGTTCGTTAATCGAGGCGCTGAAAGGCTATATCGGCGACGACATCCGGATTACGATCAACCAAGGGTTGATGTTGAAGTTCGTACCTACAGCCAATCTACCGTATGTGTTCCAAGTATTGAATGCACATGGGTTGGCGGCACCGGGGGCAAATTCCATTGCGAATATTACGGCATGTCCAGGAACGGATACGTGTAATTTGGCGATCTCAGATTCGACACATATTACATCGAAATTGGAACAGGTCATCAACGAGGAATTTCCGTCTTTGATTCATGATAGTGCGATGAAAATCAAGATTTCGGGCTGCATGAATGCCTGTGGCCAACACAGCATGGCGTCGATCGGATTCCACGGATCTTCATTAAAAGCTGCCGACAAGCGTGTTTTACCTGCTTTGCAGGTGTTAATCGGCGGAGCGACGCTCGGCAATGGTGACGGACGAATCGCAGACAAAGTAATCAAGGTTCCTTCCAAAAGAGGCCCTGAGGTATTGCGCGTGTTGTTGAACAACTTCGAAGAAAACGCACAAGACGGCGAATATTTCCACGAGTTTTACGACCGTCAGGGAGAGAAATATTTCTATAATTTATTGAAACCGATAGCAGATTTGACTACGTTGGTTGATTCTGATTTCATCGATTGGGGTGCCACGGATAGTTTCGTAACAGAAATCGGAGTAGGCGAATGTGCCGGCGTAATGATCGATTTAGTAGCGACCTTACTTTTTGAATCCGAGGAAAAATACGAATGGACGGCCGCGGCCTTGGAAGATAAGCGCTGGGCGGATGCGATTTACCATGCCTATTCGGTCTTCATTTCAGCTGCCAAAGCCCTGTTATTGGATAAGTCGGTGACCGTAGCCAATCAAAACGCAGTCATCAATAAGTTTGAAGAACATTTTGTAGCGACGGGGGAATTTGACATTGAAGCTGGGACCTTCCCTGAATTGGTCTTACAGATAAACCAAAACGAACCTTCGGAAGCTTTTGCACGGCAATTCGCCGCGCAGGCACAGACCTTTTTATCAGCAGCCACTTCATTCCGCCAAGCCATCGCATGAAAAATTTAAGTCACTTCAGAAAATTAGAACCGCAACCCCGCCTCACGGTGGTGGGTGCAGGCCCTGGTGATCCGGAATTGATCACGTTGAAAGCAATCAAGTCGATCGCATCTGCGCAGGCGGTGTTATACGATGCGTTGGTGGATATCAGTTTATTGGATCACTGTTCACCTACGTGTGAAAAAATCTACGTAGGAAAGAAACCGGGTGAGAGTCATTCGCAAGTAGCTATCAATGAGCTCATTGTGGAAAAGGCTTACGCCTTAGGACATGTTGTCCGTTTAAAAGGTGGCGATCCCTTTGTGTTCGGTCGGGGCCAGGAGGAAATCGAATTTGCGAAATCATATGGACTTTTGACTGGCTATATTCCAGGCATCAGTTCATCGTATGCCGCGGCTGGTGCTGCGGATATTCCCTTGACGGTTCGTGGGGTGAATGAGAGTTTTTGGGTGATGACAGGTACGAAATCGGATGGATCTTTATCGGAAGATTTGAAACTAGGGCTGCAATCGACGGCGACGTTGGTGATTCTCATGGGGATGAATAAATTAGGTGAAATCGCAACCTTATGCCAAAGCTACGGCAAGGGTGACGTTTCTGCTGCTATCATTCAAAACGGCACGTTGCCCAATCAGCGCATTGGTATATCAACGGCCTCGGAGCTTGAAAATTTGGCCAAAAAAGAAGACCTTCGTAATCCTGCCATCATTGTAATCGGCGAAGTGGTTCGCCATGCGAAGCCGGAAATGTGGGAGAAGATTTTAAAAAATTCACTAAATCGCTAAGCTTTGGCACACCTTAAAGGTGTGCCAAAGCTAACGCACAAATATCCTTTTTCGTATGTCACAAAGACTGAACATCTCTTCCGGATCCCCATTTGAAGACGTTTTCGGCTATTGCCGCGCTGTAAAAACAGGAAACTTAGTAGAAATATCCGGTACAGTTGCCCTCATTGATGGCGAAAAAATAACCGCAGATGATTTGTATGCGCAGACATACAACATTATCGAACGCATCGCAGTCGTACTCGAAGAGGCAGGATCATCGATTAAAGACGTCGTTCGTACACGTATTTTCACGACCGACATATCGCAAAATTTGGAAATCGCCCGTGCACATGCGCACTTCTTTGGGGATGTAAAACCAACGACCGGTATCTACGAAATCTCCGCGCTTATCGCACCGCAATACAAAGTGGAAATCGAATTCACGGCTTGGGTGGGGTAGTATCCTTTGGCAAAGCTCCTGGCTTTGCCAAAGTTATAAGTATGCTAGCGCAAGAAAATCATCAAATACCATGCTTGGGCCAACTTTGGCAATGCTAAAAGCTTTGCCAAAGACAACGCTAGCGTCTAGGGTCTTAAGCCTATTTTCCCCGCCTCCACTTTCAATAAGTCCACATCGATCGGCACGACGCCTAACAACTCACAAACCAAGCCTCCCCCTAAATTAGCCAATTCCGCAATTTGTGCAGGACTTGCCCCCGCCGCTAACGCGCAAGCCGCAATCGAAATCACGGTATCGCCCGCGCCAGAAACATCCGCGATTTGACGAATATGCGCTGGAATCGCCACTTGCTCCGCTGCGTAATCCATATACACACCACGCTCAGATAGCGTGACAAATACTCCACCAAAATTCTGTGACTCCTTAAACTTCTTCACCGTTTCCGGTAAGGCATTTGCATCCAAATCCGACGAATCCAAGCCCAAACCATCCCGCAATTCATGTAAATTCGGCTTAAACAAGCTTGCCCCAGCATATGCAAAGAAATTCTTCTTCTTCGGATCCACGACCGTTGGAATACCCGCTTCCTTCGCCAAACCAATCACCTCCTGAATCAATCCCGAACTCAATACACCTTTGTCATAATCTTCAAAGACAACCACATCTACATCAGAAATCGCAGCTTTAATAGCCGCTACTAGTGAAGCTGCCGAGGCCGATGAAATAGGCCTTTCCGTCTCTGAATCCACCCGAAGTAATTGTTGGGAACCCGCAATCACACGCTCTTTGATGGTTGTAGGCCGACCACCCTCCTGGATGATTCCATCCACCGATAACCCTGCTTCAGCCAAAATAGCCATCAGATCCTGCCCGGTAGCATCATCCCCGATCACCGAAAATACCAAAGGTTTGGCCCCCAAACTCGCCACATTCAATACCACATTGCCAGCACCACCCAAGCGATTTTCGCGCTTAACAACATTCACCACTTGTACCGGTGCCTCAGGTGAAATCCGATTCACTTTTCCCCACGTATAGGCATCCACCATCAGATCACCTATCACCATCACCCGCAGCTTCGAAAAGCCATCAATAATTTCAGCTAATGCGCTCATAACTTAACCTCCTATCGTCGTCATCGATTCATTGATAACGCCCTTTCTATTTTTTTCAGCCTCAAAACCATCAAGAGGCCGCTTTTGATACAATCCAAGCAATACATCCCGCAAACCCTCATCCGAAACTCCCCCACGAAGATACGCCTTCAAATCAAAAACGCCATCATCATATAAACAAGTCTTCACTTGCCCTTTGGCAGTCAATCGTACCCGGTTGCAAGTTCCACAAAAGGTACGTGAAAACGCAGCTATAATCCCCACATCCCCACGATGGCCTGGAATCGCATAGCGATTCGCCGTCTCTCCACCCCGCATAAATTGCGCTTCCACATCCGGATAAACAGACTTTATTTCATTCAAAATCCGCTCATGATTCCAAAATAAATTCCCCTCCACTAAACCAGACCCATTAAACGGCATCTCCTCAATAAAGCGGACCGAAACCGGATAATCTTTCGTTAACGATGTTAAAGCCAATATGTCTTCCTCATTCTGCCCCTTCATCACCACCGCATTGATTTTAACCTCAAAACCAGCCTCCACTAAACGCAGTAAATTTTGGTAGACAACATCGTAATCATCCCGACGCGTTATCTGCTTAAATCGATCCCGATCCAAGGCATCCAAACTCAAGTTCACGGAACGAATCCCCAATGCCTTCAACTGATCAATATACGCTCCAATCAACACGCCATTACTCGTTAAACATATTTCTAAGCCGGGCAAGTGCGAAATCTCGGTCAGAAAATCCATCAACCCATTGCGTACAAAGGGCTCGCCACCCGTAATGCGAACCTTATTGATTCCCATCCCATGCATCACCCGAACGACCCGAACCATCTCCGGCCAAGTCAATAATTCCCGCTCCGGCATATACACAATCCCCTCCGCAGGCATGCAATACGAACAACGTAAATTGCAGCGATCCGTCACCGCAAGACGTAAATACGTCATCGGCCGACCGTGATTATCCAAGAGTTGATTATCTTTACCCATTCGACGCGCAAATTACAAAAAATATGGCCACCTATACCCTGCTTCTATTTGGCATTTGCCGAGATCTCCTAAAAAAAGATCAAATTTCCATTGAGACTCAGGAGCTCGTTGATGCAAGTACGCTACTCGACATCACAAAAAATACCTACCCAGCACTAAGCAATTTACCTTCCTTGCGACTCGCAGCCGACCACCATTTTCCGAAATCGGATTTTATCATCGAAGAACGCATGGAAATTGCCTTAATTCCTCCCGTGAGTGGCGGATAATTAGCTCCCATTCCCTACAAAACCAGTAGATTATTTTATATTTGCAGATTCGATTCAAGTAACATATGCCTACACCGGGTATTTTTTTGGCACTCCTCGTACTCCCATGGCTTTCCGCCCTGGTTGTTGCGCTGATTCCCAAAAAAATTCAAGTAAACGCATCCATCGGTTTGGCTGGCATTTTCACCTACCTAGCTTTTAAAATAGGGCATATTCAAGAGCAAATCATCGCCTACCCCTGGTTCACACTAGGCGGAAAAGACATCGAAGCAAGTTTTTGGATAAATTCAGCAGCCCAACTGCTCCTCTTACTCGTGAGTATAGTCGCGCTTTTTGTGCAGATTTTTTCCAAATCCTATTTAGCGAAAGACCCCAACATCGGTCGCTATTACAGTTACCTACATTTGTTTATTGGTTCCATGACCCTCCTCGTTTTGACCAATCAAGTGTACCTATTTTACGGTGGATGGGAACTCGTGGGAGCATGTTCTTATTTGTTAATCAGCTTTTGGCATGAAAAAACAACAGCCATCAAAGCAGCCAAAAAAGCATTTTTGCTGAATCGAATCGGAGACATCGCCCTGCTTTTAGGGCTCGTTGGCCTCGCAAACTACTTCGGCACTACGAACTTTTCCGATATGCACGGTGCCGCTCCTGCGCTCATCGGGATCGCCATCATGATCGGTGGAATAGGTAAATCCGCACAATTTCCACTTATGTCCTGGTTACCCGACGCGATGGAGGGGCCAACACCCGCCTCCGCATTAATTCACGCGGCAACCATGGTCGCTGCCGGGGTGTATGTGGGCATTCGTATTTTCCCTATAGTAGGTGAGGAAACGCATCTTTTCATGGGTGCCATCGGCGCCATTTCCCTTGTATCCGGTGCCTTTTTCGCCTTATTCCAAAACGACATTAAGAAGGCGCTTGCCTACTCAACCATCTCGCAACTGGGCCTGATGTGGCTCGGGATGGGCTCGGGAGCCTCCCTTTTTCACTTATATGTGCACGGAATATTCAAGGCAGGTCTGTTTTTGACGGCCGGTTCGGTGATACATTACTTGCATCAACAGAAATCCACGCACAACCTTGACGCCCAAAGTCTAGATCAGATGGGCGGCCTGCGCAAACAACTGCCTATGAGCTTTGCTGCTTACCTGATTTTCGGGGCAGGACTCATGGGATTACCATTCACCAGTGGATTTTACAGCAAAGAAAATATTGCCGGATATCTATGGGTATCGGCTCAAAACAGTGCCTTTTCGAGCTACTACTATGTTTTACTCGGGGCGCTGGGAGTAGGCATGGCGCTAACGGCGACGTATATAGGCCGGCAAACCTACCTGATATTTTTAGGTCAAAACCGAGGCGGAAACATGTTTGAAAAAGCCCCTACGAATTGGCTTCAACATATTCCTATCAGTTTACTGATTTTCTTAAGTTTATTTTTCTGGATTTCAATGCATCCCTTGGACGCACATGCCTCTGTATTTTTATCATTTTTCCATATTGAATCTTACCATATTCCTTCTTTTTGGTTGGCAATTACAGCAGGAACTTGGGCGATTGGAATCCTAGTCACCGCATTAACGCGCCACTGGATCCCAGCAAAAAATTATCAGTTTGCTGGATTTATTTGGCCGAAAGCTTACCTACTAGCCCTCTGGCTGGGACGTAAAACACATACGTTTGACGTCCGCGTAGTAGACAAAATCGTAATTAAATTCAGTGAGTTGCAAGTTATCATAGCCCATCTTTCGGCGTGGATCGACCGACATTTCATTGATGGGCTTGTGAATGGAATCGCATCATTCAGTCAAGCGCTAGGTGCGCGTATGCGCACGTGGCAATCCGCTCAAGTTCAAAAATATTGGATTTGGGTACTCATCACATTGATTTTCATCCTACTTTACCTTTTGTATTAATGGGAAACATATCACTACTTATTCTTCTACCTTTAGTCGCCGCGTTCATCGCGGGATTTGGCAAATTAGGTGCGACTTATAGCCGACTGCTCGCCTTGGGCGTGGTGGGAATCCAACTGCTCATTTTGGCAAAAATTGCACTCCTATTTGATCCCATGCAGGTGGGTTTTCAACAAAGCGAATCCATCAGCTGGATCCACGTAAACCTGGGTGATTTAGGTCAATTTGTATCAAATTACGCGGTAGGCATCGATGGGCTCAGTCTGAGTTTGATCCTATTGACCGGTCTAATAAGTTTTGTAGCGCTTTGGAATTCCAACGAAATTCATGCCAAAATCGAAGCCTACTACGCTCTCGTTTTGCTGCTCAACGCCTCCCTGATGGGCTGCTTTGTCGCGCGTGACATGTTCCTATTTTACATATTTTTTGAGTTTATGCTCCTGCCAATGTACTTCTTAATTGGCATTTGGGGAGGACCACGCCGGGACTACGCATCATTAAAGTTCTTCCTATATACCTTAGTAGGTTCCTTGTTTATCTTAATCGTAATGTTGGGTATTTCAATGGCCTATATGGATCCCTACGAAACTGCTTTAGCCATGCAGAAAATTGGCGAAAACCAAGCTTTCGGCCTAGAGGCCCTGCAATCTATGCAAACCTCTTTAGCTGCACATGACCTTGCCCCGAGCCGAATTGTCCATAGCTTTGATCTGCAAGCCTTGAGTGATCCGTTGAATTGCACACCTAATAATATCCTTAGCCCGCAATCCGGATTTTTACTGGGCGGATTGAGCGGAAGAGCATGGGGATTCTGGTTGTTATTCATAGGCTTTGCCATCAAGTTGCCACTCGTTCCCTTGCACACCTGGCTTCCCGATGCACACGTAGAAGCACCCACACCTATCTCCGTTTTATTAGCGGGCGTCCTCCTAAAAATCGGCGCGTATGGCTGGTTACGCATGGCAATTCCATTCTTCCCAGTGGAAGCCGTTCAAGCAGCACCCATCATGGCAGGATTAGGTGCACTATCTATCATTTATGGTGCCTACAATGCACTAGCCATGACAGATTTAAAGAAACTCGTTGCTTATTCATCGGTATCGCACATGGGTTTTGTCTTACTCGGCATTGCATCATTTACTCCAGAAGGGTGGCAGGGTGCGATTTTTCAGTTACTATCGCATGGGATTCTTTCCTCGTTGTTATTCTTAGTGGTAGGTGTTTTATATAGCCGAACAGGAAATCGTGAAATCGATAATTTTTCAGGCTTGGCCAAACAAATGCCCTTGTTCACGACAATATCAGGTATCGCAATTTTTGCATCCTTGGGCCTTCCGGGATTCTCGGGATTTATCGGAGAATTTTTTAGTTTGATGGGGGCGTTTACCAGTGGCTATTTATCGCCAATATATGCCACGCTGGGCGCTCTAGGAATTCTTTTGGGAGCTGGATATTTACTATGGACCTTTCAGAAAATTTATTTAGGCACGTTTTATGTACGGGAAAGCACTTGGGAATTACCTGATTTGAACCGCTTGGAATTAATCAGTTTATTTGGATTAGGTATCTTAAGTATCGTATTCGGAATTTTCCCAGGAATCATTTTCGAGCTAAGTGAAATTTTCGTAACTAACACATTGAAAATAATTTTTCATTAATGCAGGCGAACATACTTCCCATATTGGCCAGTTTAGATTTTGATGAAGCAAATGCGCTGAAAGCAATTCTAACTCCGATGACGGAAAACCAGCAATCTCAATTCATGTCGATTTACATGGGCAAACGCCGCGATCCGGTATTAATCCTCGTTTGTACTTTGGTAGGCTTTGTCGGTTTTGCGGGATTACATCGATTCATAACCGACCGAATTGGCTTAGGATTACTCTATTTTTTCACGGGCGGATTTTTGTTGATTGGCACGATCATTGACCTCTTTCGGTATAAAAAAATAACACGAACATATAATGAAAAGATTGCCTACCAAACGGCGAGCATCATTTCAAATTTCAATTAAAACCTAGCAAACAAACACTATGAAAAACAATTTGAGTCGGAGAGAAATCTTAAAAAGTTCTGCTGGATTGGCGGGCTTAGGGATTTTCGGTTCGTCCATGGAAGAGCGCTTTAAGAAAGCGGATATTGCCGTGGGAGCTGAACTAAAAGGAAAAGTACAGCATTCGGCTTGTCGGTGGTGCTACGATAAAATCCCATTTGAAGAATTAATCGTTAATGCGAAACGCATTGGTTTATCCTCCATCGAACTGACCGGTCCCGATGAGTGGGAAATCTTGAAAAAATACGACATGACCGCGGCGATTGGTTGGGGTAAATACCCAGCAGGCATGAACATTCCAAACTTCTTTAACCGCGTTAAAAACCACGATGGCTTGGTGGGCTTTTATGAAGACATTATCCCTAAAGCGGCCAAAGCTGGTGTAAAAAACATCATTGCCTTCTCGGGAAACCGCGATGGCTTGAGCGATGAGGACGGTCTAATCAATTGCAAAAAAGGATTACAACGTGTCATGAAAACCGCGGAACGTTACGATGTAACAATTTCCATGGAACTACTAAACTCCAAAGTAAACCACAAAGATTACCAGGCAGACACGACCGAATGGGGGGCTGCATTGTGTGAGATGGTGGGCTCAGATAAATTTAAATTGCTTTACGATATCTACCACATGCAAATCATGGAGGGAGACGTAATTGCCACGATTAAAAAATACTATCCATATATCTCCCACTACCATACAGGTGGGGTACCAGGACGTAATGAAATCGATGATACGCAAGAATTAAATTATGCGGCCATCATGCGCGCTATTTACGACACAGGATACAAAGGGTATATTGGCCAAGAATTTATTCCGGCCCGTCCAGATAAAATGGCTTCCTTAGAACAGGCCGTAAAAATCTGCGATATCTAAAAACAATAATTTGATTTTCTCGCCAGCCTCCGTATTCCGGGGGCTGGCTTTTTTATGCCAACAAATTGATAATCAATCTAGTATTCATTTTTTGAATGAGGGCTTGGACGCGCCTAGCTTACCTTGCGAGAGTAATGTGAGCAGATCGCGCAAACCCAAATCCCATGAAAAAACTTATGCTATTTTTGGCCTTCCCCATGGGTTTGTTTGCGCAATGCCCCGAGATCAGCCAACAACCCATCAGTCAAACCGACTGCGAAACAAACTCCATTCGGATGATTGTTGGCAGTAACGCCACACAATTTCAATGGGAAAAGAAACGTCCACAAGACGCTGCATTCACCCCCATTTCAGGAGCAACGCAAGCGAGTTATCAAATCTACCCCACGGGTGGAACCGCCCATCCAAGTGGAACACTATACCGTGCAAAGGTGTCAACCACTGGATGTTTTGTGATTTCAGAGCCGGCTTCCATCACACTGCATACCATCACAAACATCTTAAATCCGAGTATTTGTGCACGTGGGAATGGACGTTTGGAGGCGCAAATCCCTACCATACAGCAAGCATCCAATTTCCAATGGACGCTTTCCGTAAACAATGCCCCATTTATAGATTTATCAGACGACGCCACTTATTCAGGAACCCGAACACCTAACTTAAACATTCTACACGCACGCACCGAAATGGATGGCTACCGCTACAAAATTCGAATGAATTTTTCGATCAGCCCCAACAACGATAACGAAGGTTCACTACTAAATCAAAACCAAGTAAGCACCTGCCCCCGCAGCTCAAACGATATCTTGCTCCAAATAAAAACAAGCCCGGTACCGTTTCATGCGGCAAGTCAATACAAAGGCTGCATCGACCAAGCAATCACCTTAAATTCCACAGGTTGTTCCCCCTACACCACCCAATGGTATGACCGCGATGGAAATCCCATGGCACAGGGTGCCAAGGCATTCGTTACCCTCGCCGATCTTAACCCAAGGATTTATACGGCCACTTGCCTGAAACTAGGTTGCGAAAGTCTGCCATCCCGAGGAACGAGCGCACAAGCGTACGCGCGCCCCAGTGCACCTAGCAATGCGGGAACACCCGAATCTATGTGTGCAAATCTTCCCATCACCTTTAAGGCATCAGGTGGAACAAATAACATTTGGTACCTAACCGAGACAGCAAGTTCACCCGTATCAACAGCCACGCAACTAGTTACAACAGGCCTAACTCCTGAAACGACAGTCTCACGTTTCGTTAGCCAATCAATCAATAACTGCGAAAGCCCACGAACTGCCATCCATGTTCAAATTAAATCAACAATAGCCTGTGGCGGAATCACTGATAGCCCTACTCCACCGATAATACCTTTGGATTCAGGCAATATCAATACGCCAGACCCTGTTGTTGAAGTACCACCCATAAAGGAACCCGAAATCCCACGCATCACCTATACCCTCTCGCCAAATTGTGGTCGAGAGACCTATCAGTTAACTGTTAAAGGATGCCCAAATACCCCACAAATTTTTAATCAATATGGTCCTGAAAAACTTATTGGTCTGGGAGAATCTACAGCTATTCAAGCATTTTCAGAAGCTTACATTCAAATTAGGTGTCCAGGAACAGCGGCTCCACCCATCCAAGTAACATTACCCGAAATGCGAAAACCTGAAATACGTATCGAGACCACCTACACAAACTTTGCCTGCAGTGGGGATGATATTACACTTCAGGCCATTATACCGCCGGAGACTGAGTTCATCGGTTGGGAATTAAATGGACATTGGTTGGCTGAACAAAATATAATTTCAGGCCAGCTCAGACCGGGATTTTACCAACCCGTCGTGCGAAAAAATGAATGTATCCATCGTGGGGATGGTATGTATATTGAGGTACATGAACGACCCTTACCTCCAGAAATTACGCTAACGGCTACGAAAGTTTGCCTTGGTGATACGGTGCGGGTACATGCTAATATGTCCCAACTGAAATGGGTTAACCACGCCCCTACGCATCAGCGATTCATTGGATCTGCGGCAGGTACTTATTCATTCTCCGCCCAATCGGCTATCGATGGGGTTTGTTGGTCCGAAACGAGTGAACCCATTATACTACTCGTTCGACCTTTGCCACCACCTCCTAAAATAAATAGCATTCGAAATGCGGGATTCTGTGTAGGCGATTCCACTAAACTTGAGGCAGATGCTCCTAGCCTGAAATATGCATGGAATACGAGCGATAGTACCCAAATTCGATTTAGTAAAATACCCGAAACAAATCAGGTAAAATACCAAGATACACATGGATGCTGGTCGGCATGGAGCAACCCAATCACCACCTTCCATTTTCCGGCAGCAGCACAGCCCTTTATCAAGGCGATCCCAAATCGGCAATTTTGCCAAGGAAGTTTCGTCACAATTCACGCATCTCCTGCTTTTAGATATTTATGGAATAATGGAAGCACAATGGACAGCCTAATCCTACGAAATTCAGAGAAAATTAGCTTGAAAATACAAAACGAATATGGCTGTTGGTCCATACCAAGCTCCCCCCTGATCATCGCTTCCCAGCCGAATCCAAACGTACCATTACTAGACAAAATAGGATCCTATTTTCTACAGGCACGTAGCTTATTTGATCAGCCAGATCGCTTTCTATGGAAGTTGAATCAAGTTGATTTAACGGATTCGCTCAGCCAAATTAAGCTCTTTACATCTGGAATATATTCGGTAAGCGCTCAAAAAAAATATGTATTAGACGGAGAGCTACCCATTTGGTGTATCTCTGCTGCCAGAAATTACAACTACATCTTACCGGTGGAATTAGGTGGCATTTCGATATACCCTAATCCAACCCAAAGTGCCACAATTTCGATTGAAATATTAAACCTAACACTTCAAAGTACCATCGAACTAGTTGATTTGCAAGGGCACTTAATACAACGATGGGAATTAGGAAACTCTTCGATAAGGCACCGAATTAGGCTGGATGATCAATTGGCCAACGGGAATTACATACTCAGATTTAAAACCGATGAGGGAATAAAAACTCGAATAATCTCCATTTTAAGAAATTAACTGAAGGGGGCTTATTCGTAAATGCCTTTGACAATCTTTTCACTAATTGATTTGGGTGTTACCCAAGCAATAAATGCGGCCATTTTATTTACGAAGCCTGTGATCACCTCAATCTTCCCTGCAAACATGCCATCTAAAGCCAATTTAGCAACGGATTCTGGGGTCATAGTGATTTTTTCAGCGGCCTTACGCGCTTTGAGAGGCAAATTTGCCCGGTCATTAAAATGGGTCGTTGTCGCTCCGGGACTGACAGCTGTAACAATAACGCCCTTAGATTTCCACTCATGGTGTAGTCCACGTGAGAAATTCAAAACAAATACCTTTGTAGCAGCATACAAGCTCATGTTAGGAACGGCTTGATACGCGGTGGCACTAGCGATATTGAGCACGTGTGTTTTACCTTTTCCAATGAGGAAAGGGAGGAATTTTTGGCACAATTCAACCAATGAGGTCATATTCACCTGCATCATTTTTTGATTTTCCTCGAAGGAATAGGATTCGAATTGGCCCACCAAACCTAAGCCTGCATTATTGACCAAAATCCGTAAATCAATTTGTTTTTCCTCCACCCATTCGACAATGCGGTCCACCGACCCTGCCTCACTCAAATCACTGACAAGGTAGTCGGCCTGAATCGCATACTTCTTCTCTAATTCCTCCTTAACCATCTGCAATTCATATGAATTGCGCGCAATCAATAATACATCATAGCCCTTGGAGGCAAGTTGACTAGCAATCTCTTTTCCGATTCCTTTGCTTGCGCCTGTAATTAATGCGTATGACATATGGGGAGTATTTAATAAAAAAAAGCCCATTGCTGGGCTTTTTTTTAGAACTAATTATTTCTTTGGTGCAGCAGGTGTAGCTGGCGCTGCTCCAGCGGGTGTCGGATTAAAGTAAGCTTTAATATCTGGATCTTCAGGCTTAATCTCTTGCGCCTTTGTGAATAAATCTTTGACTTTAGCTTCATCCTTCGTGACTGAAAGGTGATATCCACCTAAATACTTGTAAGCCTCAAACAACTGATTTTTATCTTCTTTGTACTGAGAACTCTTCTCTGCTTTTTGTGTTTCAACTGCTGAAACGAATTTCTCATACCATGGTGCTCCTAACCATTTAGTACCTGTATAATCAATAAAGTTATTAGCACGCGCACGGTTAATGTAGAATGGAGGCCATTTATCATTAATCTCAATCGCTTTCGCAAACATAGTATCAGCACGCATAGCCATAGCTGGGCGACCGATTGTATCAACTTTATTGATATAAGCAGCCGTTAAATATAAATCCATGGCAACTTTAAAATAATCACCTGATCCGACTGTTTGAGATTTTTTAACTTTCCACTGAATAGAATTTAATCCAGCCGTAGCAGCTTCACTGTAACGTTTTTGCTTATAACGTACATCGTGAATGATTGAGTATACGTTATTATTTGTGTCTAATGGAGCCGCTTTTTCAAGGTACATTAAAGCAATTGAATCCTTTCCTAGACCTTGATATCCTTTTCCGAAATACAAATCATCCATGAAGTATGGCTTTACACCACGCTTAACCATGCCATCTAAGTTGTCGATACCTTGCTGGAAATTACCCATTTCTACGTTTGAATAACCACGCATACGGAAGATGTCATTATCCTTCACACCTTTCTTATCTGCTTCGTCTGTAAATTTCATCGCCCCTTCATAATCCTTTGACAGGAATAATAATTTGGCAGTTTCCAAGGTAACCTCAGGAGTAGCCTCCGCTTTTTCTAAATAACGACGGAAGTAACGAGATGCATTTTTATATTGACCACCTACGATTAAATATTCACCATATCTACGGTGAGCTGGTGCGTAGTTTGAATCCAAATCAATCGCTTCTTTGTAACGCGCTTGTGTTTCTTTGTAGTTCTTTCCACGTAGATATACCGTACCAATTTTTACTTTAGCCTTCACATTTTTAGGATCTTGCATCAGTCCTGTCTCATAGGCTGTTACAGCATTACCTCCGTCATTCTTAATCAAATACGCATCTCCTTTGACGATATAATGCTCAACAGTAGGCATTTTCTTTTCCTTCATCAAACGCTCTTGAATCAAATCGATTAAGCGAATTGCCTCACCCGGATCGTTATTATTTGCGTTGAAACTCTCTTCTTTACCTAATATATAATACATCGAATACGCCTCAGCGATGCGGTACATTACGTCAATATTCTTGTTTTTAGTATCAGCTAAAATTCGATCAAATTCTACTTTAGCCGCAGAGACGTTGTTTTGACCAACTAAAATAGATCCCAAACCTACTTGATTTAAGTAATTCTTAGGATCAGCCGCTTTGCCTTTTTCGAAGGTGGCTTTAGCATTAACCCAGTCCCGTTGAGTTAAATAGTAATACCCCAAATAGAAATAATTTTCACCTGTTGGAGCCGCAGAAACCAACCCCTCAAAAACTTGTTTCGCACGACTTGGCTGATGGCGATCTAATAAATGTAGACCATCTTGAATCGTTTGCCCGAAAGCTAGATTGGTCAGCAAAAGACCAATTCCCAAAAGCCATGATTTCATTTTCATCATTTGTATTTTAAAATTTTGTTTAATGTATTTTTCCTAGGCGTAACATTGAAAAGTTCAATAAATTACTAGTAAAGTTTTATAAATTTCAGAATTACAAAATTAGGGATAAATCTTGAAAAACTGACAACAATTAGCCACTAAAAATGCAATTATTGGCTGATTTGGTACTGCCTAATCGTGATAGGTCGGGTCAGTGGGATTAACCCTGCCTTCAAAACAATCAGTTGGCCCATATCCCCACACACATAATTAACGAATCCCGTACCTAATCCTGTATGTGATTCCTTTAAAATCATTTTTATTTCGCGGCGCAAAGGATATTTTTTCAAGGCTAAATTATAACCAAACGGTTGGAAATAATCCTTTCCGTTCTCAGATACGGACATGACATTAATAGACCGAATAAATCCCAGCGAAGTAGGATTGTCACCATCACTAATCCAATTGGACCCAATAATACCCAATGCATTTTTGTGTGACTGAACGTATTCGATAACAGCTTTATTTGAGCCTGCAGCAGCAACTGCCAAACCTGAATTCCCTAAGCCAAATCGATCAACCAGGAACTTAATGTTACTTGAATTCGCTTTATCAACGACCAATTCTAACGCAGGACCTTTCTTTCCCTGACCACTTAGCAGTGACTTCAGCTGATCAAGTGTCATCAATGTGTCTGTGTTGGACTTATTGACAATTAAGGCAATACCATCCGCAGCAAATTTAAAGCTACGGTACGTGATTTTCTCACGAGTAAAAATCTCTTTTTCAGCATCCGTTAATTCACGCGAAACGACAACGGAGCGAACTTTATCATTTAATAGATCGGCAATAGCCTCATTTTCTGGCTTAAATACCAGATTTAACTTGGCAAAATGGTAATTCTCTTCAAAAGCAACTTTTTCTGCTTTGACTAAAGGCTGGAACGATTCATCCACACCTATGGTGATTGATCCAGTGGCAGGTCCATCTTGAGGCGTATCCTTTTTAGATTCCGCACAGGCCAGTAGGCCAATGAACACCGCTAATAATAAAATATTATTCTTCATAGTGGCCATAATCTTGATCGTTCATTTCACTGTAATACAAATAGGCTCTCCAAAGTCGAAAAATGCCATAGACAAAAAATAGAATTCCGAGCATTTTGACGATAGGTATACCGGCAAAATCTCCTAATTGAAAATCTGACCATCCGGCGACGTAAGCGCCTAAGCCACTGTATGCAAGGGCGACGACTACGCGGAATGAGATATTAACAATGATGGCAATAGGTAGTTTCATATGTAATTTAAACAATCAGACCTGCCAAATGTAAATTTAGCAGGTCTGATAAAATTCAATTCTAGAGATTACTCAGATAATACAAACGTAATCGGCTGCGTAAAGCGTGAACGTACTGCACGTCCAGACTGCTTACCAGGAGTCCATCTTGGTACCGATTTAATTACGCGTATTGCTTCCTCGTCGCAACCAAAACCTACAGACTTCAATACTTGAACGTCTTGGATCGTCCCATCCGTATTTACTACGAATTGAACATATACCTTACCACCTACATTGGCACGTTGTGCTGCCGATGGATAACGTAAGTTACGCTGTAAGAACTGACCAAAAGCACGAGGACCACCTGGGAACTCAGCTTGTTGCTCAACCGCTGTAAAGATTTCATCTTCAGCTGGTTTTGGAGGCTCAACAGGTTCTGCACCTTTCGCATCTGGATCAACTGGTGGCTCATACGTTTCCGATTCACCTTTTACAGTTTCAGATGCCGTATTACCTTTCACCTCTTCAGGTGGCGGCTCCGGCTTCGTTACTTCCTCATCATGCTTGATCTCTGGAGGTAAGAATTTAGTCGTCGTCACCTTAGGAATTTCTTTGGGTGGTGGTGGCGGTGGCGGAGGAGGCAACTCAACCTTTTTAGGAGGAGCTGGCTTATCCAGTTTCATTACTTCAGCTGTCACCTCAGTCTTATCTTCTGACGCTGCAGTTAACTGTTTCCAGAAAGCTGCGATCAAAAGAGCACCGACAAAGAGTGCAGAGCCTAGTAATACCGACCGCTTCATTACTTTAGGATACGTCTTACGAAGAACAAAAGCGCCAAATTCGCGATTTTTATCCTTGAAGATAATATCATCTAAAGTAGCATCATGGCTTATTACTTGTGACATAATATTCGTTTAATTTAAAATTAATTAATAGGTCTTATTTACCTGATCGTTTAATCAAGGCCTCCGTATCCGGATCAATTTCTAATAAAGCGTAACGCTTGTTATTAGTAATTGCACACTCATCAAGCATATCGATCATATTACGATATTTTGCTTTTTTCGTAGGCTTAATTACGATAGTAAAGTTCGAACCAACTTTCGCCTTAAGATCCGCAATAACTTTGCGAATGCCTGTCTCAGAATAGTTGGTCACCTGCATTACTGTACCTGCTTCAGTAGGAATACCTTGGTAGTAATACACCTTATTCTCATCTGGGCACACAGTAAGTGTTTCCGATAATTTTACAGGTGATGTTTCCTTTGTATCCGTTTTATCAGGCATGTTTAATTGCATGGTCACGGGCTTTGCTAACGTAGTTGTTAACATAAAGAAAGTGATCAACAAGAAGCCTAAGTCCACCATAGGTGTCATGTCGATTTTGGTCGACATTTTCTTACTACGCTTCTTCCCGCCTTTCTTCCCGCCACCGGAGCTATCTATTTCTGCCATTTCTGTTTGTAATTAAAAATGAAAACTTATTTCGGTTTATTTTCCGGACCAGTAACCAGTTGGAAG
>JACCDM010680360.1_pt1 | contig 19105 bp, 16 predicted proteins | sample 7445851 | NCBI WGS metagenome assembly JACCDM01 (sample SAMN15323438, study PRJNA562643) | freshwater metagenome | isolation source: river surface water | place: USA:Blue River Watershed | collected 2017-08-16
AGTTTCCTTGGGACAATGGCAAATTCCCAGGCATGACCGAACCCTCGCAGGGCTACCACGGCGTGAAGTTTTACGAAACATTTGGCGACTTTGGCTTCACCATGCGGTGTCGCATGGAGAGTTTGCGGGTTTACGGGGCTGCGCTCAGCCCCATGAGTGCCTGGCAAATTTTGCAAGGCGTTGAAACGCTCCCCTTGCGCATGGAAAGACATTGCAGCAATGCGCTGGCCGTCGCAAACTTTTTACAAAACGACAAGCGGGTGGCTTGGGTCAACTATCCTGGCTTGCCTTGCCATCCTCAACACAAGCTCCTGCAAAAACAAATGCGTGGGGCCTCAGGACTCTTGGCGTTTGGCGTCCAAGGTGGCCTTGCCCAAGGCGTCAAATTCATTGAAGCAGCCCGGTTTATGAGTCATTTGGTCAACATTGGCGATACCAAAACATTAATCAGCCACCCAGCCAGCACCACGCATCGGCAATTGGACGAACAACAACAATTGTCAGCAGGTGTTGGGCCCGACATGATTAGAATTTCTGTGGGCCTGGAGCATATCGATGATATTTTGTGGGACATTGATCAAGCGCTGAGTGTGGCATCCAAGTAATCGAACAAGTCTGAAAGTTTCTGCATGAGCAATATTTTTGAACAAGGTTTAGACAAAAATTCTGCCAATTTCACGCCACTGTCGCCTGTCAGCTTTGTAGAACGCAGTGCAGAAATTTTCGGTGATTTGACGTCCGTTATTCATGGACAAAGAAGATACACCTGGTCTCAAACCAGAGAGCGAACCGCTAGACTGGCTGCAGCCTTAAAGTCCTTGGGAATTGGCAGAGGCCATACAGTCAGTGCCATGTTGCCCAACACGCCAGAAATGGTCGAGGTGCACTACGCCGTGCCTTCGCTCAACGCCGTACTCAATACCCTCAACACCCGTTTGGATGCCGCCCTGATTGCTTGGCAACTGAACCATTGTGAATCCCAGGTTCTGATCACTGACAGAGAATATGCGCCTGTCATCCAACAAGCATTGGCGATTCTCAAAAGTGAGCACAAAAAAGACATTGTTGTCATCGATGTTTGCGACAGCGAGTACACCGGTCCAGGCGACAGACTGGGCACATTCGAGTATGAAACCTGGCTCGATGCGCACCCTCCTCTCGACAAATTAGAAGGTCCCAAGGACGAGTGGGATGCCATTGCTGTCAGCTACACCAGTGGCACCACCGGCGACCCCAAAGGGGTTGTCACGCACCACCGAGGCGCTTATCTAAATTCAGTCAGCAATGTGGCCACCTGGACCATGCCGCATTTTCCAATCTACCTCTGGACATTGCCCATGTTCCATTGCAATGGGTGGTGTTTCCCTTGGACTGTGGCCATGTTGGCAGGTACACACGTGTGTTTGAGACGGGTCGAAGCCCAACCCATCTTAGATGCCATGCGACAGCAAGGCATTACTCATTACTGCGCTGCCCCGATCGTTCACAGCCTTATCTACAACGCACCTGATGCAATGCGGACTGGCATCACACAGCAAGTCAAGGGAATGGTGGCAGGTGCAGCGCCGCCTGCAGCCATGATTGAGGGCATGGCCAAAATTGGCTTTGACATCACCCATGTCTATGGACTAACCGAAGTTTATGGTCCCGCCAGTGTGGCTGTAAAGCGTGAATCTTGGACGCACGAAAGTCTGTCTGAACAGACTCGATTAAATGGCAGGCAAGGTGTCCGATATGTCTTGCAAGAAGGTATGACAGTTCTCAATCCTGAGACTTTGGAAGAGTGCCCTGCCGATGGCAGTACCATGGGTGAGATCATGTTCAAGGGCAACATTGTCATGAAGGGTTATTTGAAGAACCCAAAAGCCACGCAAGAAGCCTTTGCTGACGGGTGGTTTCACACTGGCGACTTGGCCGTCATGGAGTCCGACCGTTATGTCAAGATCAAGGATCGCAGCAAAGACATCATCATTTCAGGCGGTGAAAACATCAGTTCACTGGAAGTCGAAGATGCTTTGTACAGACACCCATCTGTTTTGGCATGCGCTGTGGTGGCCAAACCTGATGTCAAATGGGGCGAGTCGCCTGTTGCGTTCATTGAGTTGAAGGTGGGTGCAGCGGTCACTCAAGAGGATTTGATTTTGCATTGCAAGTCATTGCTTGCAGGCTACAAGGTCCCCAAAGACATTCGGTTTGAAGAAATTCCAAAAACATCCACCGGAAAAATTCAAAAATTTCAGTTAAGAGAACGTGCCAAGGGCACTTGAATCCAATCACTCACAACATCTTATGACAGCACCTGATTCACCATTTGTCATTCGTTCTGACGACGAACGTGGCGTTACCACACTCACGCTAAATCGCCCTGCCTCCTTCAACGCACTCAGTGAAGGCATGTTGAGTGCACTTCAAACAGAGCTGGATGATTTGGCAAAAAGTCAAAAACTTCGTGTATTGGTCATCGCGGCTTCAGGCAAAGCATTTTGCGCAGGTCACGATTTAAGGGAAATGCGCGCAGAGCCATCTTTGGACTACTACCAAAAGCTATTCGCACAATGCGGTCACATGATGCTCAGCATTCAAAAACTCCAAGTGCCCGTGATTGCTAAGGTGCAAGGCATTGCCACCGCAGCAGGTTGCCAACTTGTAGCGCAATGTGATTTGGCAGTCGCTTCAGCCGACGCCAAGTTTGCAGTGAGCGGCGTCAATCTCGGTCTTTTCTGTTCTACACCCAGTGTGGCCTTGTCACGCAATTTGTCTCGCAAGGCCGCCTTTGAAATGTTAGTCACAGGCGATTTTTTATCACCTCAAGAGGCTTTGAATCAGGGATTGATCAACAAAATTGCCGACTCAGACAAACTAGACGAGGTACTGGATTCATTGATCCAAAAAATATTGGCCAAACCCCCAGTTGCACTGGCCATGGGCAAAGAGCTGTTTTATATGCAACTTGAAACAGGCATTGAGAAAGCCTACGCGTATGCAACGCAAACCATGGCTTGCAACATGATGGACAACAGTGCACTTGAAGGCGTTCAAGCCTTCATCGAAAAACGAAAACCCAATTGGTCTTGACTGAATTTAGACAGTCAAATCGATAAATACTCGGCCTGACTCAATTTTCACTGGCCAAGATTTAACGGGTTCAGTCGCGGGGCCACAGCCCACTGTGCCATCACGCACGTCAAATAAAGCTTGGTGAAATGGGCACTCGACATAGTTACCTTCCACAAAACCCTCGCACAATTTGGCGTTGCCATGGCTGCATACGTTGTTGATGGCAAAGACACCATCGTCTACTTTAAAAATGGCAATGTCTTGGTCTTGTGGCGTGACCGCAATCCCTGCACCTTCAAACAAATCTGCCTCTGCGGCAACGTCAATCCATTGGCTCATGATTAGATGGGATAGATGATGGAATTGGGAATCATCTCGCTGTCGTAGATGCACAAACGCTCAGCAAATTTGAAACCCTCGGGGGTTTGAACAATGATATCCAAATAGCGACCGACATTGAAAACTGTGCTTTCTTCGTCGAGTTTGGTTCTAAACACAGCATAGTTGGCTTCGCTGTAAATACGTCCCTCTTCTACTTTGCGAACGATTGGTGTGCCCACCACATGACGTTGGTAGTAAGGGTCGTGGTACAAAGTTTCAGAGATGCCATAAACCCGATCTTTCAGCATGCCTTTGCTGGTCAAAGACAACGTAGACAGAGGAAAACCTCTTTCATGATTTTCTCGGGGTTGAATTTTGTAAACGCATTGCTCAGTAAAAAACTCTGGCCACAGATCCCATTGACCGCTGTCGACTGCGCTGCTGTAGTTGGCATAAAGTTGTTGGATTTCAAACCAATTTTGCATGTCCACCATGATCAAGCCTCCATCACTTTGCGCCAGTACTGATACATGCCTCGAATCAGGGTCTCTGTCACCATGTGGTCCGTCTCTCCCACATCACGCCCGCCCAATTCAGCCAAGGTGCGGTGATTGGGTTTGGTTTCAAAGGCCTGCTGTGAAAACTCAATGACTTCACCATCATCTGCAGAGACAAAACCTGCGGGGCCAAACAAATTGGCTTGACGCAGTCTGCGTTCTGTCATCTCGGGGGTGTCGTCTTCAAACCCAAAATGTGTCCAGACAAAGTCGAAGGCACCATGACCATCGGGTTGAATATGGCGGGTCGACACGCTGTTCACTTGTTGCTGAAAAATAACGCTAGGAAACAAAGTCATCATGACAGCAGTGGGCCCGCCCCACCACGCTTCAGGCACGATGTCCAAAAAGCTTGGATCATGCAACTGCATGCTGGCCTTGAAACTGCTGACTTGCGTCACATCAGACGAGGCGCCCTTTGCCTCACCTGCACTGCCACGTGTCGAGATCATGGCGGCATGACGATGATGATCATCCATGCGCAGTTCACTGCGATTGTCTGCGCGCCAAAGTCCGAAGGTCACAAACCAAGTGTGCAGCAATCCTGGGTGATAGGGGTCTTTGATGTTCTCTTGCATCAATTTCCAATTGCCTGGAATCCGCTGACGGTTGTAACCCAATATTTTCAGCTGTCGCCCATTGAAAAGTCGATCAAAGTACCTCAGGATGGTCGGACCCATATAGTCTTCAAGGGATTCCACATCATGGTCAAAAGACGCAAAGACAACGCCACCCCGAACGGCTACTTTCAATGCATTGAGCCCATGATCTTTGGGATCAAAGTCAGCAGGCATTCCGCCATTCACCTTACCTTCTTGACGCACACCGCGCCTGAATGGAACGCCTTGTAACTTCCCATCCAAGGCATAACTCCATTGGTGATAAGGGCACACCAATTCCTTTTTATTGCCATGTCGCTCACGGCAAAATGCCATGCCGCGATGCGCGCACACATTTTCAACCACATGAATTTGACCATCTTGTGCGCGTGTCATGACAACAGAACGCTCACCGACAACCGTGCGTTTGAAATCACCGATGTTTGGAATTTCTGCGACCAAGCCAACATAGCTCCAATGCGCTTTGTAAAAAAAACGCTCAAGCTCTTTTTTATGAATACTTTCTTGGGTGTAGACCGCAAAAGGAATTCGACTGGTTCCCTCTGTTTCCCAATGAATTGGATGCTCTGACATGTGCGCTTGTCTCCACAAGATTTTTAACTCGGATCATGCCAGTCAAATAAAATAAGTAAATCTTAATTTGAATATAATAATTATTTGATTTTCAAATAATAGGTAAACCCATGGAACTGGCCAAACTGGACCTCAATTTGTTGTTGGTGTTCCATCATCTTCTGCTTTTAAAAAGAGTTTCTGCGGTTGCAGAATTTTTGAACATGAGCCAACCCGCTGTCAGCAGTGCCTTAGGCAGACTGAGAGCCAGCCTGGACGACGATTTATTTATTCGCACGCAAGGCGGTATGACGCCCACGCCCTACGCGCTCCAATTGGCTGAACCAGTCGCCATGGCACTCGATGCACTGCAACAAGCTTTGAACATCAGGGCTGACTTTGATCCCTCTGCCAGCCATCGAAATTTCACAATTGCACTCAATGATGTGGGAGAAATGTATTTCTTACCTGTTCTGGTCAACGCCTTGACAAAAGCAGCGCCTGCGGTCACTTTGCAAGTGGTCAGCGTTGCCCAGACTTCCCTCAAAGACGACATGTCAAGTGGCAAGATAGATTTGGCCATGGGCCTGTTGCCCCAACTACAAGCTGGCTTCTTTCAACAAGCTTTGTTCAAACAAAAATACATTTGTTTGATGCGAAAAAAACACCCCTTGGCGCAATCCCACAGCATCAGTTCGCAGGCATTTTTTGCGGCTGAGCATGTTCGTGTTTTGGCCACTGGTACGGGACATGGCCGCGTCGATTTGGCCATGGATCAGCAAAAACACAAACGCAAAGTGAGACTGACCGTCCCACACTATGTGGCTTTGGGTGAAGTTTTACAAAATGCCAACTTGATTGCGGTAGTGCCAGAACGCTTTGCCCATCGCATTGTGAAACCCTTTGATTTGGTGATGCGCGACCTGCCCATTAAGGTTGAAGACAGCGCGATTCACCAATGTTGGCATGGCCATTTGCACCGCGATCCGGGGCATCAATGGTTACGCCAATTGATGCGAAAACTCTTTGGAGATCAAGCAACCCTTGGCGAGGAACAAGCCATTGGATAGCTTAAAACGGCAAGCCAACATAGTTCTCAGCCAGCGAACTTTGCGCCGCATCTGAAGAGAACAAATAGGCCATTTCAATTTCTTGCAACCTTTGGTCGTATTCGCTGGAATCGGGAAAGGTATGCAGCAAAGTGGTTAACCACCAAGAAAATCTTTGTGCTTTCCAAACGCGTCCCAAGGCTTTTTCAGAGTAATTGTCCAAACCTGAACTGTCGCCTTTGAGGTAGTGATTGACAAAGCCATGGTACAAATAATAAATGTCTGAGCCAGCTGTATTCAAGCCACGCGCACCTGTGGGTGGGACGATGTGCGCGGCATCACCTGCCAAAAACAAATTGCCATAACGCATCGGCTCCGCCACATAAGAGCGAAGCGGTGCAATTGATTTTTCAATGGTGGGTCCAGTGATCAATTGCTCAGAAACTTCGCTGGGCAAACGACGTTTCAACTCTTCCCAGAAAGCCTCATCCGACCAGTTCTCAACCGAGTCAGTCAATGGCACCTGAATGTAGTAGCGACTTAATACCTGCGAACGTAATGAACACAGGGCAAAACCGCGAGGGTGTTTGGCGTAAATCAATTCTGGAGAAACAGGTTTGGTTCGAGACAAAACGCCAAGCCAGCCGAAGGGGTATACCTTTTCATACTCCTTCAGAACATCACCCGGTATGGACTTGCGACTCACACCATGAAAGCCATCCGCACCAATGATGAAATCACAATCAATTTGCTGTTCGACACCACTCACGCTGTAGGTCACGTAGGGCTTGTCAGACTTCAGGTCGTGTGGTTGAACATCTTCCGCACTGTGGATGACGATGCCATTCATGCGATCGCGAGCTTCGTACAGATCGCGTGTTAGCTCAGTTTGGCCATACACCATGACCGAATTTCCGCCACTGTATTTGTGCAAATCAACACGATTGAGTTTGTTGCCATGCGCCAAATAAAACCCATCGTGAATTTCACCCTCGCGGTCCATGCGGTCACCGCATTGCGCCTCTCTCATGAGTTTGGCAAAGCCATTTTCCAAGACACCTGCACGAATGCGACTGAGCACATAGTCTCGCGTTTGACGTTCGAGAACCACGGTTTCAATGCCTTTTAGATGAAGCAATTGAGAAAGCATGAGCCCCGAAGGACCACCCCCAATGATGCAAACTTGGGTTTTCATTTTTTTGTCTCCGTAGAACTTGACCGGCGTCAATTTGCCTTAATGAACTGGAAGATACGCTTTAAGAAATGAAACAGGAATGGCTGAAACTGGCAAAAACTTGTACATTTCGAACATGGAAAAACAAGCACCCAACATACAGAGCTACAGCCTTTTTGGTGAATCAACGCATTTACCTGATGTGCTGCATTGCGAGACCATCGCAGACCGGTCGGTTTTGCACAATTGGGAACTGGCTGCGCACAGACATGCGCGTCTGCATCAGGTCTTGTTGGTGGAAAAAGGCGGCGGCTCTGTCACATTGGATGGCAAAACACATGCCTTGAATAAAGGGTCTTTGGTCAATGTGCCACCGGAGCATGTTCATTCATTTCGGTTTGAACAAGGAACGCATGGCTGGGTGACGACCTTGGCTGACGAATTGATGGACCAACTGCTGGTCGGTGTCGGCACCCTGCGATCAGAACTCAACCAAGCATGCGTGCTGCGCGCAGACCCCTTGATCACCCAAACTTTGCATCAAATTTGGCTTGAATTTTCAGCGCAAGAAAAAGCCAGAGCTTTGGTCTTGCGGGGACTCAGTGGGATTTTGTTAGGGTGGATTGCTAGGCAACTTCAAGAAGAAACGAGTGACGCCAAACTGAATGAATCAGCCTTGGTGCAACGCTTCAAGGCCTTGATTGAGCAAAACTACACCGCCCACTGGACAGTCAATCAATACGCCAAAGCATTGTCAATATCCCCTACCCATTTGAGCCGACTCACCCGATCAGCCAATGGCATCAGTGCATTGCGCATGATTGAGGCGCGATTGATGCGCGAAGCTCGTCGCAATCTGGCTTATACCAACTTGAGCATTTCAACCATTGCGTATGCCTTGGGCTTTTCAGACCCAGCCTATTTTTCACGTGTTTTTACAAGAGATGCTGGTGTCTCTCCCAAGGTATTTAGATCGCAAATTTAAATGTTCAACGCAATAGAAGGAAATGGATCGACTACCGACTCACGCAGGAACTTGGACTTTAATGGGACACTCATTGAAGCCAAAAAATATTTCACAATATAAAATTAGATATCAAAATATTTCTCTTCACCCCTATCAGCGCTGTGTCAGGGGGAACTTTTAAGATCTAATACTAGGTTGCAAGATTTACGGTTGCACAACAATATCGAGGAAGCAAATGGCTAACGAAAAATCCAAAATCATTTACACACTGACCGATGAAGCCCCTTTGTTGGCGACAGCGGCATTTTTGCCAGTCATTCGCACTTTTGCAGCACCCGCTGGCATTGACGTCGAAGCCAGCGACATTTCACTGGCTGCGCGAATTTTGGGCGAATTTTCCGACATGTTGCCAGAGGCACAACGGATCCCCAACAACCTGGCCGCTTTGGGCAAGTTAACTCTCAAGCCAGAAGCCAACATCATCAAATTGCCAAATATCAGCGCCTCAGTTGGCCAATTGAACAACGCCATCAAAGAGTTGCAGGCAAAAGGCTATGCCCTGCCCGACTATCCCGACAACCCCAAGACCGATCAAGAAAAAGCAATCAAAGCACGCTACTCCAAGTGCACAGGCTCTGCCGTGAACCCCGTTTTGCGTGAAGGCAACTCAGACCGCCGCGCACCACGTGCCGTCAAAGAGTTCGCCCGCAAAAATCCGCACAGCATGGCGCCATGGAGCCAAGCTTCACGCTCGCATGTGTCTCACATGCACCATGGCGATTTTTACCATGGTGAAAAATCAATGACCATTGAACGTGCACGTGACGTGAAGATGGAACTCATTACCAAGAGCGGCAAAACCATTGTCCTCAAGCCAAAGGTTTCCTTGGTCGACCGTGAAGTCATTGACAGCATGTTCATGAGCAAGAAAGCTTTGGAAGCTTTCTACGAAAGAGAAATTGAAGATGCACACCAAACAGGCGTGATGTTCTCATTGCACGTCAAAGCCACCATGATGAAGGTGTCACACCCCATCGTGTTTGGTCACTGTGTCAAAATTTTCTACAAAGATGCCTTCAAAAAACACAAAGAACTTTTTGACAGCCTCGGCGTGAACGTCAACAACGGCATGGTCGATTTGTACAACAAAATTGCCACATTGCCAGAATCCAAGCGCGAAGAAATCATGCGTGATTTGCACGCCTGCCATGAACACCGCCCTGGTTTGGCCATGGTCGATTCGGCCAACGGCATTACCAACTTCCACTCACCCAACGATGTGATCGTGGATGCTTCTATGCCAGCCATGATTCGCAATGGCGGAAAAATGTGGGATGCGGCAGGTCGCTTGCAAGACGTCAAAGCCGTCATGCCAGAGTCCACTTTCGCTCGTATCTACCAAGAGATGATCAACTTCTGCAAGTGGCATGGCGCGTTCGATCCCAAAACCATGGGTACTGTGCCTAACGTGGGATTGATGGCCCAACAAGCTGAAGAATACGGCTCACACGATAAGACTTTTGAAATTTCAGAAGACGGCATCGCGAACATCACTGACCTGGACACAGGCGAAGTACTGCTCAGTCAAAATGTTGAAGCAGGCGATATCTGGCGCATGTGCGAAGTCAAAGACGCCGCCATTCGCGATTGGGTCAAGTTGGCTGTGAACCGTGCTCGTAACTCAGGCATGCCCGTTGTGTTCTGGTTGGATGCATATCGCCCCCATGAAGCACAATTGATCCGCAAAGTGAAGATGTACCTCCACGAACACGAAACCAATGGTTTGGACATTCAAATCATGAGTCAAGTGCGTGCCATGCGCTACACGCTCGAGCGCGTCGTTCGTGGTCTGGACACCATCAGTGCCACAGGCAACATCTTGCGTGACTACCTGACCGACCTGTTCCCCATCATGGAATTGGGCACCAGCGCCAAAATGCTCTCTATCGTGCCTTTGATGGCGGGTGGTGGCATGTACGAAACAGGCGCTGGCGGATCTGCACCCAAGCATGTCAAGCAATTGGTTGAAGAAAACCATTTGCGCTGGGATTCACTGGGTGAGTTTTTAGCTTTGGCCGTTTCATTGGAAGATCTTGGCATCAAATCCAACAATCCAAAAGCCAAAATTTTGGCAAAAACCTTGGATGCCGCCACAGGCTTACTGCTAGACAACAATAAAAACCCATCACCCAAAACTGGTGAACTCGACAATCGGGGAAGTCAGTTCTATTTGGCCATGTATTGGGCACAAGAATTGGCCGCACAAACTGAGGACAAGGAATTGCAAGCCAAGTTTGCGCCCTTGGCCAAAGCCTTGACAGAGAACGAGAAGAAAATCGTCGATGAACTCAAAGCAGTTCAGGGCAAGCCTGCCGATATCGGCGGTTATTACATGCCCTCCAATGAATTGCTGCAAAAAGTCATGTGTCCAAGCCAGACTTTCAATGCATTGATTCAATCCGCTCAAGCTTAAGTCCTTGATGACATGCACCTCTGGGGTGCATTTGCTGTCACAAAAAAAGCCGCTTTCGAGCGGCTTTTTCTTGGACTGTTCAGATTGCACCTACTCAAACAGATCCGTTTGCTGCTTGTTTTTATCGACTTTTACTTTGCTGACTTTGACCGCTTTATGAGCAGGTTTGATGGGTGCAAGTTCCAAGATGGCAGGCTTTTCAGTTTTAAGTTGCTTGATTTCAGCTTTCGCCAAAATTTCTGCCGGCCAACGCTTGAGCCTTTTTAACTCACCTCTGTTCATGCAGCGATACGTAGCGAAGTGAATTTCATTTTTCTCATTTTCTAAAACCACATATTTTTTCCCGTCATGCACGACTTCTCGACCTTTGATGGCCAAAGTGTCTGCACTGTCTTTTAAGTCCGTTCTTGTGTAGGCTGTAATGGCCCTTAAAATAATCTTATTCATGCTCTTCTCTAGTTGAATACCTATATGTTACTCAACGATAAGTTGGCTGACAATATGTTATTCGACGAATTTTGGAGGATTGGATCAAGCCCTGAAGGAATCCCAAATCAATTTACAAGAAACCATGAATAAGCCCGCTTGTACGAGTTTGTAAAACCAAACCTCATTGATCCTGCGTGTGAGGTAGGCCCCCAAGAAGGTCCCAATCAATGCCATAGGTACCAAAGTAGCAGCCTTCAGGAGATCATCTTGGCTGTAGGGACTGAGGTTTTGATACGGAACAATTTTGGACAAGTTAATGATGGCAAACAAGATCGTGGCAGTTCCAGCAAACTCCGCTTTCGGCAACTTTTGTGGCAGTACATAAATCTGAAATGGTGGCCCACCAGCATGCGAGATAAAACTGGTGAAGCCGGCCAAACTTCCCCAAAAATACCCTTTCAACTTACCAGCAAGCTGCGGTACCTCCGATTGATTTCGTCGTAGCCAGGTCTGAATACAAAAGCTGAGGCCCATCAAACCGATGATGAATTTGATGGTTTGATCCGATATCAAAGATGCGGTAAGCCACCCAATGTAAACACCGATCAAGCTGGCAGGAATTAAGATTTTCAAATTGATCGCGCTGAATTGACGTCTGTAAAGCCAAACACCGACGAAGTCTGAAATGACAAAAAGTGGCAACAACAAGACAGCCGCCTTGACAGGCGACATCACCATCGACAATAGAGGCACAGACATCATGCCAACCATGGGAAGACCGCCTTTGGACATGCCAATCAGCAGTGCCCCCACGCTGGCCAGGATCAAATAAGCATCAAATTCCATGAAGGGCTGCCGAGTGAGCTTGGTTCATTCAAAGTTTAAAAATGCGTTCGAGTTTCTCGACCAATTCGACTGCAGCAAAAGGTGGCAAGCGCCGAAATACCCAAGGTCATCCAAATCACAAAGTGATACGAATGGTCAACATCAAAGACGCGGCCAGCCCAAACAGGCCCTAACAAATTGCCCAGCGCGGCACCGGTGTACAGCGTTCCAATAATGGCAGAAACTGCCCGCCCACCAAACAGGTCCATGCAAATGGCGGGCAACAAAGAAACGATGCTGCCGTAACTTAAACCAAACACCACGGCAAAAATCGAAAATGCAAGTTGATTGCTGGCCATGGCCCAGATGAGATAGGTCAAGCCCATTGCACATTGCATCAACATCAAAGTTTTAACACGACCCAATCTGTCGGCCAGCCATCCAATTGCAAAACGGCCCACCAAACTGCCAATGCCAATCAAGCCGACCAGTGCCACAGCTTGGGAATCTGAAATGCCAGCGTCTCTGGCAGCCGCCGAGATATGCGCAAATGGTATGAACATGACAGGAGACCCTAACAATGCCCCCATGTAAAGCCACTTGAAGCTTGAGGTGCCAAGCGCCTCCCTCAAAGTCAATCCACTCAATTGACCCGACGAACCAGAATTGACAGAAGGCGCGCGCTTTAAAAAGAAAGCAGCAGACAAACCTAAAATCAAAACGCCTAACGCCATGATTTGAAGTGCCTCACGCCAAGTCACTGTCATTAGCAAGTAACTGACCGCCAAGGGCACCAAAAGTGTTCCAGCCCCCACACCAGAGCTGGCAACACCCGAAGCCAACCCACGATGTTTTGTGAACCAGGGCTGCACAGACGCTATGGAAGGTGTGTAAACAAAAGCGATCCCCAGACCCACCAAAACGCCATAGCTGATGTAGATGCTTGAAAGAGATTGCGCAAAACTGGTCCAAAAAAGACCTGCTGAAATGAGCGCCATACCGGTCATGCAAACCATTTTGGGACCCCATCGATCAGACAAGATACCCCCTAAGGCCCCCAAGACAAAATAAACCAAGCCACAGAGACCAAAGATCCAAGAGACATCCGCGCGTTGAGCTGAAAATTCTTGTGCAAAGTTTTCAAAGAATGCTGCAAAAGAGTAAGAAACGCCAAAAATCAAGGCTAAACATACAAACGTCGCCCAAACGATGACCCATGCTTTTCGAGAATCAATCATTGAAAGCGCTCTCGAGGAAATTGAAGTCATGAATTAACACATTAGGCTCCCAGCACTTTGTAAGTCACTTGAGTTTAGTATTTTTTTCAGCATGGCTCTGATAAAGTATTCCAGATGAATTCTTCCATCACACCCCGTTTACCTGGCATCCGGTTTGTTCACTCTCCCGGCCCAACCCATGTTCCTGACGAAGTCATGCATGCCATGCAAAGGCCCATGACCGATTTGGCGGACCCTCGCGTTGCAGCGCTCATCGCTGCCTGCGAGACGGGCATGAAGTCTTTGCTCAATTCACCGAAATCTGACATTTTCTTTTATGCCAGCAACGGTCATGGTGTTTGGGAGGCCGCATCGACCAACCTAGGTTCAGACAATCACACCCTCTTGATCGCAGGTTCTGGCCATTTTTCCGATCAATGGGCCATTCAAACCGAAGGGCTTGGACTTTCGGTTCAAAGAACAGCACACACTGAAGGTCAGCGAATCAATGTCGATGCCATTGAGACGGCTTTGAAAGCTGATACTGCGCACAAAATTGCTGCTGTCATGGTTGTTCAAACTGACACGGCAAGTGGCATCACCAGCGATCTTCTCGAAATTCGAAAAGCCATCGACCGAGCAAAACACCCCGCTATTTATGTCGTCGACGTGGTTGCATCTTTGGCTGCAACCGCATTTGACATGGACGCTTTAGGGGTTGATGTCTGTTTAGGGAGTTCACAAAAGGGCTTGATGATGCCTCCTGGCTTGGGCTTTGTCGCCGTCAATGACAAAGCCTTCAATTGGTCACATCAGCATGCGAAGCCCCGCTTCTATTGGAGTTGGTTTGAGCGCAAAACACCCATTCAATCTGCCAAATTTTGCGGAACCCCTCCGCTTGCGCATTTGGCAGGGCTTGAAACTTCACTGCAACTTCTGCAAAGCGAAGGTCTGCAAGCTGTCTATGCAAGGCATCAACGACTGGGAGGCGCAGTCCGCGCCGCCGTTAAAGCATGGTCTACCGAGGGCACTATGCAGCTTCATTGCAAAGATCCCGAGGGATTTTCCGATTCAGTCACTGCTGTGGAAGTTTCACAAGGCATCGACCCCGAAGCGTTGCGAACTGTTGCCAGAGAGAAGTTTCAAGTCGCCATGGCAGGCGGGCTGGGTTCCTTGACTGGGCGAGCGTTTCGCATAGGCCACTTAGGCGACATGAATGAGCCCATGATCTTGGGCGCGTTGGCAGGCATAGAGGCCGCCATGCGCGTTCAAAAAATTCCATTTGGTGATCAAGGTATGACTGCGGCGATTGCCTATTTGGCAGCGCACACGCCTTAATCTTGGAAGAACTGGTTCATTGATCTAGGCCTTCGGCACCGGCATCGCATGGGCTTTCATTTCAGTTTCTCCGGGCAAGAACAGCACCATCAATGCCCCAACAGCTGAGACCAAGGTCAAGCCCAACATCAGTTGGTTAAATCCGGCGTGCTTCACAACGGGTCCCAACAAATAAACCGCCAACGAACTGATGCCAAATGAGATGGCAATGCGAGTACCACTGACCCGCGATCGCATGCTGTCGTCGATGTATCGCACGACCATGGTGTCGCCAAATGGAATGGATCCAAAGACCATGACCATATAGCCAATAGCGGCAACATACCAAGCCCATCCTGAACTTTGTGAAGCCACACCAAACATCACAATTTGCAAAAACAAAATCACAAAAAACAAAGGCTTCACAGGAAATTTGTCCAACAAACGGCCCACCACCAATTGCGCTAAAGAAGCAAGTGCATAGACGGCAGCTAGCAGCAAGCCCATCTGAGATGGATCAGAGACCAAACCATCCAGTTTTTCAGCCAGCAACTGTGTGTTTCCGTTAGTGGTAATGTTAAACAATAAGCTGGTTGTCGTGGCAGTACCCACCATCACAATGAAGGTTCGAATGGCCAAATTTTTTGGCAGTTGAACAGATTTATTTTTTTTCTGACTTGAAGCATTTTGTTCTTTGGGTGCAGACCAAGCAAATAAAACGCCGCAAATGATAGACACCAAGCCAGGGACAATGAAGGCAACTCGCCACCCCTGCCAGGCCACTAAAAAACCAGTCAACAGCGCTGCCATCGCAATCCCTAAATTGCCGGCCAAGCCATTGACACCAATCGTAAAACCGGGACGACTCGATTTTTGAACCAGCAAGGGAATGCCAACGGGATGGTAGATGGCAGAAAAAACACCTAAGACTGTCAATGCGATGGCCATTTGAATCGGTGTTTGGGTGAATGCCACGGCAATCGATGAGAGCCCAATCCCCAAAAAGAACACAATCATCATGGGGCGCCGCCCCCATAAATCTCCCAAACGACCTGCAGGAATAGAGGCCAAGCCAAACATCAAAAATGCGCCCACTGTGTAGGGCATCATGTCCTCCCACCGACCCACGCCAAAGTCAATGGCAATGGCACTCACAGCGGTTGCAAAAATCAGTAGAAAGAGATGGTCCAGGGCATGACCCACATTCAGGAGCAGTGAAGGGATGAGCGGCATGGTTGGAAAGATGGGAGCTTGAAATTTAGTTTCAATTAAACCCTGAAAAAGCCTGAGGTGCTTGTCCTTTGAATGACACAGAGCAAGGGAATATCCTGTGATGAAAACATGTAAATTCAAATATTCTGACCGTCTCTTTAGATTTTGAGGCACTCAACATGACATTTTTGACTCGTCTTAAGTTCAATAACTTGGCCACTTCAACTCAACAAAACAGGCGGAGTGCAATTTTCTCAGCCATGATTTTGAGCTTGGGTCTTAGCGGCACATTCCTTGCCGCATCCAATGTACAAGCACAGGCTTATCCCAACAAACCCATTCGTTTGGTTTGCCCCTTCCCCCCCGGTGGCGCCGTTGACATTGCATCCCGCGCCATTGCTCAAGAACTTTCGAAAAATCTAGGTCAACCGGTGACTGTCGACAACAAACCAGGCGCGGGTGGCAACATCGGTGGCGCTGAAGTTGCGCGAGCCGCCCCGGACGGTTACACCATTTTCATGACCACCAGTGGCATCCAAGCCATCAACCCTGCACTGTATGCAAAGATGCCATTTGACCCCAACAAGGACCTGATACCCGTGTCGGCTCTGGTTTCCTTGAACAATGTCTTGGTGCTGCATCCCTCTGTGAAAGCCAATTCTGTGTCTGAAGTGATCGCTTTGGCCAAATCACAACCTGGCGCCATCAACTACGCGTCCAGCGGCAGTGGCACCAGCATTCACATGTCAGGAGAAATGTTCAAGTCTCTGGCCAATGTCAACATGACTCACATCCCCTACAAAGGCAGTGCGCCTGCCATGAACGACCTCCTGGGTGGTCAAGTCATGATGATGTTTGACAATATTCCATCGGCCATTCCCCACATTAAGTCTGGCAAACTCAAAGCCTTGGCAACGACCGGTGCCAAGCGAGATCCTTTGCTACCCGACTTACCCACACTGGCTGAAGCAGGTGTCACAGGTTATGAGTCAGGCGTTTGGTTTGGGCTGGCTGTGCCTGCCAATACGCCACGCGATGTGGTCATGAAACTCAATGCTGAAGCCAACAAAGGCACCAAGTCACCTGAGTTTGTCAAACGCATGACCGATTTGGGCTACATCATCATGGGAACCAGCCCCGAAACCATGGCCGAAATGAACAAGGCCGAAGTTCAACGTTGGGGCCCCATTGTGAAGTCATCAGGCGCCAGAGCGGACTGAGTAAATTGCAAGCTGAAAGTTAATTAAGGCAGTATGAAATCAACTTTGAAAGTCGTCTTTCATGGCGACAATGCTGCCAACTTTCGGCCAGGAATTGAGAACCTGCTGAACCATCCGCATCAAATCATTTCACTCTCACAAGGTCTTGATCAAAGCGGAGAAATTGCGCACTTTGAGTCTGCCGATGTGGTGGTAGGCGTTGCCTTGAATCAAAGCATGCCGACCCCTCGTAACATGAAATTGCTGCATGCGCCGGCGGCTGGTACTGACAGCATTGATCGAGCGTGCCTGCCACCTCAAGCAAAATTAGCCAATTGCTTTGGTCATGAAAATGCCATTTCAGAATACGTGATGGCAGCACTTCTAGCGAGACATGTGCCCTTGCATGACGCAGACCAAGCCTTGCGTCAAGGCGAGTGGCGTTATTTTGCTGGCAGACCAGGCGCGTTGCGAACTGAATTAAGTTCTCAAACTTTGGGCCTGGTGGGGTTTGGCCACATCGCCAAAGCGCTGGCGCATCGTGCGAAAGCTTTTGGCATGCAAGTCATTGTTGCAAACCGAAGTGCCGTTGAAAGCCCTGAGGTAGACAAAAGCTTTTTGCTCGAAAATTTAAATGACTTCATGGCTGCCTGCGATTGTGTGGTTGTCACCTTGCCATTGGCAGACAACACCCGCAGTTTGATCGATTCAAAAGCCCTTTCTTACATGCGCACCCAAGCCATTCTTGTCAATGTGGGCAGAGGTGCGGTGGTAGATGAGGCCGCTTTATTTGAATCACTCAAGGAACACCGCATTGGCGGCGCCATCATCGACACCTGGTACCAATACCCCAGCGCTGAAAAACCAATATGCGCGCCTTCACAATTTGACTTTGCCAGTTTGCAAAATGTGTTGATGACGCCCCACATGTCGGGCTGGACGGAGGGTACCGTTCAAAGGCGTCAACAAACCATTGCGAACAACATCAATCGCTTGAGCTCAGGGCAGCCCTTACTGAACGTCATCAGTTAAATGACGGTGCCTAAGCACTTTGTCTTTCAATAATTTCAAAACCCAAATCAACCTGCGCCTGGGCAGGTGTTTCGCCTTGAATCAATTGCAGCAACATCTTCGCTGCCGCCTCCCCGACTTGCGCCCGTGGCGTCCTGACAGTGGTCAATGGCGGCCACATTTGATCGCTGCCAGTTAAGTCATTGAATCCTGCAATTGCAACTCGTCCGGGAACCGCAACATTCAAGCGCATGGCTGCCAACAGTGCACCTTGTGCCAAGTCATCATTGCAAAAGAAGATGGCATCGACTTCAGGACTTTGCTTCATGATTTGCTCAAACATCAAACCGCCTAAAGCCAACGACGAAGGTGCGGGGTTGAGCCACTCCAAAGTTGAATCGTAGAGTTGTTGGGCTTTCAAGGCTTTGCGCCATCCCTTGAGTCTCTGCATGACCCGTGGGTCAAGTTGAGCGGCCGCAAAAACAATGCGTTTCTTTCCTTTGGAAATCAAATGCTGGGTCATGGCCTCACCAGCATCGGTTTGCCTAAAGCCAACGCAATAAGGGCTCGAGATCATTTCTTGGGTATCGCCGTTGCCTGGCCTCGTCGAATCAACCTCTAAGGGTAAATCCATCAAGTGAACACAAGGCACCTTGCTTCGATCCATTAATTTTTGCGTTGCATCGCTGTGGTCTAAACCCGTGATCAACATGCCAGCGGGCCGATGATGCAACTGCTCGCGCATGAGTTGCTCTTCTTCGTTGTTGTTGTAGTGTGTGACACCCATCAAGGTCTGGAAGCCCGCCGCTCGCAAAGTGCGTTGCGCCGCCTCCAACAAATCGACAAACAACGTGTTGGAAAGCAAGGGAATCAGAATGGTGACGTGGTCGCTTCGCTGCGAAGCCAATGCGCGTGCAGCTGGGTCGGGGACATAGCCTAACTTGTCAGACACCGCCAAGACCCTCGCGACCAGATCGGGATCGACGGCACGCTCGCCCCGCAAAGCACGTGACACGGTGCTGGGACTGACACCCGCCGCCAAAGCCACATCGTTCAGGGTAATTCGGCCCGTTGAGCGATGGTTTCTGGTTCGACTTGTGGCGTTTTTCAAGGGTTTTTCCGTAG
>JACCDM011896657.1_pt1 | contig 19058 bp, 13 predicted proteins | sample 7445851 | NCBI WGS metagenome assembly JACCDM01 (sample SAMN15323438, study PRJNA562643) | freshwater metagenome | isolation source: river surface water | place: USA:Blue River Watershed | collected 2017-08-16
CGTTTAGAGCACGAAAATAAAGAACTTTGACCGCCTTCAAACAGGCATATTTATGAAAGCAGCATATTTATTGATAGGTGGCAACTTAGGCGACCGTTTAGGATTTATGGCTGCAGCAAAGGAAAAGATGCAACAAAAAGGAATAAAGATCCTTAGACTATCCTCTGTTTATGAAACTGCAGCATGGGGAATTACAGAACAACCCTCTTTTTTGAATCAAGTTGTAGAAATAGCCACCTCTTTTGGTCCGGAAGAACTATTGACTGCATTATTATCCATTGAACAAGATTTAGGCAGAATTAGAGCTGAAAAAAATGGGGCTAGAACCATTGATATTGATATACTTTATTTTGAAAATCAAATCATCAACAAACCCGGATTATCTGTTCCACACGACCGTATTTCAATTAGAAGGTTTGTGTTGGTGCCACTCTCAGAGTTAATCCCAGATTATATTGATCCAAAAACAAGTAAATCAATTATTGATATGTTGAATGATTGTGAGGATACCCTTGAAGTTGCCCTTTATGAAAAAAACTAAAAAATAAAAACTTTGCTTTTGGCTTTGCTGCTGTAAGTTTGACGAAATGAAATACAAGTTCATTACCATAGAGGGAAATATAGGCGCTGGTAAAACCACATTAGCTGGTTTATTGGCCAATAAACTCAATGCACGTCTTGTATTGGAGGAGTTTGCTGACAATCCATTTTTGGCTAAGTTCTATGAAAACCCTGCCCAATATGCGTTTTCAGTTGAATTGTTCTTCATGGCAGAACGATTCAAGCAATTAAAGGACTTGCTGAGTCAGCAAGATTTATTTCAAAATATTACGGTATCAGATTACCTCTTCACCAAATGTTTACTTTTTGCAAAGGTTAATTTACCTGTTGATGAGTTTCGTTTGTTTCAACGTTTATTTGAAATGATGCAACCCCAATTGCTTCAGCCAGATTTACTCATCTATCTACATGCACCTGTAAATAAACTACAAGAGAATATCAAAAAAAGGAACAGGTCGTATGAACAAAATATCAAGGATGATTATTTGTTCGAAATTCAGCAGACCTATACCCACTATATCAAACAACATTCGTTTAAGACTTTATTTGTTGATGCCAGTAATGTCGACTTTATAAACAACCCAGAACATCTTGATATTTTATTGGCTGCGCTAGATCGTGACTATACAGAGGGACAGCATGTTATTACATTTCCCTAAATGTTTTGCAGATAAAATGCGAACTTTGCAGGCATGTTCAAGTTCTTCAGACATAAGAGCTTTGCCGCTTTGAGGTATTTTGAATTTCGCATGTACATTGTTGCTCGCTTTTTTTTCATCATGGTGCTAACCATGCAAGCAACTTTGATCAGTTGGGAAGTATTTGCCATCACTAAAGATCCTTTTAGCATTGGATTAATTGGACTAGTAGAGTTTGTACCTGCGGTTATCATGGCTATTTATTCTGGTTACATTATCGATAAAAGCGACAAGAAAAAACTGCTGCATTATAGTCTGGCTGGTAATCTTGTACTCACCATCCTGTTTGCGTATATCACCAGTGAGCATGCATTAAGCATTTTGAGCAAATCGACAGTTTTACTGGCGGTTTACATGATTGCATTTTTAACAGGTGTTGCAAGAGCATTTAGCGGTCCAACCTCATTTGCATTAGTCAGCATGCTGGTACCCAAACAAAAACTCCCCAACGCAACAAGCTGGCACAGCAGCTCTTGGCAAATTGCAGCGGTATCCGGACCAGCAATAGGAGGATTGTTATATGGTGAAAAAGGCATCACTTTTGCATTCATCATCATGATCATTATGCTCACACTTTCAGTGCTGTTGCTTTTCTTCATCAAGCCTAAACCTCCTGCTGTCATACAACATAAAGAACCCATGGTGAAAAGCATTCAACAAGGTTTTAAATTTGTCTGGCAGTCGAAAGAAATTTTAGGAGTATTGAGCCTCGACTTATTTGCAGTTTTCTTTGGTGGTGCTACTGCCTTGCTTCCCTACTTCTCAGATCAAATATTAAAAACTGGACCAGAAGGTTTAGGAATATTAAGATCGGCACCTGGAATTGGTGCCATCTTGGTGATGTTAATCATCAATTTCATTCCCATGAAAAAAGGTCAAGGAAAAGTAATGCTGTATTGTGTTGCAGGATTCGGTTTGATGATGATTGTCTTTGGCTTATCCACCTTCTTTTGGTTATCCTTTGCGGCTTTATTGATTTCAGGGGTATTGGATGGGATCAGTGTAATCGTTAGATCTACTGTACTACAATTAAAAACGCCTGAAAACATGAAAGGAAGAGTTTCTTCCCTCAACAGTATTTTCATTATTTCATCCAATGAATTAGGAGCTTTTGAAAGTGGCTTTGCTGCTCGGTTAATGGGGGTTGTACCAGCGGTTGTTTTTGGAGGCACAATGACCATTGGTATTGTTGTTTACAATTGGATCAAAAACCCTACCATTAAGCGTTTGAGCTATTAAGGCTTACTTAGCAACCTCCATCAGCTTTTCAATCACAAAATAAGCTGCCGGACAAAATGAGGTATTTTTCAGGGTGATAGCAGGGCGTTTAAAGAACACATCTTCATCGGTATACGGAAACCGTCGGCAGTCGGATGGCCTATCCTCATAAATGGAACAGAAATTATCACTTCCTAAAAAGGGACATGGCTTTGTCTTTAGCACGTAATCCCCCTCAGCATCAAGCTCTAAATAGGTATCAATAAACACACTCTCCCGCAACCCCAATACCTTGCTGATCCTTTTAATATCAGGCGTTTTGAACCTTGGTGAATAATTTTTACAGCAATTGGCACAGGTTAGGCAGTCGACTTGCTCAAAAGCCTCCTCATGGAGAGAAGGAAGCTGCTTGAGCACTTTGTTTTTATCCACCTTTTTTAGGTAGTTTTTATACAGCTTTTCGTGTTCGGCCGACTTTTTCTCCCAATTGACCAATAACTCGTTTGACATACCTCAAAAATAAACTAAAACCACTATTATACCCGTGTTTCACCATTTAATCCACAATTGTCTTTAAGGGTATACAAAGTATACAAATACTGCTTCGATCTGATTAAATTTGCACTCCCTTTAGTTGATACATTCCATCACCCAAAATATTTGATAAATGAATCTTTTTGAGCAGCAGGATAACGAATTCAGGAGCAGACATATTGGGCCTTCACCAGAAGAAGAGGTACATATGTTGAACACCATAGGTGAACCCAATTTGGCCACACTTATAGACAAGACAGTTCCTGGAAATATTAGAATGCAAAAGGAACTCAACACTCCTACTGCAATGAGTGAAGCAGCCTATTTAGATCATGTTAAAAAATTAGGTGAACAGAATATTGTTGCCAAGAACTTCATTGGTCAAGGTTATTATGGAACACATACTCCGAGTGTAATTCTTAGAAACATATTTGAGAACCCAGGATGGTATACACAATACACTCCCTACCAAGCTGAAATTGCTCAGGGAAGATTAGAGAGTTTATTGAACTTCCAAACAATGGTTACTGATCTAACGGGACTACCTATCGCTAATGCTTCTCTTTTGGATGAAGCAACTGCAGCTGCAGAAGCAATGACCATGTTCTTCAACGCACTCAACAAACAAGACAGCATCGATCGTCCAAAGTTTTTCGTTGATGAACATTGCTTCCCACAAACATTGGATTTGCTCATAACAAGAGCACTTCCTATCGGTATTGAAATTGTTCAGGGAAGTTTGGAAACTGCGGATTTAGACGAAACCTATTTTGGCGCCTTGGTTCAATATCCCAACAATTTAGGAGCAGTAATTGATCCAAAATCATTCATAGAAAAAGTTCATGCAGTTGGTGGTTATGTTGTGATGACAACTGATCTTCTTTCACTTACATTGTTAACCCCTCCTGGTGAATTAGGTGCAGATGCTGCTTGTGGCTCAGCACAAAGATTTGGGGTTCCTTTGGGTTTTGGTGGACCACATGCTGCTTTCTTTGCAACCAAAGATGATTTCAAACGCAGTATTCCAGGAAGAATTATTGGGGTAAGTATTGATGCTGATGGAAACAGGGCATTGCGCATGGCGCTTCAAACACGTGAACAACACATCAAAAGAGAAAAAGCTACTTCGAATATTTGTACAGCACAGGCCTTACTTGCAAACATGGCAGCCATGTATGCAGTCTACCATGGCCCGAATGGTCTTAAGCAAATAGCAACTCGCACTTCATTGCTTGCATTTACTGCAGCGAAAGCCTTAACAGCAAAAGGATTTACACTTGCTTCTGCACACTATTTTGATACTATTGTTGTGAATGCGAACAATGCTAAAGAAATTGTTGAAGGAGCTGCTGGCAAACTGATTAACCTAAGATTAATCAACGAAAAACAAATCGGTATCAGTTTTGATGAAACTACAACAAGAGAAAATGTTGTTGAATTATTGAAGTGTTTTGGTATTAACGAGACAATCAATGAAACCTTATCAAAAGAAGATTATCTAAAAAATATTCCAACTGCATTAACCAGAACTTCTCCATTTTTAGAGCAAGGAGTTTTCAACAGTTACCACAGTGAGAGTAAGATGATGCGTTACATCAAGTCTTTAGAGAACAAAGATTTGTCGCTCAACACCTCAATGATTTCTTTAGGAAGTTGTACAATGAAATTAAATGCTGCAACCGAGATGATGCCATTGAGTTGGCCCTGCTGGAGCAGCATCCATCCCTTTGCTCCTACTTCCCAAACGAAAGGCTACCAATTGATGGCTGAAGAACTTTCGAAATACCTCAATGAAGTAACCGGATTTGATGCTTGCAGTTTGCAGCCGAATAGTGGTGCTCAAGGTGAATATGCTGGACTACTAGCCATCAGAGGTTACCATTTGTCGAGAGGAGATCATCACCGCAACGTAATGCTCATACCAATCTCTGCACACGGTACCAATCCAGCATCTGCAGTGATGGCTGGAATGAAAGTTGTAGTGGTTAAGGCACTAGACAATGGTTACATTGATATTGCAGATTTAAAAGAAAAAGCAAATCAATACAGTGATGTGCTATCTGGTATCATGATTACTTATCCAAGTACTTATGGTGTATATGAGGAGACTGTAAAAGAAATCACACAGATTATTCATGAGCACGGAGGACAAGTATACATGGATGGTGCAAATATGAATGCACAGGTGGGATTAACCGCTCCAGGCTTGATTGGTGCGGATGTGTGCCACTTGAATCTTCATAAAACATTTGCAATTCCACATGGTGGTGGTGGTCCTGGTATGGGCCCAATTTGCGTAAAATCGCATTTGGCTCCTTTCCTACCCGGACATAGCTTCAACAACAACGAAGAGATTAAACTCGACAAGGGCAACACTGCAGTTAGTGCTGCACCGTATGGTAGTGCAAGTATCTTGCTCATCAGTTATGGTTACATCAGAATGCTCGGTAGCAAAGGCTTAAAAGCTTCAACCGAATATGCAATTCTGAATGCTAATTACATGAGATGCAGACTAACCGGACATTATGATGTATTGTATCTTGGAAGCAATAATACCTGTGCACATGAATTCATTGTCGATTTAAGACCATTTAAAAAGTCGGCCGACATAGAAGCAGAAGATGTTGCGAAAAGATTGATGGATTATGGCTTCCATGCACCTACCATGAGCTTCCCAGTGCCGGGTACCATCATGATTGAACCAACTGAAAGTGAAGACAAGGGAGAACTTGACCGTTTTTGTGATGCAATGATTTCCATTCGAAATGAAATCAGAGAAATTGAAGAAGGTCAGGCCGACAAAAAAGACAACGTCCTAAAAAGAGCTCCACATACACTTAAAAATATCTGCACAAATGAATGGGATAGACCCTATTCTAGACAAAAAGCAGCATTCCCAGTTGAACGTCTACATGTGAGTAAATTCTGGCCTACCGTGGCAAGAGTAAACAACACCTACGGCGACCGTAACTTGGTATGTACTTGTGAGCCTGTAAGCAGCTACGCAGAATAAGATCAAACGTTGAAAACTTTTTAATTAAATTCTTGGAACTTTTTTCAAGCTTTCGCTTCTTTTTATTAATTTCAAGCGAACGCTTGCCTTAATGTTGGATTTTATCCATCCTATTGGTCGTTTTATTAGAATTTTTTTAAAATTAGTTTTCTTATGGCAAGAAATCCGGGATTATATCGTCCTGAATTCGAAAGAGATGCATGTGGAATAGGTTTCGTAGCGAATATCAAGGGTAATAAAAGTCATCAAATCATTTCTGATGCCCTAACCATATTGGAAAATATGGAACACAGGGGCGCTTGTGGTTGCGAAAACAATACTGGTGATGGAGCCGGTATTTTGATTCAAACACCACATGCCTTTTTCTTCGATGAATGTTTGAAGCTGGGTGTTCATTTACCAGCTTTTGGAAGATATGGTGTAGGGATGGTTTTCTTTCCAAAAGAGCTTCGCTTAAGAGAAGAATGCAGGGATATTTTTACAAGGACCACAGAGGAACTGGGCATGGAAGTACTTGCCTGGAGAAAAGTTCCTGTGAATCCGGAAGAAATCGGATTTACTGCCAGATCTGTAGAGCCAGATATAGAACAAGTTTTCATTTCTTGTCCGGATCACATCAATGACCCAATGGCTTTTGAAAGAAAGCTTTTTGTTTTGAGAAACTATGCAAGTCATCTAATCAACAATACTGTCAAGAAAGACCCAATTGGATTCTACTTGGCATCATTATCCTACAAAGTAATTGTTTACAAAGGACAGTTAACAAGTGGACAGGTTCGCAGTTATTATCCAGATCTTCAAAATAAAAAAGTTGTCAGTGCGCTTGGTTTGGTGCATTCAAGATTTGCCACAAACACCTTCCCCTCTTGGAAACTAGCACAACCATTTAGATTTATTGCGCACAATGGCGAGATCAATACTTTGCAGGGTAATTTGAATTGGATCAAGACCAATGAAAAAGGATTTACATCTCCTTATTTCACCAAAGAAGAAATGGAGATGATATTGCCTTTGGTTTCAAGTAGTCAAAGCGACTCTGCAAGCTTAGACAACATGATTGAATTGTTGACCATGACAGGAAGATCATTACCACATGTAATGATGATGTTGATACCTGAGGCATGGGACGGCGATGAAAACATGGATCCAGTCAAAAAAGCCTTTTATGAATTTCATGCTTCAATCATGGAACCATGGGATGGTCCAGCTTCAATTTCATTTACAGATGGCAGAATGATTGGTGCTACCTTGGATAGAAATGGCTTAAGACCTTCCAGGTATTGTGTCACCTCAGACGATCGAGTAATCATGGCTTCTGAAACAGGAGCGCTTCCTGTAGACCCTTCTCTTGTAATTGAAAAAGGAAGATTACAACCCGGCAAAATGTTTGTGGTAGATATTGAAGAAGGAAGAATCATTAGTGATGAAGAGTTAAAGAAAAATATCTGCGGACAAAAACCATATGCTGACTATTTAAATAAATATAAAATCAGGTTAAATGAGTTACCAGAACCACGTGTAACATTTACCCATTTGCAACCTGATCAGGTATTCAAATACCAAAAAGCATTTGGATACAGTGCAGAAGATTTAGAGAATATCATTGCACCAATGGCGTTGGACGGAAAAGAACCAATTGGTTCAATGGGCACTGATGTTCCATTGGCGATATTAAGTGATCAACCACAACATTTAAGCAGTTACTTCAAACAGTTGTTTGCGCAAGTAACCAACCCACCAATTGATCCAATAAGAGAAAGATTGGTTATGTCACTTGCAACTTTCGTTGGGAACAATGGTAATATGCTTATTGAAGATCCATTGAGTTGTCACACTGTTGCATTGAAGCATCCTGTATTAACCAATCATGATCTTGAAAAAATCAGAAGTATTGATACAGGGATTTTTCAAGCCAAAACTTTACAGTGTTATTTCAGAGCAGATGGAAGTGCAGGTGCATTAAAAAAAGCATTGGACAGAATTTGCAGATATGCAGTGGATGCAGTTGAAGATGGTTTTGAAGTATTGATTTTGCAAGACAGAGCAATCGATTCAGACCATGCCCCTATTCCTTCTTTGTTATCAACTGCTGCAATTCACCATCATCTCATCAGAAAAGGCTACAGAGGTAAAGTGGGAATTATAGTTGAAGCAGGAGATGTCTGGGAGGTTCACCATTTTGCATGTCTCATTGGTTTCGGAGCAACAGCCATCAATCCTTATCTCGCTTTATCAAGCATAAGGGATATGAGGATGAGTGGAAAAATAAAAACAGATACAGACCCAGAACAATTAAAGAAAAACTACATCAAGGCTGTCAATGAAGGACTATTGAAAGTTTTTTCAAAAATGGGAATTTCCACTTTGCAATCTTACCAAGGTGCACAAATTTTTGAAATCATTGGATTGAATCAGGATGTAGTGAATAAATATTTCACTGGGGCTGTTTCACGAATTGAAGGGTTGGGACTAGATGAGATTGCAAGAGAAGCTTTGGCAAAACACAATCTTGCATTCAGTAAGAAAAATACACCGGTAGACCGACTCCCTGTTGGTGGAATATACCAATGGAAGAGAAAAGGAGAATTTCACCTTTTCAATCCACAAACCATTCATCTACTTCAACATTCTACCAGAACAGGCGATTATAGTTTGTTTAAAAAATATTCGAAGTTGGTCAATGAGCAAAGTGAAAAAGCGTGTACACTTCGAAGTATGTTTTCCATCAACCCTCTTCGCACTTCTATCCCATTAGAAGAAGTTGAGCCAGCTGAAAATATTTACAAAAGATTTGCGACTGGTGCTATGTCGTTTGGCTCAATATCATGGGAAGCACACACCACGCTTGCTATAGCAATGAACAGGCTCGGTGCTAAGAGTAATACAGGTGAAGGAGGTGAAGATGCTATACGTTATCAGCCACTTGAGAACGGAGATTCTATGAGGTCTTCTATTAAGCAGGTTGCATCAGCCAGATTTGGTGTAACAGCACAATACTTAACTGAGGCAGATGAACTACAAATTAAAATGGCACAAGGTGCTAAGCCTGGAGAAGGTGGACAATTGCCAGGGCATAAAGTAGATGACTGGATTGGAAAAGTTCGTCACTCAACACCAGGTGTTGGATTGATTTCGCCACCACCCCATCACGATATTTATTCTATTGAAGATCTTGCCCAATTGATCTTTGATTTAAAGAATGCTAATAGAAAAGCAAGAATCAGTGTGAAACTGGTTTCAAAAGCTGGTGTTGGAACTATCGCCGCTGGTGTTGCAAAAGCCAAGGCTGATGTGGTATTGGTATCCGGACATGATGGTGGAACTGGTGCATCACCTTTGAGTTCAATCAGACATGCTGGTTTACCGTGGGAACTTGGTTTAGCAGAGGCACAACAAACCTTGGTAAAAAATAAACTAAGAAGCAGAGTTGTTTTACAAGCAGATGGACAATTAAAAACCGGAAGAGATATTGCTATTGCTACACTTCTTGGTGCAGAAGAATGGGGTGTTGCTACTGCAGCATTGGTTGTTGAAGGTTGTATCATGATGAGAAAATGCCATCTCAATACTTGTCCAGTCGGTGTTGCTACACAAGACCCAGATTTAAGAAAGCGATTCAACGGAGCTGCAGAGTATGTGGTGAACTTTATCAAGTTCATGACTGCTGAATTGAGAGAAATCATGGCAGAACTTGGCTATAAAACTATTGAAGAAATGGTTGGTCAGTCTGATGCACTAAAGATTAGAGAAGGCGTTGAACATTGGAAATACAGTAAGCTAGACCTCTCTCCGATTCTATACAAAGAGCCAACAGATGCTTATACTGGAATCTACAAACAAGAAGAACAAGATCATGGTATTGCTGGTGTCTTGGATTGGAAGATAATTGAAGACAGTGCAAAAGCACTTGAAGGAAAAGCAAAAATCGCACTTGACTATCCTATCAAAAATACTGATAGAACCATAGGTACAATGCTCAGTAATGAGATAACAAAGAAATTTGGTGCTGATGGCTTACCAGAAGATACTATCCATCTAAAATTCAAAGGAACAGCGGGACAAAGTTTTGGTGCTTTCAACACGAAAGGCATTACGCTGGAATTAGAGGGTGATGCAAACGATTATTTTGGTAAAGGATTAAGTGGCTCCAAAATGATTGTCTACCCTGATAAACAATCAAAATTCGTTCCTGAAGAAAACATCTTAATTGGGAATGTGGCATTTTATGGAGCCACCAATGGAAGAGCATTTATCAGAGGTAAAGCTGGTGAACGTTTTGCAGTTAGAAATTCTGGAGCAACGGCTGTTGTAGAAGGTGTTGGCGACCATGGTTGTGAATACATGACTGGTGGAACAGTTTTAATATTAGGCGCAACCGGCAGAAATTTTGCTGCAGGTATGAGTGGCGGTATTGCATATATCTATGATCTTCATGGCGACTTCTCAGACAAGTGTAATCCAGAGATGGTGGATTTAGATCCATTAGATCAAGATGACGTTGAAATTGTACAACAGCTATTAGAAGAACATTTTACATCAACAAACAGTACAGTAGCAAAATTCTTGCTAAGTGATTTTGATAATCAGAGAGCTCGATTTATAAAAGTATTTCCGAGAGATTATAAATCAGTTTTGGCAAAACAAAAATCAGGTATTGCTGCTACCCTTAAATAGTATAGACAATGGGAAAACCAACAGGATTTAAAGAATATACAAGAGTTAGTCCAACTAAAATTGACAAGGCAGAAAGAGTTCAACATTACAATGAATTTGTACAACCCTTTTCAGCTGATGAACTAAACAAACAAGCTGCAAGGTGCATGGATTGTGGCGTACCTTTTTGTCACCATGGATGTCCTTTAGGAAATATCATTCCAGAATTCAATGACGCTGTATACAAAGAAGATTGGAAGGAAGCCTATGAGATTTTAACTTCCACCAATAATTTCCCAGAGTTCACTGGTAGAATTTGTCCGGCTCCTTGTGAAAGTGCCTGTGTTTTGGGTATCAACCAGCCACCAGTTAATATTGAAGAAATAGAAAAACACATCATAGAAATCGCGTTTGAAAAAGGACTGGTGCAACCAAAAGTTCCTTTTTTAAGAACGGGTAAAAAAATTGCAGTTATTGGTAGTGGTCCGGCTGGATTAGCTGCAGCAGCCCAACTCAACCAGGCAGGTCACACTGTTACAGTATTTGAAAGAGATGAAAAACCAGGCGGACTATTGCGATATGGTATACCCGACTTTAAACTTGAAAAGAATGTAATTGATAGACGTATTGAGTTATTAGAAAAAGAGGGTATCAGTTTTAAATGCAATGCCAACGTTGGTGTAAATGTCAACTTAAATGATTTACTAAGAGAATACAACGCTGTTGTCCTCGCTGGTGGTTCAACAGTTCCCAGAGATCTAACTATCCCTGGAAGAGATTTAAATGGTGTTCACTTTGCCATGAACTTTCTCAAACAACAAAACAAAATAGTTGCAGGCTCAGATCCCCTAGCCAACAAATCAATTGAAAGCAATATTATAGACCATATCATCTCTGCAAAAAATAAACGTGTAGTTGTTATTGGTGGTGGTGATACAGGTAGTGATTGCGTTGGAACCTCAAATAGGCAAGGCGCTGCAGAAGTGCTTCAATTTGAATTAATGCCTAAACCACCAGCATCGAGGAATGACTTCATGCCTTGGCCTACCTATCCAATGGTCCTTAAAACAACTACCTCACACGAAGAAGGTTGTACCAGAGAATGGGCGATAGCAACAAAAGAATTCATTGGAAATGAAAAAGGAGAATTAGTTGCCTTAAAAACAGTTGAACTTGAATGGAAATCAGTGGACGGCAGACCAAGCTCTTTTGTGGAAAAGGCTGGATCCGAAAAAACCATTCCCTGTGATTTGGTTTTACTGGCAATGGGTTTTGTCGCCCCTCAAAAAGATGGTCTCATCGACCAACTAGACGTTCAAATTGACGAAAGAGGAAATGTAAAAGCAACCGAAAAAGATTATAAAACCAATATCGCCAAAATCTTTGCTTGTGGTGATATGAGAAGAGGCCAATCTCTGGTTGTTTGGGCTATTAGCGAAGGCAGAGAATGTGCCAGAAAGGTTGATGAATTTCTCATGGGTAGCTCACAATTAGAGTCAAAAGATGCTAGCCTTTTCAATTTAGCATAGTCCTTCCTGTTCTGTAAATACTGTCTTAACAAAGATCCAAAATCAATTTACAATGATTTACATATTCTATATTTTTATATGTATATATTTTTAAATAATTAATTTTCCACACTTTTTTCTTAATAAGTATATATATTATTGATTTACAATCATTTAATATTTCTTTAATATCATATTATATATTTTAATATGTTTAGTTTTTAGCATATTTAGGTTACTATTTTATAGTTTTGGGATAAATAATTAAATATTCTTTAACCAAAACAATAATAATGAAGTCTAAAATTGTAAGAGACAGACTCCCTTTCATTCTCCTGGCCCTATTAGCGATAGTGGCTATTTTCACTCCTGTTTTACCCAATTTTGAAGACAAGGCTGGTGTTTACAATGGTGCTGATATTACCTGGGTGCTCATTTCAACTGCGTTGGTATTCTTAATGACCCCTGGTTTAGCCTTTTTTTATGGTGGAATGGTCCATAGAAAGAATGTGATTTCCACCATGATTAAAAGTACAGTTGCTGCAGGTGTAGTTACTGTTATCTGGATCACTTTTGGCTACAGCTTAAGTTTTGGAGATTCTTTAGGTGGATTTGTTGGCAACCCCCTTACTCACCTATTCTTTAAAGATGTTAATAATACAGAGCCTTGGGGACTAGCTCCTACTATTCCAAAAACATTGTTTTCACTCTTCCAATTAATGTTTGCTATCATCACCCCCGGATTGGTGGTTGGAGCATTGGCGGAAAGAGTAAGATTTACATCTTACATCCTATTTATCGTGTTATTCAGTATTCTAGTTTATGCGCCTTTGGCACACTGGAGTTGGCATCCAGATGGCTTCCTTTTCAAAATGGGAGCACTTGATTTTGCTGGTGGAACAGTTGTTCACATTTCAGCAGGTTGCGCAGCCCTTGCTGGTGTTCTGGTATTGAAAAGAAGGAAAGCTCATATGGAAGGTGCAGAAATTCCGCCTGCAAACGTTCCTTATGTATTAATCGGCACCGGTCTACTATGGTTTGGCTGGTTTGGTTTTAATGCTGGCTCAGCATTAGGTGCAAATGGTTTAGCTGTTTCTGCTTTCGCTACTACTAATACAGCAGCTGGTGCAGCGGGACTATCATGGATGTTTTTTGATGTGATGAAAGGTAAAAAACCATCAGTACTTGGATTTTGTATTGGTGCGGTAGTTGGTTTAGTAGCCATTACTCCTGGTGCGGGCTTTGTAGGAATTCCACAAAGTATTTTCATTGGTGTTGTTGCAGCAATTATTTCGAATATTGCTGTCCACTACAAGCAGAAATCTACTTTAGACGATACACTAGATGTATTCCCTTGCCACGGATTAGGTGGAATAGTTGGTATGATTTTGACGGGAGTATTTGCAACAAAGGCAGTTAACAGTGCTGGTAATGACGGCTTATTTTATGGCAACCCTGAATTCTTTTTCACGCAATTGAAAGCGATGGTAGTAGCAGTGACTTACTCATTTGTTGTTTCTTTCTTGATATTCAAGTTCATCAATTTGATTCAGCCACTTCGTGTTACTGAAGAAGAAGAAGAATTGGGACTAGATGCAACACAACACGATGAAAAGTATGGAAGAAACCCACACAAAGCATAATAAAATAAAATAAACAAGGGTACAGCGCGGGGCGGTGTTGGACTAGAACATTCGCCTTTGCCATACCCTCTTTTTAGAACTAAAAACCAAAACAATGTTACGAAAACTTTCTTTATTTATCTGTCTAGCGTTAGTTGCCCTCACTTCGTTTGCACAAGAAGATTCAACAAAAAAAAGTAACTGGACTTTCACTGGTTTTGTAGATGGTTATTTTAGATCCGACTTTAACCAAAACTTATCGAATAACCGAACAAGCTTTACCAATTCAAACAACAAATTAGCCCTGGGAATGGTATCAGCAAAAGTGGATTATGCTTATAAAAAATTTTCCTTCACAGCTGATTTGGGAGCAGGTAAAAGAGCTGAAGAATTTGCCTACAATGATAAAGGGGTTCTCTCCTATGTAAAACAATTGTATGCTTCTTACGCACCAACAGAGTGGCTTAAACTTAGTGCAGGTACATGGGCTACCCATGTAGGTTATGAGCTGGTCGATCCATATGCAAACAGAAACTACAGCATGTCTTATATGTTTTCTTATGGCCCCTTTTTACATACAGGTGTGAAAGCTGACTTTACATTTGGTACTACTGGTTTTATGATTGGTGTTGCTAACCCAACTGATTATAGAAAAGCTCCAACAGATAGCAAAAAATTCACCTTATTACAATGGAGTCAAGCTATCAATGAAGATGTGAAGTTTTATCTAAACTATGTAGGGGGACAAAGACCAGGTGATTCTGCAAAGTCAAAGCAAATTGATTTAGTTGTTACAGCTAAAATAAATGATGAGTTTGGAATTGGTTTTAACGGAACAGTAAACAGCATAAAACTCCAAAAAAACAATATTTATGAAGATGCTTCTTCTTGGTCTGGAGCAGCAGTTTACCTCAATTATGATCCTGTTGAAAAACTTGGACTAACATTGAGAACCGAGATGTTCAATGACAAAAATCAATTGTCCGCACTTGGCTCTGCATTGACTGGAACAAGTATTTTAGCCAATACATTATCTGCAAATGTCAAGTTTGGAAAATTCACCATCATACCTGAGTTGAGATATGAAACAGCAGGAAAAAATATTTATTTCGCTAAAGATGGCGCATCTAAAAGTTCTGACGTTAGTTTCTTAATTGGTGCCTACTTTAAATTGTAAATTAGTTTTGGGTCAAAATAAAACGAGGCGACTATATAGTCGCCTCTCTTTTTTTATTTCTTCCTAAAGAAAATCCTCACTGGAACTCCTTTAAAATTGAATTTCTCTCTAAGCTTATTCTCCAAATAATTCCTATAAGGCGTTTTGATATCATCTGGATAATTTGTAAAAAAGGCAAAACTAGGTACAGCAGTAGGCAGCTGTGTTACAAACTTTATTTTAACCGAATTACCCCTTACAACAGGAGGTCTATATGCTTCTATAACCGGCAGCATTTCATCATTTAGCTTTGAGGTAGGTATTCTCCTATTCCTGCTTTCATACACTTCTAATGCAGTTTCAATTACCTTAAATACCCTTGTCTTCTCTTTGGCTGAAATAAAAATTACAGGCAAGTCAGTGAAAGGCGCTAAGCGCTCCTTCAATTGCTTTTCATAGTCTTTTGCGGTATTGGTTACTTTTTCAACCAAATCCCATTTGTTAACCAAGAAGACTATCCCCTTTCCTTTTTTCACAGCCAAGGAAAAAATATTGAGGTCTTGTTGAGCAATTCCCTTTTCTGCATCAATCATCATGAGACAAACATCTGCTTCATCTACTGCCTTGATTGCACGAATCACAGAATAAAATTCAAGGTCTTCGTGCACTTTATTTTTTCTGCGAATTCCTGCAGTATCAATTAATACGAATTCCTTTTGAAAAAGATTATAGTGTGTATGTATGGTATCTCTTGTAGTACCAGCAATATCACTCACAATTGTTCTTTCCTCTCCTACCATTGCATTCAACAAGGAGGATTTACCAACATTTGGCTGTCCAATAATTGCAATCTTTGGAAGTTCTGTACTGACTTCTTCCGCTTCAACAGAAATTAATTTGGCAACCTCATCAAGCACTTCACCAGTCCCACTACCCGACATTGATGAGATAAAGAATATATGCTCAAAGCCAAGTGAATAAAACTCACTTGCTTCCAACAACCTCGCATTGTTGTCAACTTTATTTACAACCAAATACACGGGCTTCTTTGCTGGACGCAATACATCTGCCATAGCCTCATCTAAGGTTGTAATTCCAGTGCTAGCATCAACCATAAATAGTAATGCATTTGCTTCTTGTACAGCAATCAGTACTTGTTCACGAATTTCTTTTTCAAATACATCATCTCCACCTGCCACAAATCCGCCAGTGTCGATTACGTTAAATGATTTACCATTCCATTCTGAAACTCCATATTGTCTATCTCTGGTTACACCAGGTGTATCTTCAACAATGGCTTTACGCTGTTCCAGCAGCCTGTTGAATAAAGTACTCTTACCCACATTGGGCCTACCCACAATTGCTAATGTAAATCCTGGCATAAAAATATTTAAGTGATAAAGTCGATTAGTGAATTATTGCTTTGCTGTTTTGTTCCATTCTTCAATAAGTGCCACAAGATCCTCTTCCTTGCGAATATTGATTTTATTCTTTTTAGACCACTCCAGTAAGCCTTTTGATTCTGGAAGGATACTCAATAATGCGTTTAGCGATAATTTGTTGACGTAAACTGGATCAGCATCAAATTTTAAAAAATAGCTGTTTTGGGTTGCGAAATAATAGCGCTTTAGCGTACCAAACATGGAATCGGCTGAAGCAACATAACGCTTGGTGTGTTTATATAAAACAGCCTCACCAAAGGTCAACTGTTGTACATAATCTGTCAGTGGCTTATTGTTGAATTGGAGTCCGGGTACTAACCTCGTAAAAACAGCTACAGTATCATTTTTCTGCTCATGGGAAAAGACTACTTTGTTTGCCAATTCATATGGCGCAACAAATTCACTCTCCTTTTCTCCTATGAAATGTATTTCATGGCTAGCCAAATTCACTCTTGCCTTCTGTTTGCCAGTCACTTTACCCTTTTGATCGTAAAATGTACCCCACAGAAATTCATCAGTAAAATAAGGACTTCCTTTTACTGAGGAATAAGGCAATCTCATCTTACTACTGCTTTGCACCCCCTCAAAATTTACTTCATGCACAGCAAGTGTATAGGCCGCCCCCGCAAAGCTTTCTCTAGGTAAATACCCATTTTGAGCGACCAGATTAGTAGCATAGAAAAATATCAATAAAAAGGATAATTTTTTCATGACTATAATTTATTGAATATAACCATATTCTTTTAAGAACAAATCGTTGTTGCGCCAGTTAGACCTTACTTTAACGAACAATTCCAAATAGACTTTTGAATCCAAAAATTGTTCAATCGCCTGACGTGATAACATACCAAGCTTTTTAATCATTACCCCCTTTGATCCAAGAATGATTGCTTTTTGCGATTCTCTTTGTACGATGATTTCAGCAGAAATTTTTATCAACAACTGCTGTTCTTCAAATTTAGAAATAAGCACTGTTGATTGATAAGGTATTTCCTCATCGAACAATTCAAAAATCTTTTCACGAATCAACTCTCCAGTAAAAAATTTAGTTGGCATATCCGTCAACTCATCCTCTCCATAAAAAGCCTCCCCCTCAGGAAGCAAATCAACTATACCTTCAATTAGACCTTGTACTTGATTTTTAGATTGAGCAGAAAGAACCACAATTCGATCGCAATATGCTTTATCAGCAAAATATTTTTTTGCTAGTTCAATTCTGTCAGCTTTAACCAAATCTGATTTATTCAGTACAAGAATTGACTTGACCTTAAGTTTTAGAGATGAAAATAGCTGATCAAGTTCATCAAAATTATCCCTCAGATCTGCAACCAATAGACAAACATCTGCATCTTCCAAACTTGTAGTAACAGCATGCATCATTTTTTCATGCAGCTTGTACTTGGGTTCAATTACACCAGGAGTATCTGAAAATACTATTTGGTAACCTGGACCATTTACAAAAGCACGAATCCTGTGCCGTGTTGTTTGGACTTTAGATGATACAATTGCAAGTTTCTCCCCTACCAAAGCATTCAGCAAAGTACTCTTACCCGCATTGGGTTTTCCCAATATATTGACAAATCCAGATTTCATCTAGATGCAAAGGTACACTAGTAAAATTTGTTTTGAACATAAGGGATAAAAACGTAGCTTTGCATCGCGAAGTAGAGCAGCGGTAGCTCGTCGGGCTCATAACCCGAAGGTCGCTGGTTCGATCCCAGCCTTCGCAACTAAAAAAGCAACCAATAGGTTGCTTTTTCTATTTTAACCTCAAAAGTCTGCATTTAATTCATTTGCTTGATGCTGCTGGCTCCAGATGCACTTTGATTGTACATCTTTGGTGCTCCTTTGTATTGAATACTACTGGCACCAGACGCATGAGCTTTGAGTGTCTCAATTACGTGAATTTTTATACTAGAAGCTCCAGATGCATCTAGGTCAGCCTTATCCACTTTTAAATCGGATCCTTTAAACCCACTAGCTCCAGAACAGACCAAATCAAGTTTATTTGATGAACCACTCACCTTGCAATCAGAAGCACCGGATAAGTTTGCCTTTATTTCCTCACTTTCAATTTTTCCTGAAAAATTACTCGCTCCTGAAAGAATTAATGAGAAGTTAGTAGACCTCAAAATATCGACCACAACAAAATTCACAGCACCTGAAACAGTCAAAGCATTCAATTTAGGTGCAGTAATATAGACTTTGAACTCTTTGTTTACTCCCCACCATTTAACACTACTATTATCCAAAGAAACATATAGCGTACCCCCACTCACTTTAGTTGTTATACGGTCCCTAGAATCGTTATCCTTAGCACTCACAGCCACCTGTGACTCTGCATCAGTCGAATAATAAACCTTAAAAGGTCCCTTAATCACAACTGATTGAAAATCCTGAACATCTCTAAGTACAACATGTTCATCATTAAATATCACTTTGTCCTGAGCTATTCCATTAAATGATACTAGTAAGAAAAAGAGCACTAAAATATTTTTCATTTATTTCTGGTTTTGTTTACTTCATCAAGACGATTTTAAGGCAAAGAAGTTACACAAAAATGAAAAGAGATTTTTTATTTAGTGACTAAATTCTAATGTTGTGCCGTACCGGGGTGCTTTGACCAAAATTCAAGGCTGAGATCAAACCCGTA
>JACCDM010170622.1_pt1 | contig 19056 bp, 20 predicted proteins | sample 7445851 | NCBI WGS metagenome assembly JACCDM01 (sample SAMN15323438, study PRJNA562643) | freshwater metagenome | isolation source: river surface water | place: USA:Blue River Watershed | collected 2017-08-16
AATTAGTATTTTTGACGAAGTTACAAGAGCTACGTCTAAATCAAATTATTAATCACTAAATAACTGTATTGTTGGAACCCCTTTCTGTATTAAAAAATCGACCAAAAAGTACGATTACCCGATTAACAAAGAGCTCTAAAATTCTTAAAACCATCATTAATGCCATTTTAGATAAAAAAGGTGAGCATATTGTAAGTTTAGATTTGCGCAAAATTGAAGAAGCTGCCGCAGATTTTTTTATTGTTTGCCAAGCCTCTAGTACCACACAAGTAAAAGCAATTTGTGATCATATAGAGGACGAAGTAAAACAAGCATGCGGCGAAAATCCATACAAACACGAGGGCAGAAAAGCATTACAATGGGTGATCATTGATTATGTGAATGTTGTGGTGCACGTGATGCATCCTGAAGCTAGAGAATTTTATAAATTAGAAGAAATGTGGAGTGATGCGGTATCACAAATCCACGAATAATAGAAAATATATGTCAGAAGAGAAGCAACCAAAATTTAATTTTCAAGAGAAAGGTAAGGGCGGTAAGAAAGGTCCTAAATTCAATATCTATTGGATTTATGGCGTTGTTATTGTTGGTTTATTAGTTTCTCAAATCATGAACTTTGCGCCAGAGTTAAAGAAGACAACAGAGCAAGAGTTCAAGCAACAAATGCTGTTAGCAGGTGATGTTACCAAACTTGATTTTGTAAAAAACAAAGATGAAGTACAGGTGTACATTAATGGCGACAGTCTTAAAAAAGAATTCTACGTTAAAAAATTTGGCGTTGTATTGCCAAAAGAAAAAGTAAAAGGTGCGCCTTTATTTGTTTTCGAAGTTTTGGATTGGAAATCATTTGATGAAAATCTTCAAAAATTTACAGAGCAGCATCAATTGCCAGAAGTTAAAAGAGATATTGTAAAAGCTGCAGATTGGATGGGCGGCGTACTTCAATCTATTTTTACGCTTGTAATCATTGTAGTAGTTTGGTTACTACTCATGCGTAAAATGGGTGGTGGCGCTGGTGGTCCAGGCGGTGGAGCTGGTGGTATTTTTAATATTGGAAAATCAAAAGCCACTTTATTTGATAAAGGTGCAAAAGTCAATATCAACTTTGGAGACGTTGCTGGACTTGACGAAGCAAAAGTGGAAGTGATGGAGATTGTTGACTTCTTAAAGAATCCAAAAAAATATACAGCGCTTGGTGGTAAAATTCCAAAAGGTGCATTATTAGTAGGCCCTCCGGGTACTGGTAAAACATTACTTGCAAAAGCCATGGCTGGTGAAGCACAGGTTCCATTTTTTAGTTTAAGTGGATCTGATTTTGTGGAGATGTTTGTGGGTGTGGGTGCAAGTCGTGTGCGTGATTTATTTAAGCAAGCAAGAGAAAAAGCGCCATGTATTATTTTTATTGATGAAATTGATGCGATTGGTCGTGCACGTGGTAAAAACGCCATGATGAGCAATGACGAACGTGAAAATACCTTAAACCAACTATTAGTAGAAATGGATGGTTTTGGTGGTGACACCGGCATTATTATTTTAGCCGCTACCAACAGACCCGATGTATTGGATAGTGCACTTTTAAGACCGGGACGTTTTGATCGTCAAATTTCAATTGACAAACCGGATGTAAAAGGAAGAGAAGAAATCTTTAAAGTGCACCTTGAGCCTATTAAAATTTCAGAAGCACTTGATTTACATAAACTAGCAGAACAAACACCTGGATTTGCAGGTGCTGACATTGCAAATGTTTGTAACGAAGCTGCATTGATTGCTGCTAGAAAAGGAAAAGAATCGGTAGAAATGATTGACTTCCAAGACGCCATTGACCGTGTTATTGGTGGTCTTGAAAAGAAAAATAAAATTATAGCACCGCACGAAAAATCAATTATCGCCTACCACGAAGCAGGTCATGCCGTTTGTGGTTGGTTTTTAGAGCATGCGTATCCACTTTTAAAAGTAACAATTGTACCTCGTGGTACCGCTGCACTAGGTTATGCGCAGTATACCCCTACCGAGCAATACCTATACAACACAGATCAGTTGATGGATCAAATTTGTATGACACTCGGCGGAAGAGCTGCAGAAGAAATATTCTTTGGAAAAATTTCTACTGGAGCATCTAACGACTTACAACAAATTACACGTATCGCCTACAGTATGGTTACTGCGTATGGTATGAATAGCAAAGTAGGTAACGTGAGTTACTACGACCCTTCGCAAGAAAATACGTTTACAAAACCATATAGCGAAGAAACGGGTAAAATTATTGATCATGAAGTGCGTGGCATTATTGAAGAAGCCTATCAGCGTACACTTCAATTACTTCGTGATAAAAAAGAAGCCGTTGAAATTTTAGCAAAAGAATTACTTGCAAAAGAAGTGTTGCATAAATCTGATGTAGAAGTTTTAATTGGCAAAAGACCTTTTGAAGAAAAAAAGATTGTTGAAGTAGAAGCGGTGCCTGAAGTTGCGGAAGAGCAACCTGCTCCAGCAGTGGAAGCGACTACTGCAGTAGACGATCAAAATACAACATCAGCATCTAATTAATAGTTCAAGGATGGCAAAAAGCGCAAGAGAAAATATTTTACATAAGATAAAACAGGCACTGGCAAAGCCAGTGCCTGTGCCATTTACGGCCGTTGATTCGGTTTCCACAACGTACCCATCCACCAAAGAAGACCTTTCGGTGTTGTTTGCCGAAAATTTTTCTGGCTTACAAGGTAAGTTTGCATTTTGTGCGAGTGAAAAAGAGCTGGCTTCGCAGTTAAGTATGCTTTTTATTCAGCGTAATTGGAAGCAAACCTATTGCCGCGAAGCAGCTTTAATTGAGATGTTAACCAAGGCTGGTTTTGGTGGTATGCAATCCGAAGATTTAGAATATTGCGACGCTTCCATTACAGGTTGCGAAAGTTTGATTGCTAGAACAGGTAGTATGATACTTTCTGCTGGTCAGGAGAGCGGTAGAACCGTGAGTGTGTATGCGCCTATTCATATTTGTATTGCATACACGGATCAAGTGGTCTATGATATTTCAGATGGTTTAAAATCTGTTACCAAACATTATGGCAATCAGTTGCCTTCACTTATAACGCTTGCTAGTGGACCTAGTAGAACGGCGGATATCGAAAAAACACTGGTAGTGGGTGTGCATGGTCCTAAAGAAGTGTACTGTTTTTTAGTAGACAGAAATAAATAAAAGCACATGACAGCTACTATTCATGCATCTTCTAGCCAAAAAATTTATTTGCTCTCCGATTTTCATTTGGGAGCACCTAATTACAGTGCTAGTTTAGAGCGTGAAAAAAAAGTAGTTTCATTTTTACAATCAATAGAGGATAGCGCAGCAACCATTTTTATTGTCGGCGATATTTTTGATTTTTGGTTTGAGTATGATCATGTAGTGCCTAAAGGGTATGTTCGCCTTCTCGGACAAATTGCCAAACTCACCGATAAAGGTATTCCGGTGCATGTGTTTACGGGCAATCACGACTTATGGATGCGCAACTATTTCGAAGCCGAACTAGGTTGCAAAGTATACCATGAGCCACAAGTGTTTAATTTCAATGACAAAGCTTGTTATATCGCACATGGCGATGGTTTAGGTCCTGGCGATGCTGGTTATAAGTTCATTAAAAAAATATTTACCAACCCTATTTGTAAATGGTTGTTTAAGTGGATGCATCCGGATGCTGGTGTTTCCCTTGCCAATTATTTTAGTCGTAAAAGCAGGGCAAAAACGGGTAATGCCGATGCACAGTTTTTAGGCGAAGACAAGGAGTGGCTTATTTGTTACAGCAAAGAAGTTTTGCAAAAAAAGCATTACGATTATTTGATTTTTGGACATCGTCATTTCCCACTTGATCTTACCATAGGCGATAGCCATTATATTAATTTAGGAGATTGGATTCATAATTTTACCTACGCTAGTTTTGATGGCGAAAAAATGGAGATTGATAAATGGAAATAAAAATTTTAGACAATACAGTACAGGCTTATCTAGTAGTGCTAGGCACCATACTGGTTACCCTTATTTTTAAAAAGCTTATTTCTAAATTTTTAGCAGGCAAGTTATTCAAGCTCATTACCAATAGTAAACACAATTTACCCAAGCAATCTTTTTTAGACTTAGTAGTACAGCCATTAGGTACTTATTTACTATTAACCATATCAATGATTGCCATTGATAAATTAAAGTTTCCGGCTGCCTTTGATTTTACAATTTACAAAACCACCACTAGGCATATTTTAGATGCGCTGATGAATGGCGCTCTGGTTGTGGTTTTTATTTGGCTATGTCTTCGCATTATCGATTTTATGGCGATGGTATTGGAAGAGCGTGCCAATTTAACCAAAGATCAACAAGACAATCAACTCATTATTTTCTTTAAAGATTTCTTTAAAGTAATCCTTATCATTATAGGAGTGCTGCTTGTATTAAAGTTCTCTTTCAATAAAAATATAGGTAGTATTTTAACGGGCTTAAGTTTAGTTGGTGCCGCTGTAGCCCTTGCTACCAGAGAGAGTATGGAAAATTTAATCGCTTCTTTTATCATCTTTTTTGATAAGCCTTTTACGGTAGGTGAGCAGGTAAAAGTAAATGGGTTTACGGGCACCATAGAAAAAATTGGACTTCGTAGCACACGTATTCGTACCAACGAAAAAACATTTATTTCTGTGCCTAACAAGCAAATGGTAGATACCATTGTAGATAATATTAGTTTGCGTACACAACGCAAAACAGATATACAATTAGAACTTTCGTTAAGTGCATCGGCGTCTTCCTTGTCAGCTTTGTTAGATGCGATACGTAAATTTTTAAGTACACAAAATATTGAAAGTTCACATGTGTATTTGCATGACACAGGAAAGCATGCACATATTATACTTGTAGAATATTTTTCATCAGCCGCCGATGAAATTGAAGACTATTTTTTACTCAGAGAAAAGATAAATATGTCTTTGATTGAAATATTAGAGGCGCACAAAATTGAGTTAGCAGCATCAAGTACCGATGTTGTGGTAAAGCACTAGTATTTAAGAAACTGGTTGCGTTTTAGTTAAGGCCTGCTTTTAGTTCTAGTAAAAAAGTTTTAAACTTGGTTAAACTTTGTACCAGCTGAGCCTGTGTATCGGCCTGCGATTTATTTTGTTTTAAATACGTTCTCGCACCTTCTATCGAGTATTTCTTTTGGCGCAGTAAAAAGTAAATGATTTGTAAATTCTTAATGTCTTCGACTCTAAACAAGCGGTCGCCTTTTCTTGTTTTGCGTGGTTTTAAAATGTCAAATTCATTTTCCCAATAGCGTAGTAAAGAAGTGTTTACTTTAAACCAACTTGCTACTTCACTGATGGTGTAATATAATTTTTGAGCCAATACTTTTTCGTCAGGAACTTCTATTAAATCTATTTCTGTATCTATTTCACTATAAGATTTACGTCCTCTTTTGCCAGCTATTTTTTCTATCGAAACGCGCGGTTGTCTAGGTCTTTCAACATAAACGGATTCTTCTATCAACGTTTCTTCAACCACCGGTTCTTCAAATATTGGCGCTGGGATGCTTGGAGGGGGCACTAACGTCTCCTGCACCAAAACTGTTGCTGGTGTATCCACCACCAAAGCAGGCTCAGGCTTTGCTTTCGCTTTCTTTTTTTCTTTAACCCCGCCAATATCTTGGGCAGGGCCGCCAAATAAGTCTAACTGTTGCAGTTTAGGTTGCATGTTGTAAAAGTATGATAAGTATTTTGCCCCTTGGCCCCCTAATGCGCCTCCGTGGAAAAGATGTAAGTATCTTTGCAATCAATGAAAATAGCAGTAACTCTAGTGGGTGTTCGTGACACCAATTTTTTGAGCATTGGTCGTTTCGTTTGGAAATGGCTCGAGGCTGAAATTCATGCCCATCCTGAGCATCAATTTTTATTATTATCAGACACTGCACAACCCACAAGTTTTGTGGGTGCACCCAATTGTAGTTGGATCAAAACAAAATACGACAGGGCTAGTTTTGTGTCTGAAAAAATCTGGTACGAACATACGGCTCCAAAACTTTTAAAAAAGCTACAACCCTCGTTGTGGCTGCAATTGAGTGGCATGTATAGCCTCCGCACATCGATTCCTCAAATATGTTTATTTGAAGGCAAACTATCCAAATTGCAAGCATATTTTTTTAAAAGGGCCATCCACAAAGTAAAGCAGTGGCTTGTGGTAGACAACCAGGTGGGCGTTGATTTAACTGAAAAGTTTAGTGTTGCAAAAAATGACATTTCGTTACTGCCGCTTTCAGCTTCTTCAGAGATTTATCCAATTGATTATGCCTTACAGCAGATGTATAAGGGTACACATGCAGGCGGCACCGAATATTTTTTATCGGTAGTACAAGAAAATCAAAGCAGCATTGAGTTACTACAGGCCTTTTCATTATTTAAAAAATGGCAACAAAGTAATATGAAACTGCTTTTGGTACCCGCTAATAGTTTGCACCGTTCATTTTTAGAAGATAAGATAAGCACTTATAAATACAGGGCAGATACGGTTATTGTGCCAGCTGGGCTTACCGTTCATAACTGGTATCAACTTCTTTCAAGCGCCTACGCATCCATAGTATTGGAAAATAACGCCGCGGCACATTTAATGACGCTGGAAGCCACAAAAGCAGAGGTTTCTATTATTGCATCAACGGCATTTTCTAATTCTAGGGGTATGCAGGATATGGTTACGCATTACACCGAAACAACACCGAGTGGTATTGCAGAAGCCCTATTGCTCGTATATAAAAACGAAAAATTAAAAGCGGAGCGTACTCAAAATGGGCTTCAATACTTACAAAATACCATTTTACCCCAATTACCTCTTTTATTTAAAGAAGCATAGGTATAGCTATAACAAGGTTTAGGCTTATTTTTGCAAAAACGTACAATATGACGCGTCAATCAAATATTAATATAGAAGTTCATTTAGACGAAAACAAAGTACCCCAAGATATCAAGTGGAATGCATCTGATAGTACCGCCGATATGGCACAATCTGCAAGAGCCATGATGCTTGCGTTTTGGGATGCCGCAGATAAGTCTGCACTACGTATCGATTTGTGGACCAAAGACATGATGGTAGATGAAATGGCAGATTTTTACTACCAAACGCTGATGGGTATGGCCGATACTTTTATTAGAGCAACCCAAGATCAGGAACTAGCAAACGAGATGAAAGATTTTGCGAAATCTTTTTATAAAAAGTTTAGGGATAGTCAAATTCAAAAAAATAAATAATTAACATACTATGGCAACTTTAGAAGAACAAGTAATGGCGCAAATGAAAGACGCTATGAAATCAAAAGATGAAGCGTTATTAAGAGGACTCCGTGCCATTAAAGCAGAAATCATTAAAGCAAAAACAGATCCTGGTGCTGGTGGTTCTATTACTACAGAAGGAGAGTTAAAGCTTTTACAAAAATTAGTGAAGTCTAGAAAAGATTCGCTCACGATTTATCAGGAACAAAATAGAGCCGATTTAGCGCAAAAAGAAATCGAAGAAATTGCAGTCATCGAAAAGTTTTTACCTGCTCAATTAGATGAAGCAGCGATTAAAGAAATAGTAGCTCAAATCATTGCAACCGTTGGTGCAACTGGTCCTCAAGACTTAGGAAAAGTAATGGGTGTGGCTTCAAAACAACTAGCTGGACAAGCAGACGGAAAGGCTGTGGCAGCTGCAGTTAAAGCTGCTTTAGGATAATTGTTTTTATTGTTGAAACACTAAATAAATAAACCGTGGTACTAGATATTATTTGTGTAGTCATTTTAATTTGGGCACTTTTTAAAGGATATACCAGTGGCTTTATCATTGCATTATTTTCTTTTGCAGCATTACTCATTGGCTTAGCAGCGGCAACAAAATTGTCGGCGGTGGTAGCTACTAAAATTGGACATGATACGGGTATATCTGCTAGCTGGCTTCCATTTGTATCATTTTTACTGATTATGGTTGCTGTTACGTTAGTTGTTAGGTTGGTGGCTGGGATGCTTCAAAAAGCTGCCGAACTTGTACTTCTTGGATGGGCTAATAAATTAGCGGGCATCCTACTTTTTGGTGCTATTTACCTTACTATTTGGAGCGTGGTATTGTTTTATGGAGACAAGCTTCATTTGATTACAGAATCTACCAAGGCGGCCTCTAAAACCTATGGCTATATTGCGCCTTGGGGGCCAAAAGTGTTGGATGGTATTGGGCAAATCATCCCTATTTTTAAGGATATGTTTACCAGTTTAGGCGATCATTTTGAAACACTAGGCAAACAGGTCAAATAAGTTACACATATTTCATTCTTATTTAATGCGGTGATTCCTATTAAAATCATTATTTTAGCCTTGTTCTATACACGTGCACATGAATTACGAAATTAAAGTTCAAGATAAAATTAGTTACATCGAAGAAGGTACCGGCGAGCCATTGCTTTTATTGCATGGCCTCTTTGGTGCACTTAGTAACTTTGAGCACTTAATTGAGCATTTTAGGCACCGTAATAAAGTGATTGTTCCTATTTTACCACTTTTTGATTTAGATATTTTTCATACAACCGTAAGCGGCCTCGAAAAAATCGTACACAAATTTATTGAAGCAAAAGGATATTCTGGTATTCACCTACTTGGCAACTCACTTGGTGGACATGTTGGTCTAGTCCATGTATTAAAGCACCCCGAAAAAATTAAATCACTTACTTTAACGGGTAGCAGTGGCTTATTTGAAAAAGCAATGGGTGATAGTTATCCTAAAAGAGGGGACTACGATTATATCAAAAATAAAACGGAGCAAACTTTTTACGATCCTGCTGTAGCTACCAAAGAACTGGTAGATGAAGTATTTGAAATCACTAGAAATAGACTTAAAGTCATTAAAATTTTAGCACTTGCCAAAAGCGCCATCAGAAGTAATTTAGGTCCTGAGCTAAGTCAAATAAAGCAACCTACACTGCTTATTTGGGGAAACAATGATATTGTTACACCACCTTATGTGGGAGAAGAATTTCACAAGCTTATACCTAATAGCACACTTCATTTTGTAGATAAATGTGGTCATGCTCCCATGATGGAAGTGCCGCAGGAGTTCAATCAAATTTTAGAAGCATTTTTGAATCAGCTCGGCCATGCTAGCAGCACAACTCATTAATACTAGTTTTCCTTCTGTTCATTTATTGGATAAGGCATCTTTTGCACTTCAATTAATGGAAGATTATGATTTGCAACATTTATGTGTGGTAACAGACGATAAATTTGTTGGCATCGTAGATAAAAATGCTTTGTTAGACGCTCATGAAACTGCTGTTATAGCTTCCTTGCAGGACGATTTTGTTATAGCATCTGTGCATGCCGATGCGTACTTTTTATCGGCGCTACAATTATTAACCCTACATGATTTAAGTATATTGCCTGTGGTATCAACAGCTGCTGATTTGCTGGGCGTTATTACTGCAAAGCAAATGTTATCGGCACTATCTACCTATGTAGGTGCCAACACAAAAGGCGGTATCATTGTATTAGAAATAGAAAAAAGACAATATTCTTTTGGTGAAATTGTAAGACTCGTTGAAACCAACGATGCGTATGTTACACAGCTCAATACCACTACGGATCCTGTTACGGGTTTAATGCTTGTGTCGATCCAATTAAACCGAATAGAAGTGTCTACTATTGTTGCAACTTTTCAGCGATACGACTACCGTGTAAAATATTATTTTGGGGAAGAGAATTACCAAAACGAGTTACAAGAAAATTACAATCACTTACTTTCCTATCTCAACATGTAGTTGCAAAACTTTATTTTATGCGCCTACTAAGTTTGACTCTTTTTTTCTTTTTGCCATTTGTTAGCATGGCACAATCTTCATCGCGCATTAGTGGTATTGAAATTTCTGGCAACACAAAAACAAAATATTTTATCATTTTGCGGGAGCTTCCTTTTAAGGTAGGTGACTCGCTTACAAATGCGCAAATAGGACCTGCATTTATTAAAGCAAAACAACTACTTCTTAATACGCAGCTATTTGTAGATGTAAATATTGATACTACTCAAATTGATAATAATATACAGGTACGTGTTCAAGTTAAAGAAAGATGGTACCTTTTTCCGGTTCCTTATTTTAGGCTGGTGGATCGAAATTTTAATCAGTGGTGGGTAGATCAAAATAGAAGTTTAGACCGGGTTAATTATGGTATTAAGTTTGCCCAAAACAATGTATCTGGACGAAACGACAATTTAAATGTATGGCTTATAACAGGCTACAATAAACAGTTTTCTGCGCGGTACACGCTTCCGTTTATAGACAAAAAACTTACCAAAGGGTTTAGTATTGGGTTTGCCTATGCTACTCAAAAAGAATTAAATGTTACAACCGCAAATAACAAGCAAGTATTTTTTAAACACAGCACAGACGCAAAAAAATTATGGCGCTTTGATGCTGCTTATACGTATAGGCCAGACACTAAAAAACGCAACACTGTTAGGATCAGTTATAGCAACGAAACGATTGCGGATACTATTTTAAAAATTCAAAAAAATTATTATCCCGGTCAAACCACTGTGCAAAAAGCTCTTGATATAAGTTACCGCTATCAATTTATTGACGTGTCAAATATTTCATATCCTACAGCTGGTAATTACACCGATTTGTTTTTTTTGAAACGCTTTGCTACACCAGCGCAATCACTTTTTCAAATGAGCGCTAGACAGCTTTATGCAAAAAAAGTAAGCACTAAAAGTTTTTTATTATTCGATGTTAGTGGCGCGTATAAATCACCTATCGATTCTGTTTTTTCTAATGCAAGACTTATTGGCTATGGTGGCATGCAATTAAGAGGTCTCGAATATTATGTGGTGGATGGTACTGCCGGCGTCGTAGCAAGAAATGCATTTCATTACAATCTTACAAACTGGACCCTGCATAATCCTTTACAAACTAAAACGCACGATAAAATTCCAATCAGGCTTTATTTTAAATTATTTGCCGATGCTGGTTACGCCTACCACAAATATGCAGCTCCTTCTAACAGCTTAAGTAATACGCTTTTATATACCTACGGCGCTGGGCTGGATGTTGTTTCAGTGTATGATTTTGTATTTCGAATAGAATATAGCCGCAATCAGCTGAAGCGAGATGGCTTATATTTGCAGGGCGAATTTAATTTTTGATGGTTTTGATTATAAAATTGACATATGAAAATTGCAATTTATAGTAGAGGTTTAGATTTGACAACACCTAATCCGCTCGCTTTACTGCTTGAGGCATTAGCTCCACATGAAGTGGAAATTCATGTGTTCCATCAATTATTATTGCACACAGAATTGCCTGCACAACTTGCAGCTAAACTTATTCCATTTAAAGTGTCTTCCGACTTGGATTGTTCGATCGATTGTTTAATTAGTTTAGGTGGAGATGGTACGATGCTTGACGCCGTTACACTTGTAAAAGATTCTGGGATTCCTATATTAGGTATCAATTTTGGACGACTTGGTTTTTTAGCAAGCATTAGTCCGGATGCGCTTCAAAGTGCTGTTGCAGCTATTGTGAACCGCACTTTTGTTGTGGACAAACGTGCACTCATTCATCTCGATTCTAACGAAGGACTTTTTGGTGACACACCATTTGCACTCAATGAATTTGCAATTCATAAAAGAGATATTTCTCCCATGATTAAAATTCATACTTATTTAAATGGAGAATTTTTAAATACCTATTGGGCCGATGGTTTAATTGTTTCTACACCTACAGGTTCTACCGGATATAATATGAGCTGCAACGGTCCTATTTTATTTCCGGATGCTGCCAGTTTTGTAATCACACCGGTAGCGCCACATAATTTAAATGTGCGCCCTATTGTGGTGCCAGACACCAACGTTGTTTCTTTTGAAATAGAAGGAAGGGCCGATCAGTTTATTTGTGCACTTGACGCGCGCAAAGAAATTGTACATAAAACGGTACAATTGGCCGTTCGTAGAGAGCAGTTTTGCGTAAATCTCGTTCGATTAAACGAAAATAGTTTCTTGTCTACGCTTAGATCTAAGCTTACTTGGGGCCTCGATAAAAGAAATTAACATTTTTGGTATTTATTTTTGTTGCTACTTTACAATAAGTAAGCAGGTGCGCATGGCTAAACATTTTATTTTAATACTCATTTTTGGATTCGGTATTGTTACCGCAAGTGCACAGCTAATGCAAAGCTTTGTGCATCAAGCCGAGTTTGGTATTGGGGCAGGCGCTTCCCACTATTTTGGTGATCTAAATCCTACGGCAGCCGTTAATAGACCTAAAGCCAATGCGGGTGTTTTTTTTAGAAAGCAGTTTAACAATTACATGAGCGTACGTTTAAGTGGAGAGTACGCGCTTCTTGGCTATTCTGATCAGTACAGTAACAATGCCAGTCAGCGTAGGCGTAACCTAAGTTTTAACGCGGATGTTTGGGAGGCGGCTGTTTCATTTGATTTTAACTTTTTTATGTTTCAGCCAGGTTTTGAAGATTTTAGATTCACTCCTTACGTGGGTGTGGGTGTTGGCGCTTTTTCATATGATCCATATGCATACCTGGGCAATCAAAAATACTTTTTACGACCACTCGGTACAGAAGGGCAGGGATCTTCGGCATATCCTTTTTCAAAAACCTATAACCCTATAGGCGTATCTGTACCACTTACGCTAGGGGTCAAATATGCATTGAGTGAGCAGTTTAATGTTTTTGCGGAACTCATGTACCGCTTTACCAATACCGATTATTTAGACGATGTTAGTGGGGTATATGCACCTGACGCTTTTCCAACGCTACCAGACGGGTCACCTTCACCTGCATTTTTGCTCCAAGACCGCAGTTACGAAACCGGAACACCCATTGGCATCAAAGAAAGACAAAGGGGTAATACGCTTCAAACCGACGTTTTTGCGGGGGTAAAGCTGGGTATTTCCTTTAATTTACAGACCTATAAGTGCCCCAAGCCTGTCCAATAGGCGGTTTTAGCTATAAATAGCCAAAGTATTCGGCGCAAACCTCTGTTTTTTCGTTAATTTTGCAGCCTATTAAACCCTTTTCAAGCGCATGCAGGAAGACCTAAAGCTTCAAATTGATTTAGCTCGTTTACCCGAACATATTGCCATCATTATGGATGGTAATGGAAGGTGGGCTGAAGAGAAAGGAGAAGATCGTTTGTTTGGTCATTTTCATGGCGTAGAAAGTGTTAGAAATATTGTAGAAGGTGCAGCAGAACTAGGGATTGGCTATTTAACACTCTATGCTTTTAGTACCGAAAATTGGGACCGCCCAGCAAATGAAGTAGCTGGACTTATGAGTTTACTGGTTGATACCATTCGAAAAGAAGTACCAACATTAAATAAAAATAATATTCGTTTACAGGTTATTGGCGACAGGCAAATGCTCCCTGATTTTGCTCAAACAGAGCTAGAAGAAGCACTTGCATTAACCGCTACCAATACTGGTTTAACGCTAATTATGGCACTTAGCTATAGTAGTAGATGGGAAATTACAAGTGCGGTTAAACAAATTGCCCTTGATGTAAAGGCTGGTACTTTAGATGCGGAGCAAATTACGCAAGATACCATATCTGATTACTTATGCACCAAAGGAATGCCGGATCCGGCGCTTGTGATACGAACCAGTGGTGAGTACCGAATTAGTAATTTTTTATTGTATCAACTAGCTTATGCTGAGCTCTATTTTACCCCTATCTTGTGGCCTGATTTTAGAAAGCCGCATTTGTATGAAGCGATTATCGATTTCCAACAAAGAGAGCGTAGGTTTGGTAAAACAGGAAAACAAATTAAACAAGAAGAAAACGTATAAAAACAAGGTATATATAATATAATTATTTAATAAGTATAGCGATTTAACAAAGACTTTTCATTATTCCCGTTAATTTGCTCCGCTTATAAGAACCAAAATCGACGAAATCTGCTGTGGTGAAAGATCAGCCAGCGATATAACAAATAGAAAAAGATGCAGAAAGTGTACAAATTATTTATGTTGGCTTTAGTGTTATCGCTTGCTAGCGTTGTTGCCAGTGCGCAACAAACCAAGGATACGGTTATTACCAACGTCGATGCAGATCTTATTAATATTTTAAATCAAAAAGCACCTAAAAAATACAAGATCACTGCCATTAAAGTGACGGGTAATAGTTTTTTTGATGAAAATTTATTGACTTCTATTGCCAACATCAATGTGGGTGATGAAGTGGTTTTACCAGGTGGCGATTTATTTTCTAAAGCCATCACAAAATTGTGGGCACAAAACTATTTTAGTGATGTAGAAATTTATATCACAAAATTAGAAGATAAAAATATTGAAATTGAAATTGCGGTAACTGAGCGTGCGCGTTTATCTAATTTTATTTTTAAAGGGGTTAGTAAAAGTGACGCAGAAGATTTAACCGGTAAAACAGGCTTAGTGCGCAACCGCGTAATCACAGAAAACATGAAAATTTCTGCGATTGAAGCCATCAAAAAATTCTATGCCGAAAAGGGCTTCCAAAATGCACAAGTTAAAATCGTAGAAAAATCAGATACTACCTACGAAAACACATTGCTTCTTGATTTTGTAATTGACAAAGGGCCAAAGGTTCGAATCAACAATATTAATTTTGGCGGCAACACGGTAGAATCGGGTCTCATAAAAAAGAAATTAAAAGAAACGCACGAAAAATCTAGACTTACTTTATTCCCAGTATTTGATGAGCCTAAAATTGTAAAAACACAGCGTTACACTTTTGAACAGTACATGAAAGAAAAAGGGTTTTTAACTTTCACGAAAACTAAAAAAGTTTTAGATCCTTACGCACGTATTAAATTTTCTGGTGCCAAGTTTGACGCAAAAAAATACGAAGAAGACAAAGATAATATCTTAGACTACTATAACTCTTTGGGTTATAGAGATGCAACGATTGTAAACGATACAGTATACTACAATGCCAATGGGCATTTAAACATCGACATTAAAATAAGCGAAGGACGTCGTTATTATTTTGGTAACATCACTTGGAGAGGTAATACAAAATATGCCGATTCTATTTTGACTGCAATTTTAGGTATTCGTAAGGGCGACATTTACAACCTCGAAACACTCAATAAGAAATTAGGTAAATCTGCTGCACCAGAAGGAGGCGATATTAGTGGACTTTACCAAGACGATGGATATTTATTTTTTAATACCGATCCAGTAGAAACGGCGGTATACAATGATACCATCGATTACGAAATCAGAATTATTGAAGGTCCGCAAGCGACCATCAAAAACATTCGTATTTACGGTAATGACCGTACCAAAGAGCACGTAATTAGAAGAGAGTTAAGAACCATTCCGGGCGAGAAATTTAGTAGATCGGATCTTATGCGTTCTCAGCGTGAAATTGCACAGCTTAACTATTTCAACCAAGAAAAAATTGGTATTGATCCAAGACCTAATCCAGATGATGGTACCGTAGATATTAACTACACCGTAGAAGAAAAATCGAGCGATCAATTAGAATTGAGTGCTGGTTGGGGTGGCTATATTGGACTTACTGGAACACTCGGTGTTTCTTTCAATAACTTCTCTATCAGAAATATTTGGAAGAAGCAGGCATGGGATCCACTTCCAATGGGAGAAGGACAAAAACTAAGTATTCGTGTACAAAGTAATGGTAAGGCATTCCGTTCTTATAATTTCTCTTTCACAGAACCTTGGTTTGGCGGTAAAAAAAGAAATGCATTAACGTTTAGCGTATTTAACACCAAGTATGGTCAAACGTATGATTATGCTACAGGTATGTATGACCCAAGTGCAGCAGATAGCAAATACATTTCTACAACAGGTGCTACCGTTAGTTTGGCAAAGCAATTAAAATGGCCTGATGACTTTTTCTCTTTGTCATTTGGGTTAAACTATACACGTTATAAATTAAGTAACTACGCTATTGATCCTACCAACCTTCCAGGATTTGATAATGGTAACGTAAACAACTTAAACTTAAAAATTGCTTTACAACGTTCTTCTATTGATCAACCGTTGTATCCAAAAAGCGGTTCTACTTTCTTATTAAGTTTACAAGTAACACCTCCTTATTCTTTACTCAATACGGGCATTGCAACAAGCTCTAATCCGTATAAGTGGATCGAGTATCACAAGTGGAGAATGAATGGTGAGTGGTTTGTGCCACTTGGTAAACCACATGGTGAAGATCGCAACAAACAATTTGTAATTAGAGCTGCTGCTAAATTTGGTTATTTAGGCAGATTCAATAAAGACATTAAAATATCTCCTTTCGAAAGATTCCAAGTAGGAGATGCTGGACTGAGCAATCAGTTTGCATTACTGGGTTACGATATCATTGCACACAGAGGTTATCCGGTGTATGAAAATTCTAATCCACGTATCAATCCGGATCAGCAAAGAGCTAGCCAGTACTTTACCATCTTTAATAAGTACAGTGTAGAACTTAGGTATCCACTTAGTTTAAATCCAAGTAGTACTATTTACGCACTAGGTTTTTATGAAGCTGCCAATGGTTGGTACACGATTAAAGATTACAATCCATTTAAACTTAGAAGATCTGTTGGTATAGGTATGCGCTTTTTCTTACCTATGTTTGGACTTTTAGGATTTGACTATGGTGTTGGACTAGACAGGTTTACAGCTAACGGTTCAATGAAAGATGCAGCAAGGTTTACCTTTATGCTAGGTTTCGAACCAGAATAATATTTAAATTAGAAGCATGAAAAAGTTATTATTTGTTGCTTTATTGGTACTCGGTTCTTTTGTTGGTGCAACAGCACAACAACGTTATGCCGTTATTGATACCAAATATATATTAGACCGTATTCCGGCATACAAAGAAGCCGATGCCAAGCTAAAAGTAATTGGTGAGCAGTGGCAAAAAGAAATTGACGATTTGCAAGCACAGCTTGACAAAATGTATAAAAACTATGAATCTGAGCAGTTTATGCTTACAGAAGCACTGAAAAAGAAGCGTGAAGATGAGCTTTTTGAAAAAGAAAAGCTGGTACGTGACCTTCAAAAAAAGCGTTTTGGCTACGAAGGCGACCTATTTAAAGAGCGTCAACGCTTAATTAAGCCGGTTCAGGATAAAGTGTATGATGCCATTCAAAAAATAGCAACTAGCCGCTCTTATGACTTCGTTCTCGATAAAAGTGAAGGAATAACCATTATATTTGCCGACCCGAAACTTGACAAAAGCGACGATGTGCTTAAAGAGCTCGGGATAAAATAAAAGTTTAAATAAACAGTTATAACAAAAATTCAAACACTCTCTACAATGAAGAAATTATTATTTGTTTGTGTGGTTTTAGCAGCCAGCCTACTATTCTCAAATAGCACAAACGCGCAGGTTAAAATTGGTTACTTTGATGAGCAAAGTTTATTGAGCCTGTTTCCAGATATTCAAAAAGTTGATTCAGTAATTAACAATTACGTTAAAGATTCTTTGAATCCTGAATACGCATATACTGTGCAAGATTATCAACGTAGAGATAGTCTTTTCAAAAAAGATTCAGCTACCATGCCTGCTAAAGCAAGAGAATTGGCTTTATCTGATTTAAACCGTTTAGGTTACAAATTAGCAAACTGGCAACAGTATGCACAAGAAATGCAAAATGGCAAAATGGAGCAAGCTCTTTTACCTTACAGACAAAAGATGGTAACTGCGCTTCAACAAATTGTTGCTGATCAAAAATACACATTGGTATTAAAGACAGAAACATTGTCTCCGTACATGCAACCTAATATCTTAGATAACTTAACCATTCGCGTAGCGATGAAGTTAAACTTGCCTTTACCACAAGAAATCATGGATGCTTGGAAACAAGCGGGTGGTGTGGTTCCTGCAGCGCCAGCTAAAACAGCAGCGCCTGCTAAAAAAGGATAATACAGCCTTTATAAACTATTTATAAAAGAACCCCGTCTGATAAAGGCGGGGTTCTTATTTTTGTGTATGCAAACAAAAAAGCCAATTGGTGTATTTGATAGTGGTTATGGTGGGTTAACCATCTTAAAAGAATTGCAACACGCACTTCCTACGCATGATTTTATTTACCTCGGTGATAATGCGCGCGCGCCTTATGGTCCAAGGTCATATGAAACAGTCTATCAATACACACTTGAAGCAGTAGATTGGTTGTTTGACAAAGGTTGTGATTTGGTTATTTTGGCTTGCAATACCGCTTCTGCAAAAGCATTAAGAACCATTCAGCAAAAAGACCTTGCAATTAGGGGCGCGCAAAAAAGAGTGCTTGGCGTTATAAGACCAACCACCGAAGTGTTGGGTACATTTTCTACATCAAAACAGGTAGGCATTGTTGGTACCAAGGGTACAGTCGAAAGCGAAAGTTACCCCGTAGAAATTGCTAAATTTTTTCCTGAAGTACAAGTATTCCAGCAGGCCTGTCCAATGTGGGTGCCACTTATCGAAAATAGGGCCTATAATACCCAAGGAGCCCGTTTTTTTGTTGAACAAGACCTGAATGCCCTTTTTGCAAAATCGGCCTCTATAGACACTTTATTACTTGGCTGTACGCATTACCCCTTATTATTAGATACTATTGAGTCACTATTACCAAAAGGTGTTAAAGTACTCACCCAGGGTGCTATTGTGGCCGCAAGCCTAGTAGATTATTTACACAGGCACCCAGGCATGGATGCTGGCATTACGAAGCAACATGACGTTGTTTTTTATACCACCGACGCCACGTCTGATTTTGACGCCCATGCAGCCGACTTTTTGGGCTATTCGGTGCATTCTTTGCACGCTACGCTTTAATAATTGACTTTTTTTGGGGCTGATTATCAACGAGTTAAAAAAAATCTTTCTTCCTTTTTTAACTTACACCTACTTTTCCTTACTTTTGCCGTCCTTTCACAAGACAGCAGCATGGTGACTGCCGTATATGAAACGAAACAAGATTAAAGGGTTAGTTAAAAAACGCAAGTTATGAAACGTACATTTCAACCGCATAAGCGCCGCCGTAAAACAGTTCACGGATTTCGTAAAAGAATGGAATCTGCTAATGGACGTAAAGT
>JACCDM010895256.1_pt1 | contig 19043 bp, 13 predicted proteins | sample 7445851 | NCBI WGS metagenome assembly JACCDM01 (sample SAMN15323438, study PRJNA562643) | freshwater metagenome | isolation source: river surface water | place: USA:Blue River Watershed | collected 2017-08-16
AGTCAGATATAACCCACTAGATAAATAAATCTGCGGGCTGGTGGTGGGCAACATTGCACCAAAGTTTTGCCCTACAGGATGATGAGAATTAATAGTACTATTAAAGACAATTGGTAAAAGTAGTAACCCTTTTTTTAATGGCTTATTATTATACAGTTTAGCAATAGCATTGTTTAGTTCTAATGGCCTTATTGTAAATGAATAAACATTTGCTATATTGTTTGAATCTGTATCAGCCCCAATGAGCTGTTGGTTTCTTAAATAATCTGTTAAAAAGTCTTTTTCAAGACTCAAACTTTGTGCTTTAACGTTACTAAAAAATAGTACAATAATTGCAATTTGTAAATATAGGGAATGCTTAATTTTATTTCTATTATACATAATGTATATTCCCCAAGGTTAAAATAAGTTACTTATTTTTTAAAACGTCTGTTTGATAAAAAAAGAAGATTCCCAAAATGAAAAATCCTCCAAGAAATCCCATTATTGCATATTTTAATTTAGATATCTTATTCTTCTTTAAAGGAAATTCTGGCGTATCTAAAAGTTGCACCGTAGGTGATTCTTGAGCTAAGGCTGTTTTGCTAAGCTCTAAGTTCTTTACAATTTCTGCATATACTGTGCTTTGCATAAATTTATCACGTGATGAAATTTCAGCATTGACAGATGGAGATGCATACGCAAGATTTACATCTAAAGTTTGAACACTAGCCTCTGCTGCAGAAAAAGTTTTTCGATTAAGTAATAAACCAAGGCTATCGGCTCTTACTTGTAAGTTTTCAATATTTTTTCTGAGTCTACCTGTTTTTGTATTAATATAAAATGAGGTTGCTTCATTGATAAGATTAACACAAAATAATTTACTCAAAGCCTCATTTCTGGAACTGAATTGCAACTCAAAAAAGCCCAGTTTTTTGTCTGGTTTTGAAATTGAAATTTCTTTTAATTGAATACGCTCTACCATTACTTGAAGTAAGCTGTCTTCCAATCGAGTTAACGGTATAATATTAAATCGAACGTCTTTATTTATTGTGCTGTTATTTTTCCATTTAGCTTTCCAGCCATAGATTTCGGCATATATATCTGCTAGTGTATTAGTTCCAGTTGTATCAAATTTTGTAAGTAGTGTTTTTTTAATCAAGGAGTTGCTTCTAAGTAATTCAAGTACATTATCGCCTGCTAACATACTGTTTGATCCAGTCATTCCACCTATGTCAATTCCTAAGGATCCCGATAAAGCAGACACCAAGGAGCCCCCTCCAGATTTTGCATCTTCCACCACAAACGTTGTTCTAGCAGTATAGGTGATTGGTTGAAAAAAAGCGTACACAACAGCTACAATGGCTGTAATAAATCCTACTACAGTAAGTGTTTTCCAGTAGCCAAGTGTAAATATTAATTGTCGCTTATACTGATTTAAAAGCAGTTTAAATGAAAAGGCTTCATCTTCTTGTATTTGCGAATTTTGGTTGTTGACCATGAATTATAATTTTAAACTTATTGCTAAAGTTACTAATGAGGTAAGTACTCCAGCAATTGCAGATATTTCACCAATGGATAAGACTCTTTTCTCGTTAGGTGATTTTTCTGGGACAATAATCTTGCTTCCAGGCTGTACTCTTGGGAAGTTTCTAAAGAACAAAAAATGCCTTGTTTTTTTATTAATTCCATTGCTGTATTGGATGTATGCTTTTTTCAAATGGGCCTTATCTGTTGCGCCACCCGAAGCAACTATATATGAATACATACTGCCACTTTCGTAATTTAAAATTTGCGGATTAAATACAGCTCCTTTAACCTCAACAAAAGGCACATTTTTAGGAATAAAAATGCTATCGTTGGGTTGCATTAAAAATTGGTTACTAGAGTTGCCTGTTTCAGATAGTAAATTGGTGGCAACACGTAAATTATTTCTAAATACTTGAACGTCACTTAATTTAGCATACGGGGAAATGCCACCAGCTGATTTTAAAACATCTTGTATGGTTTGATTTCTTTTTTCTAAACGGTAGTCACCAGGGTACAAAACTTCACCACGCACTATTACATTTCCTAATACATGGTAATTTAGTAATTCAGGTACCATGATATAATCGAAAGGTTCTAGTGCAATGCTATTGTTACTTTTTAAATTAGAATCAATACCAACTGTAATTAAATTGATAAGTTGGTTGGCTAATGTGTCTGCTCTATTTTTTTGTAATCGGGAAATTTGAATTTTATTATTATCTGCGTTTGTATTAAATCCGCCAGCCATAACAATTAAATCCTCAGCGGTCATTCCTCTATGAAAAACATAAGATCCAGGTTTTTTTACTAATCCAGCAATTGTTATTAATGGGTTATCCATTAAGCTATCTTTGGATACAATGAATACCGAATCGTTGGGAACTAATGCAATGTCTGCCGATTTTTTTGTAATAATATCATTTACATTAAATGCAATTATTTCTTTCTCAACGCCAATTCGACTTCTTTTAATTAACCCTTTGGTAATGGTTGTATTTAGAATAACACCTCCTGCTTTCTTTAATAAATCACCTACTGTGATACCATTGTTTTGTGCATAAGTCCCAGGATTATAAACTGCACCAGTAATCACTATTTTGTTTGCAATGCTTAGAGATATTTTATCTATGTAAATAGAATCAGCATTGTGTGGTAAGTAATTATTGAAATCAGCAATAGCGATATCTTTAATAATTCTATCACGATCACTTATTTGTATCACTTTTGCTGGGTTATTGGCAGCAGAGTCTCCCAAGCCACCCGCATATTTAATTACATCGGCAAGGGTTTCTTTTTCAAGTAATTCATATACGGCAGGTCGTTTAACTTCCCCTGTCACATATACTCTTTTTGAATAAATTGGAAAATGAATAATGTCTTGATCTTGCAAACGAATTTCATTATTTAAAACTCCATTTTGTAAAAAAGTGTAAAAATCAATACTAGTAAGTTTTTTATTATTTCTAATGATTTCAATATTACGTAGTGAACCGTTTTGCGCAGGACCTCCACTTAAGTATAAGACATTAAAAAAGGAAGCTAAAGATGAAATTTCGTAATTACCTGGACGAACTGCTTCGCCAATAATGGAAACACGAATACTTTTAACATTAGCTAATGTTATGTTTAATTGTGTTATCCCTGTAGTAATGCCAGGATAAATGGATTTTAATTTTGATTTGATGCGTGCTGTTGCTTGCTCTATTGTAAGACCATTTAAAGCTATAATACCTGCATATGGAATTTGTGTATTGCCTTGTGCGTCAATAAATGCATCAAATGTTCGCTCGTTTAAACCAGTCAGTGCAATGCTTAGTACATCATCAGGTCCAACGATATAATTTTTTGGTGTTGCAATTCGTAAATTTGGTTCAAAACGAACGCTTGGGTTACTAAAAAAATCGTAACCATAAAAAATACTTTGTTTTTTTACTTGCGGAACTACTATAACCCAACTACTGTCTTTCATAAAATCAGCAGTATCTCTAATGGTATTTTGTAATGTATATTTTGTTTTTGAAGCAGTTTGAACCTGAATTAGTCTTCGTTTAAACGCGCTAACATCATTCGGGGCTAAACCTTGTTTGACTAATGACGAAATAGCTTCGGACTCAGACATGCCACTTTTTTGTGCTTGCTGCCAAATTTGAATAATTTGCTGGTCAGACAATTGATTAATGTTCATTTGTCCTGTTGTCATCGTTTTTTGTTGCGCAATCACCATAGTCGTGCAGGTGAGTAAAACAATAACAGCAAAACATTTCAAATATGAAAATTTAATTATATTCATTGTACAGATGTTCTTTAAGTATAAAGCAAATTTATAACATTTGGTACAGATAATGACTTAAAAAATTAGGCCTTAAAGCCCAAAATTCACCCCAAAACTGTAATTGGTAAAAATACTGTTAGTGAGTTGATTCGAATAGATTGTATTAATTGTTCTTAAGTTGGCTCTTAAATATATATTATTCATTAATTCGTAGGAAGCATTGATGAATAATTCACGTTGCTCAAATTCCTTTTTGAATAAAAAAACTGGTTGTGGGCTTGCGACATATTGCTGCTCAATAGTGGTTTCAGCACCCTTGCGACTAAATTGAAAGCGCGCATCTAATTTGAGCCTAGCGATGGGTGTATATTTTGCTCCAAAAAGCAACCTGTCAAAATTATTTCCCATCCAGTCTCCTAAGTAAGAACCATAACTAGTATAGCTTAGCGCAGGATTTAAATTATTATAAACACTAGGTAACACTTTAGTATATTCTGTATAAATACTTAGATAAGGAAGTATGAAATCGTTTAAAGTAGCACCTATATTGTAACCAATTTGATTTCTGCTTTTTAATCCATTGAACATTTCAGCAATCCGAATTTCGTCAACAAAAAGAGTTGAATAAATATGAGTGTTTTTTGGACGATTTTTTAAACTTAATTGAAAAAAGAATTGGCCATTGCTACCGGCTAAAATATTGAAATTGCTTTGATTGTTATCCGCCACTTTAAAAAACATTAATGGGAATAGATATGCCACATTTAATTTATCCGCATATACAATTGACTCACCGATACTAAAGTCAACGCCTTTAAGTGGAGATAAAGTAATTGAATGCGTGGCAAAAAATTTAGGTACAAATGTTATCCTTGTTCCCCCGTATACATTATTTCTAAAGCTGTATGTGATATTTGAATCAATGATTTTAGAATTCAACCAAAAGTGGGCATAATTAAATCTAATCCACTTAAGTGGTTGATAATCAATCCTAATATAAGGGGATATAGGCGCTTTGTCAGATAAAACAATGCGTCCATTTTGGCCATATCCCCACAACATATTGTCTTGGCCTACACTAACCGATCCGTTTTTCCAGCTATAACTAATATTGGCCTTGAATTCGGTAAAATTGACATTTTTTAGAAATGGGTCATAAACCAAGTTTACAAAACCAGTTCTTGGCCCATTGTAAATATAGGCCTCTCTACTAGTGTCGTCTCTACTTTCATTTACATCCTTTCCGGAAAACTGAAATCCAATATGTTTCCCAATTTTACCCCAAGATTGTATTCCTATTGCACGTTGTGTAAAATTTACTTTATTATAAACACTCCCTGCACCTTGAATAACAGGATCGGCAGTAATAAAAAAATTATCTCCAGACGCCGTAAATGAACGGAAACGACCATTATTATCTTTTTTAAAAAACGTTGCTTCTTCTTTTCCTGTATTCAAAAAAGATATAGGCGTGAATTCTTTTAAATAAAAAACGAGTTCTTTTTTTTCGATTAAGGAAAGGCTATTATTGTTTTTTTGTAATTCAAATAATTTATTAGTGATAGTTTCTCTACTGATAGGAAGAATAACGTCATTAAATTCAATGAGTCCTTTTTGGGACATTCTAGCTAAATAGTTATAAACTTCATTATTGTGATTTTCAAAAATCAATTGAGTTTTACCATTAACAAACAGTAATAATGAAAATAAAAAAGTGATAACTAGTTTTTTCATATTAATATGCATTTTCATCTCCTTTTATAAAGTTGATGATTGTTTGTAAAATAATTTGCAAGTCCAACCAAAATGACCAGCGATGAATGTAATATAAATCATAGTTAACTCGCATCTGCATTCTGCCCGGCGTTTTAGTTTCACCCCTTAATCCATTGACTTGTGCCCATCCTGTAATACCAGGTAGAATAATATGCCTAATCATATAATTATCAACAGAATGCATTGATTCAATATTCATTGGTGTAGCGTGAGGTCGTGGCCCAACTACAGACATATTTCCTGCTAGAACATTCCAGAATTGCGGTAATTCATCAAAATTAGTTTTACGTAAAATGCGTCCGATAGGTGTAATTCTTTTATCATTTTTTGTAGCTTGATTAAAACTACCATCCTCAAGTATATCTTGATTTTCGGCCATCATTGTTCTAAATTTGAAACAAATAATTTTTTGATTATTTAAGCCCCAGCGCTCCTGTTTAAATATGATTGGCCCCTTAGAAGTTAGTTTTATAATGATAGCTATTAAAGGAAGCAACCACCAACCAGCAAGCACTAAAAAAACAATTGTAAAAATAATATCAAACCCTCTTTTTAATAATTTATTTTCTAATTTATCCAAAGGCAAATTGCGCACATTAATCACAGGAACAATTCCAATATTATTAATTTGATTTGCAGAATTAGCGTATTTTTCAAAATCGGGAAGTATTCTAACACTGATATTGAATGCTTCACATAGTTCCATGCAAAATTGAATTTCTTTAGATTGTGCATTGGGTAATGCAATCACTATTTCATCCACTTCTTGATTTGTTAAAATTTCACTTAATTTGGAAATTTGACCTAAGTGAATACAGCTATCCATTTCATTACTTTTGTTGTCCAAATAACCAATACATTTATAACCATAGTGATCGAATTTATTTACAGCTTTAAAAAAATCTAAAGCAGCATGTGTCGAACCTATGATTAGTACAGTCTCATATAATGATCTTTTAACAATGACGCGATGAATATATTTTCTTATGGAATATTTAGATACAAGTATTAAAGTTAAAAGCACAAAAAGGAAAGTGTAAAATTGAGGGGCTTCGATTATAAAATAGCTTTTTAACAAAAATGAAAAAGCACTGAATAGAATCAAAAAAATGATAGTAGTATATAAAATAAATACAATTTCTTCAGAGAATTTTTTTGATCTTCTGTCGCCGTAAATGGTGGAAAAGTAGGCAGCTGTATACCAGGAGACCAAGCCAATGGTTATAAAAATAATTGGCTGAGACTTATTAACATGTCCAACATTGAAAATATCAAAATTTATTGTAATAAAATAAGCGAGCACAATCATTATCGCGTCTAATAAGAAACGAATGGACTGATATCGTTGATTAATTTTGGACATATAGGGTATAACTCATTGATTGTTAAGACCCATAAATTTCCTTAATTTTTTTGATATGAGCTATTTCCCCGTATAGTTTTAAGGATTTATTTCGTGCGTTGTTCGAAATAGTATGTAATTCAGCCGAAGAGAGCGATTCAAAGTGTAGAATTGCCTCCATTAATGCGTTTGGCTTGGTTGCATCATATAAAAAACCATCAATTCCATGCTCAATCATATTATTAGTATTAATTGAGGCAGCAACGATGGGTATCGTGCCCATTGTTTGTGCTTCGATCAAAGTCATTGGCATGGACTCAATCCAAATAGATGGAAAAATTAATGCCTTACACTTAAGTAATAGTGATTGAATTTGCTCCTTCGACTGCAGACCTATATATTGAATATTTTTTGAAGCTTTATTGTTTATAATATGAATCAAATCACCATTTCCGGCAATGGTTAACTGATTATTGATCATCGTAAAAGTGTTAATCAAGTGCCTTATTCCTTTTTCTTCTGTGATTCGTCCAGCAAATAGATAAAAATTATCACGTATTTGATTTACTTCCATGAAATTAAACGCAGGTAAAAAATTTGACTTTAAGACAATTTTTTTAGAATCAATACCTTTATTAATTAATAGTTGTTTTGCAAATTCATTTAATACAATATAGTGATCGACTTTATTTTTCCATATACCAATCAGATCGCTTAGTCTAATGCTTAATGCTAAAGTGAAACTTGCAAGCATTGAATTTTTAAAACATTTATTTTGTAAGCCAGGTTTAAAACTCTTTTTATCAATACATTCAAAACAGTTTTTTTTATTTCTAAAAAAATTAGCACTTAAACAAAAAAGACGATAATTATGAATTGTAATCACTGTTTTTGCACCAGCTAACTTTGCGGCCCAAAAAATAGAAGGGGAAGCAGTGTAAAAAATATTGTGCGCATGTATAATTTTTATTTTATGAATTCTAATAAAATAAATTATTTCAAAAAAAGAAAAAATATTAAAAATCGTATTAAAGGGTGCAAGAAAGGTTTTAAAATTAAAGTGCTTAAAATTAGCATTATTGTATTCCTTATAATAAACAGTATAACCGTTTGCTTTCAAACTTTCAATTTCTGCGGCTACAACTGTCTCTTCACCACCCGAGTACAAGTAAGTGTTATGTAAAATTAAAACAGAAGGATTAGATAATTGCATCATTGTTAAAGCGGCTAATTAAAATTAGATTAATTTATTGAATAGCCCGTTCAAATACTTTTAAAAATTCTTCTGCCGCTTGTTTCCATGAAAAATATTTTAATCTAATATCACCTTTTGCAATTAAGTCATTTCGAATATCTAAACTATCAATTACTAGCTGCATTTTTTCTGCAATATCTTTAACGTTGAATGGGTCAAATTGCATAACAGCGTCAGCTCCAATTTCAGGTAGACATGAATTATTGGCAACTAGCACTGGAATTCTTGCTTTAAAGGCTTCTAAAACAGGGATTCCAAATCCCTCATTTAAAGAAGGGAATACATACATAAAAGCATTTTGATAAGTGGTTTTTAATTGTACATCGCTTAAATAGCCAGTTAAAATAACTTGATTATTTAATCCCAATTCTTTGATAAGTGCAACAAGTTCGCTAGACACGTCCGATTCGGCTCGCCCAGTCCCTTTACCGGCAAGCACTAATTTTATCTGTTCATATTCGTTGCTATTTTTTATTAAAGAGTGATAAGCATTTACTAGGTTCAATAAATTCTTTCTTTTTTCAAATACGCCGACATGAAAAATATATTTTTTATGTATAAAACCAGCTAGTAGAGGATCATTATTATTTGCTTCAATGGCATCAAGATTTTTTGGAGCCTCATAAATACGAACTAATTTATCTATTGAGATGCCTGCATATTTATGTACGGTTTGTAATGCATAATCTGAAGGTGTTACTATAATAGAAGATTTTTTTGCTGCTGGCATTGCCAAGTATTTATGTAATACAAACCAGTGTTTATTATAATGTTCTGAATTTTGAAAAAAGAATGCATCATGAAATACTTGAACTGTTTTAAACCTCAGATGAAAATAGGGCACGAAATAATCTGTACAAAAAACAATATCACATCTTTTTAACCAAGCTATAATAGGTAGAACTATTTGTTTCCATAATTGAAACATAATATGTTGTAGTAGTAGTGCAAGTTTAGAACGACTTTTTATGGCAGGAAATGGAGATGAAAAATAGACAAATGTAAATTTTTTATCATCCAGGGCTAAAAACGCAGTATATAATTCATATAAAAAAGTTTTTTGGCCAGTAGCCGCAACTTTTAAATCACTGATATCAACACCAACAATTATTTTATTTTTCATTAATGCAAAGTAAATTTATTAGGTATCCAGTAAAAAACCAACATATATAGCTGATGTATAAATAGGACTCGGCCTCTGATGTTAAAGTTGGAATGATTAAGCCTATTTTAGTTAATAAAATAAATAATGCTATTTTTCTTATTTTACCTTTTTGGTTATTGAAAACCGAAGCAGATTTAGCGATTGTATAAACATACATATAACCATATAAAAGCATTGGAACAATACCCACTTGAATTCCAATAATTATTAATTCGTTTTCACCACCCAATGAATCGCCAAAAGTATTTGCCACATTACCAGCGCTGCCAAGTCCAATTCCCATAGGATTTGATATAATACTCTCAATTCCTTGAGTCCATGCGATTAAATGAGTTAAGCTTGAAGAGTCGCTAAAGCTAATAGTATTTATAACAAAATCATAAAGATCCCCCTTAATGTAAAACAGGAAAAATATGATTAATATAATTAAGCTATAATTGATCCATTTAATTAATTGAATTTTTAATGTTATTAGTGCATAAAAATAAACTACTAAAAAATAACTGACCAATGAAGCTCTAGACACAGCTAGGATGATTGAAATTAAAGTGGCAATAATTGCTATTACTAATTTATTTTTAAATACAATTGTATTATCATCATTTGTAGCTATTGCACTTATAGCAGCTATACTAATAATTGTAGATGCGGCATGTTCTAATGGCATGGAAAAAAAACTAGCGAATCGCTTAATTCCACTTTCGGCTTCAAAGGTCCAAGTTAAACCGTAGTGACCACCTTCGGGTTGATTGTAGAATTGCCATACAAAATTTGTATATCCTGTCAATGTTTGTAAGTGTCGGTCACCCAACCATTCAATAAAGGTTACTCCACCAGCTAAAATTGCTACAATGACTATAAAGTTAAAATATTTGTTAGCATTTATTTTATGATATGGCATCAGCCTACCTATAAAGTATACCATACAAAAAAATGTGATGCTTTTGGTGGCAATTAATTTTTGATACATGTTTAATGACCCTACTGGAAGTAGATTATAAATACATACAAAAAATAAATAAGCTAATACAAGCTTATCAAAAAAATGCCATTTAACTTTATTTTTAAGTCGCAGAATTAATACCAAAAGCGTAATTAGAACAATAAATTCTTTAGAGTATTGTACTAATGGCACTATCCTGCCCATTCCTATCATTAAGGTAACAGACAATGCAGTAACATATATAGGCAGACAAAAAATAATAAACAAAAGCAAAGACTCTTCTTTGTTCTTGAAAATATTATTGAGTGCGTAAAAGAATACGCCTATAAAAATGAGTGCGCATATAAACATGAAATACGTAATTCACCCAAAAATAGGCATTAATCTTTCACAAAAAGAATACTATACAGGTAACCCAACCATTTTCTAATATAGTGTTTGGGTTTGTAGTCGGTTCCAAGGCAGATATAGTTATGTAAAGGGGAGTGTCGATAACCTCGAATAAGACCGTTGCCATAAAAAACGGTCAACTTTATATTCATAGCTGCTGCTAATGATGCTGTACCTGTTGTGACACAAAATATTTCATTTACAGAAGCTAAAAAATCACAAAATTCAAAAAGGTTATTACAGGAAAATGATGGGTTTATTTGTGCACTTTGAATAGGTAGGTAACGTTTACCTAAAAATTTCATTTGATAATGAATAGTAATATCATTTTTAAAAAAATAATTTTCCATTAACCTGCCACTTATTAAATCACCTGTATAGGATTGATAATTAGGATCATATACATTTATATTGGCAAGTGAAGGATTGATATTGGGTTTATAATAAATTTCAGGCTCGTGCATTCTTATGCCATCATCCAAACCATATTCCAACATAATGCTGTCAAGCATATTTTGTTTTTCATTACATTTTGTTGAAAATTTAAAAACACCTTTATTATTTGTAAATCCATCTACAAAAGGGTTTAATTCCCAAATTAATTTTTTATTATCCTGATGCCTAAAATAGGAATGGTTTGAAATATACACTTTATCAAACGCTTTGGTTTGCTTTGCAATACGAGGCAAGTGACTATAAAACAAATGGTCACCTAAACCGCCTTTTCGAATTTCAATGATTAAAATCTTTTGATCCATTTGTTTTTGAAGGCTTTTTCAAAAGCCCATTTTTTTTGAATGTAATGTTTCTTATCTAAAGATAAGAATGAATTAAGTATTAATTGATGATCTGGATTTAATTGTGCTTGATATTTATGTTTAAATGCCTTAGCTAATGCTAATTCATTATCCAAATAACTTGAATTTAGTATGATTTTTTTGATATGATTTAATACATTCAAAAATCTGTTTCTTTTTGTAAACTTTTGCAAGGATACATTATTGTCGTGTAATCGATATTTAACCTGCGGGGTATTAATGAAATTTATTTTACCCATGCTAAAACCAAGAAGCGATAACCAAGCATCATGGTAAAAATTTTTACTATCAGGTGTAGATAAAAACTCATTCCTCATGGGAGCGTTTATAAAAATAGTACAGCCTAATAATAAGGAGCCAAATAATGCGGTTTCAAAACAATGCTCAAATTTATCAAGTCCCATTAAGTTGTAAAAGGAATGATTCAAGGTCACTCCCTTTTCGTTCATAAATATGAGGTCACTATATACTAAACAAGGTTTAGTTGAATGGGTATCCTCTAATTTCATCATAGCTTCAAAATTGGATGCAAGCTTATTGGGTAACCAAATATCATCTTGGTCAGAAAATGCAATATAGTTATTGGGATTTGCCAATGATGCGCCAAGCTTAAAGTTGGCTAAAATACCCAAATTTGATTTATTTAAAACTAGCTTTATTTGATTGCTTGCTTCAAATTTTTTAAGTATGTGAATTGTATCGTCTGAAGAGCCATCATCGCAAACAATAATTTCATCCGGTTTAATAGTTTGTTCAATAATTGAATTGATTTGCTCCTCAATAAATTGAGCACCATTAAAGCTGGAAAGTACCACTGAAATTTTTGGATGATCATAAATCATTGTCTAATAATTAATGTCTAAATTACGTCAATAAATGAATAATATGAGTAAATTTGTATACCAATGATTTATATTAATCGAAAAGATATTTTTTGGAATTATACAGCAACTATTTTTAAACTGTTTTCTTCTTTGTTATTAATTCCTTTAATACTCCATAAAATGTCTTCCAATGTGGTTGGCATATGGAATATCTTTTTAACGATTTCATCTTTTTTAGCGCTGGTTGATTTTGGTTTCAATGGTACGTTTACACGTACAATAACTTATATATTTAGTGGGGTACAACAATTGACTGCTACAGGCCATGAAACATACAACGAGGGGCTTGATTATAACAAATCATTGTTAAAAGGAACCGTTAAGGCCATGCAAAAATTTTATTTTAGATTAGCGGCTGTGGTCTTAATTATCCTAATCACATTTGGAACACTTTATATACGTCAAATACTTAAATCATATAATGGAGATCATTTTGAAATTTATGTAGCTTGGTTCTTATTCGTATTAATTAATACATATAATTTATATACACTTTATTATGAAGCACTTTTATTAGGTGCCGGTTTAGTAAAGCGTTCAAAACAAATTATTATTATTGGGCAAGTTTTATATTTGGTTGCTGCTGCTGCATTCATTTTATTTGGATTTAATTTAATTGCAATTGTTGCTGCACAAGTTTTGTCTGTAATTGCAGTTCGATATCTTTCTTATAAATCTATTTTTACGCCCTCATTTAATAAAAGCCTTTCAGAATGCAAAGCGAATGAGAGCGATAAAATTTTTAAGTCGATCGTTCCAAATGCAGTCAAAATGGGACTTACATCGTTGGGGGGATTTATGGTACAAAAATCTGCGATACTGATTGGGTCATTATTTTTAACATTATCTGAAATCGCATCCTATGGTATAACTGTTCAAATCATTAATGTAATTGCAACTGTTGCATTAATTTACCATACTACATATCTGCCAAAGATTACACAATTAAGAGTGTTGGGCGACAATCAAAAAATAAGATTATTGTATATAAAAGGAAAAATTATTTACGCAGGATTATTTTTGATAGGAGCTTTATTGTTTTATTATGTAGGATCTTTTCTACTTCATCTTTTAAAAAGCAATACTAATTTAGTTTCTAACACTATTATGATTTTTATATTAATCATTGCGTTTATTGAAAATAATATTATAATGGCTTCAAATATTATACTGACAAAAAATGAGGTACCTTTTTATAAAGCTTCTTTAGCGTCAGGGTTTTTAATTGTATTCTTTTTATTTTTATCATTTAAATTCACACAATTCGGAATTCTTTCAATGGTGATTGTACCATTAATAGTAGATATTGCATACCAAGGTTGGAAATGGCCATTAGATGTTATTAAAGAATTAGGCATAACGCTTGTGCATTATAAACAAGCTTCCATCGATTTATTCACTGTAAATTCAAAGCAAGATGGAAACATTTGAATGTAAGATTTGTCACAATACAAGCTCGAATTTGCCATACAAGGTAAAAGAAATGATGTTTGGTATGCGGCATGAATTCATTTACTTAAAATGTGCTGCATGTGGTTGCCTTCAATTGCAACAAATTCCTAATAATATTAGTGACTACTATCCCAAGGAAGCATATTATTCCTTTGCTACTCCGAGTTTAAGCCCTTTTCAAAAATATTTTAAAAATTATTTATTAGGAAAATTGTTTAATTATTATGTTGGAAATTTTTCGATTATTGGTTATCTGATGAGTCATTCTTACTACCTACAAAAACGGTATGCATGGATAAGATGCCTTAACGGAATTAATAAATCAGCTAGCATTTTAGATATTGGCAGCGGCGCTGGTAAATATTTAGATGAGCTTTATGCTTGTGGTTTTAAAAATATTAAAGGAATGGATCCTTATATAGAAAAGGATATCATATCGCAACATGGAATTCAAATCAAAAAACAAAATATTAATGATATCAATGGGACCTATGATTTAATTATGTTGAATCATGTTTTTGAACACCTAGAGCATCCATTGGAGATACTGAGTAAATTAAAAACACTATTAGCTAGTTCTGGCCAATTATTAATTCGAGTGCCATTGGCAGATAGTTATGCATGGGAAAAATATGGCGTGCATTGGTATCAAATTGATGCACCTAGACATTTTTATTTACACACTAAAAAAAGCATGGAACTGCTAGCTAATAAAACTGGGTTTAAAATGCACAAAATTATATATGATGCAAATGACTATCAGTTTATTTTTAGCGAACAATATTTACAAAACAAAACCATTCAAGCACCTATACTATTTAATCAAAAGCAAATTAAAGATTGGAGAAAACAAGCCAATCAGTTGAATATAAACGAACAAGGAGATCAAGCTTGCTTTATTTTAATACCTAATTAGCATGATTAATAGTATTCCCATATCGGTTGTAGTCGCTACATATAATGGAGCATATTATTTGCAGGAGCAAATAGAAAGTATTTTACAGCAAACTTTACAACCCTATGAAATAATTGTTTGTGATGATGGTTCTACAGATGGAACAAAAGAGATATTAAAATCCTATGCCACAAAGGGGCTCGTTCAATTTCATGAAAATGAAACGACACTTGGAGTAGTTGATAATTTTAAAAAAGGTGTTTTGCTAGCAAAAGCTGGAAATTATGTCGCTTTTTCTGATCAAGATGACATTTGGATGCCCTATAAATTAGAAACCTTACATAAAGAATTAACCCTAATTGAACATAAGGAACAAAATGAAAGTTTGCCTTGTATTGTTTATTCAGATTTGATTTTAATTGATGAAAAAAAGAATGTTTTAAACAATAGTTTTTGGAACGAATTGTATCATGATGTGCATGAACATTGTTTATCTACTTTATTATTTGGAAATTTTGTCACAGGCTGTTCTGTAATGATGAATGCGGCCTCCAGGCGCTATTTATTAAATACCCCCAAAGAAATTTTACATGATGTTTGGTTGGCATTTGTAGGAAATGCTATTGGAAAAATTAAAGCGATACCAACACCACTCATGTATTATCGTCAACATGCGCAAAATCAAAATTATCAATCGGGTAATTCTAAAAAAACAAAAGCAAGTTTAAGATGGCTAAGGTTTAAGATGTTATTCACAAAAAATAATTATTTAAAAAATGAATATTTTATTGCAAAAACCTTTTTAAATATTTATGAGCATGAAATTGAAGCTCCTAAGAAAAGAGTTATAAATAATTTTTTAGCAACAAAAAACATGCCCCATTTTCTTAAGGAGATCATGTTGAAAATTTATTTTTTTGGACGCTGGAAGAAATAATCAAAATAATTTATTGATTATTAATAATACTAATTTTTAAATTGTCAATTGACCAACTACGGTCACAGTTTAAATTAAAAAATTCACCTGCATCACTGCAGCTTATAGTAAATGTAGAATCACTATGAATTTCGGTACGCTCCATTTTATACATACTTGTGCCATTGGGGTTATTTACCCATCGGCAGGCACCCGGTAAATTTTTTGTGAATGAATTTGCCCCGGGTGGGTTAAGTGGGGATCCGTTACCAATCCAATTAGGATAGGATTGCCATTTATCAGGATCATTTGAAAAGCCTGTCACCAAGCGTCTTACTTTTTCAAGTTCCAAGACCCAAGCATCATTGCGCCAATTGTCATGAATCAGCAAATCAAATTGAATATTGATAGCTTGGTGAGTGGGTAGCTTGTGTAATTTTAGGATAATTTGACCGTTATTGAACCTACCCAAGACCTTTGTACTGTCAAAATCTACAATTGAAATGCTTTTAAATTGGCTCCAATTATTGTTTGTAAAGCCAAAAACTTCAATATCCTTCATGTTATAATCCTCAAAATCATTAAAATACACTACCCCGACTTTGGTCGCTTCTTTAAAGCAGCCACTTAAAAACAGGGTAAAAACACCAAAAACGGATAAAATTAGACCTTTATGGAGCATTTTTGGCCAATTTTTGTAGTACATGAGTCATTATAATTTAAATTCTGGATAAAAGTAGTAAGAAAATTAAGCTGTTGGTTATTAAGTCCCTATTATTTTACATATTCAACAATTACGCATCTATAAAATTGGTTCATAAAAACATACATCCCTAAAAATTAGCTTTTTAGCTATCGAAAGACTACTTTCGTGTATCAACTTCCCCCCAAAGTTTTATCGAAAAAATAAACAGCTAAAAACTGTTAAAAAACGTTCATAATATATACAAAATCGTATTTTTGTTGTATATTAACAGAGTGTCTTATGCACTCTAAATGAACAACTTAGGCCTATAATGGGACTAAGAATGGCAGAGCCATACAAAGCTGCCAAACTTCAAACAAAATTTGAACTATGAAATGGATTAGAATCGCCTTATTTAGTCTGAGTATTTTTGCGATGAGCATACAAGCCAATGCGCAAAATTTATTAAGCGGGAAGGATTTAAGTACCATCAAAGTGGACGCCTTAACGGATGCCGAAATTGCACAAATACAAGCGCAATTAAAGCAATCTGGCGTAAGCATTGATATGGTAGAATCACAAGCCATTGCAAAAGGCATGAGCCCTGCAGAATTTGCTAAATTAAAAGCAAGATTGGCATCTTCAAAAACCATAAGCAAATCTGGATCTCCATTGTTGAAGAGAACCCAAAGCAATAAACCAATTTATGCTGATAGTTCACGAACAAGACCTGTAAACAAAATCAACCCATTAATTTATGGTTCTGAGTTATTTGCGAACGAAAATGGCTTTGGAGAGAATCAAAATATTGCTACCCCATTGAACTACGAAGTAGGCACCAACGATGTATTAAAATTAGTGGTCTATGGTGTGCAAGAATATAGTTCGGATTTAGAAGTAAGCAAGGAAGGCAATGTATTAATAGAAAATGTAGGCCGTGTAAAAGTGGCCGGATTGACGATAGAAGCTGCAACTACAAGAATTAGACAACAAATGGCCAACACAGCTTATCCAAGTTTAAGAAGCGGAGAATCTAAATTGGCATTAACAGTGGGTGATACAAGAACCATCCAAGTGACAATCATTGGTGCACAAAGAAGTGGCAACTACAATGTATCTTCTTTATCTACTATTTTAAATGCTTTAACAGAAGCAGGAGGTCCAAATGAAATTGGTTCATACAGAAACATTGAACTCATCAGAAACAATAAGCTATTCAAAAAAATTGACCTCTATGCATTTATGCAAAACGGAGATCAATCACAAAATATGGGCTTAAAGGATCGTGATGTGATTCGTGTACCAGCCTATAAAGGCAGAGTAGAAATTAAAGGACAGGTAAAGCGTCCAGGTATTTTTGAAATTAATAGCAGCACAGAAAACTTCAATCAGTTTTTACAATACGCAGGTGGTTTTGATGACACAGCTTACACTGCTTGGGTGAAAGTCATCCAAAAAAATGACAAAGAAAAAGTGGTGAAGGATTTAAGCGCAAAGGAATTTGCAAGTTATGTACCACAGGGAGGTGATATCATTCAAATATCAAAAATATTAGATCGCTTTCAGAACAGGGTTAAATTATCGGGTGCCGTATTTAGACCAGATTTTTATGAATTAACAGAAGGCATGCGTATTAGTGATTTAATTCAAAAAGCAGATGGCCTAAAAGAAGATGCTTATTTAGGACGTGCGCAACTTATCCGCTTAAAACCAAACTTATTAAAAGAATTGGTTAGTATCAATTTAGGTAAGGCCTTGCAAAAAGGATCCGAAGAAAATATTTATTTACAAAGAGAAGACGAATTGTATATTAATTCCATTGTTGATTTAAGAGATTCATTAACAGTGGACTTATTAGGAGAAGTGAGAAGCCAGGGCCGTTTTAACTATGTAGATAGTATGACGGTAAAGGATTTAATTTTAATGGCAGGCGGATTCAAATACGAAGCGAGTAAGCAAATAGAAGTAGCAAGGTTGATACAAAACGATGGTGCCGTTACCAACAATAAAGTAGCAACTATTTTAACCACGGTGGTAAATGGTGATTTAAGTTTTAATCCTGGGCAAGAAAACTTTGTGTTACAGCCAATGGATGTAGTGACTATCACCAAAAAAACAGGATTTGTAAATCCGGAAGTTGTCAGCATTAGTGGTCAAGTACAAAGTGTAGGTAAATACACACTGTGCAGTCGTGTGGAACGTGTGAGTGATATTGTAAAACGTGCAGGTGGATTGATTGGACAAGCTTATGGAGAAGGCGCCTTTATTAAAAGAAGTAGATACAGTATTGATACTTTAAGATCGGATGAATCCAAGACATCTGTAGAGCAAGCCTATATTAGAAAGTTTAAAGCACAGCAATTGGCTGCCAAAATGGATGTGAAAACAAGTTTGATGGATGAAGATGGCTTAGCGGGTGCAGAAAAAAAGACGAATAAAACCTTAAAGGATAGCTTAGAACTTTTATACAAAGAATTAGAAAACGATTATTATCAGATCGCAATAGATATTAATCAAATTATGAATAAGCCAGGTTCTGAACAAGATCTGGTATTGAGAGATAAGGATGAAATTGTGATCCCAAAAACAGATAACCGTGTAAAAATTAGTGGTGGTGTATTAAGACCAACCAATATTGTTTACAGAGATGGATTAAGTATTGGAGAATGTATTAGTGCGGCGGGCGGCATTAGTGAATATGCAAGACGTGATAGGGCCTATGTTATTTATGCAAATGGAAA
>JACCDM010382314.1_pt1 | contig 18994 bp, 17 predicted proteins | sample 7445851 | NCBI WGS metagenome assembly JACCDM01 (sample SAMN15323438, study PRJNA562643) | freshwater metagenome | isolation source: river surface water | place: USA:Blue River Watershed | collected 2017-08-16
ATCCCGTAAGGGTAGCAAGAAAGCTTCCCGTAAGGGTAGTAAGAAAGGAGGCTCATTAGTTGGTGGAGCTAAGAAATCATCAAAGAAAGGTTCTAAGAAAGCATCCCATAAGGGTAGCAAGAAAGCTTCCCGTAAGGGTAGTAAGAAAGCTTCCCGTAAGGGTAGTAAGAAAGGATCAAAGAAAGGAGGTTCATTAGTTGGTGGAGCTAAGAAATCATCAAAGAAAGGTTCTAAGAAAGCCTCCCGTAAGGGTAGCAAGAAAGGAGGTGCCTTAGTTGGTGGAGCTAAGAAATCATCAAAGAAAGGTTCTAAGAAAGCATCCCGTAAAGGTAGCAAGAAAGCTTCCCGTAAGGGTAGCAAGAAAGGATCAAAGAAAGGAGGTTCATTAGTTGGTGGAGCTAAGAAATCATCCCGTAAAGGTAGCAAGAAAGGATCAAAGAAAGGAGGTTCATTAGTTGGTGGAGCTAAGAAATCATCCCGTAAAGGTAGCAAGAAATCCTCCCGTAAGGGTAGTAAGAAAGCATCCCATAAAGGTAGCAAGAAATCTTCCCGTAAGGGTAGTAAGAAAGCATCCCGTAAGGGTAGCAAGAAAGGAGGCTCATTAGTTGGTGGAGCTAAGAAATCATCCCGTAAGGGTAGCAAGAAAGCCTCACGTAAAGGTAGCAAGAAGGGTGGTGCTAAAAAATCATCAAAGAAATCATCAAAGAAATCATCACGTAAGGCATCAAAGGGAGTTAAAAAAGGTTCTAAATCAAACAGCACTAAAGCTCGTAAACAACACAAAAACCGTTTAGCCGTTTTACCTCAAACAGCTGTCATTCTTCCTGACCCTATAACTGGCACTATTCCAGTTCCCATGTTAGGAGGAGCAGTTGATGAAGAAATGGTTGGCAAATTCTAAATTTAATTAATATTAATAATATAATAATTTTTTATAAAATTATTATATTAATGTTATTTTAGCAATATTATATCATTAGCATATTATGATAGTTTATGATAAAGATTAATTAATATTAATTAAACTAGGATTATTTCTTGTGTAATTATAAGATTCATTTGCAATCATATCCAAACTTCTAAAAATATATAATTGATTTTGAGCTTCAGAAGGTAAATTTTTAAACCATTCATTATATTGAGGTGAATAAATGAATAAATACATATAACCACTATATAAGAGTGATAACACAAATATTCCTAAGCATCCATATGCTAAAACTTTATACAATTTTTTATTAGCTGTTTGTTCTAAAACATTTCCATTAACATCTTTTTCTTCTCTTGATAAATGAAATAATATACCAGTTAATATTAAACTTAATATCATTATAAAATAAAACCAAACTTTCTTTTGTTCTCCTAATGGCGTTAAATCATCATATTTAACAGAATAATTCCCATATTTCTTAATAAAATCCATTTTAGAATTAATGGATGAATTTTTAACAGTACTTTGTATAAAACTAGTAGGATTAAAAGAAATCTGCATTATATTAATCCTTAGATTATAATATTAATATTATAAAATCCATAATCTTTTGTTGGAATATAAATATTATTATCAATTACCTGAATACATCTACTATATTTAGGAATTATTAAATTATTATTACTATATTTGATACTCATTGATCTAACATAACATTTTGTTTTCAAATCCATATCTTTTAAATGGTCTCTAAACATATCATTTGTTAAAACCATTAAATCATGAATTAACATTCCATAAATCATATAGTCATCATCATTTTTCATTGTAGGTGTTCTAATTAAATAATCTTTTAATTGTTCAAATAACGTTGGTTCTAATTGATGTCGCTCATGAAGAATTACCTTTGCTTTAATATTTAGTTTTTTACATTTTTTTATAATATTTGGTAAAATGGTAAAATCAAATTTACCAGTTAAATGTCCCATGTTTGCACCATCAATTAATATATCACAATCCTTCATCAAAATATCCATTTCTTCTTTATTTTTAATTCTATTATAGTATTTATCACGCATTTTAGTAACATCAAATTTATATTTTTTTAATACTCTTTTATCACTTAGATTATTATTATAAGAACAACATATCATATACCCTTCAAACTTTTTTAATAAATCTACCCAATTATTTTCAATCATTAAATCTACATCCTTTGTTTCTATATCATCTATATTATTATAAATATATTCAATATCATTATAATACTTTTGAGGGTCCAATTTAAGAAAATAATCTAATGAGGATAAATAATCTCTTCTCATTAAATTAGTATTATTATATAAAATATCTTTAATATTGTCTGTGTCTTTTTTATTAATATAATTTCTAATAATTAATGTATATAATCCTCTAATATTTTGTTTACTATCTTTAAATTCTTCAATACATTCCTTAATAAAATCATCGCAATCTTCTTTATTATCAACCATTATTTTTAACTGTTGGAGTTTATGCATAAAATGAATATTAATATACTTTTAAATAAAATAAATTTCAATTATTTTTAAATATTCTTAAAAATACATGGCATATATTATTTCTTCATCACAATATTCATAATTTATTATAAATTTTATAAAATTCTTAATTTCATTATATAAATCAATAATTTGCATTATTTATAAACATAATTATTGATTTATATCATTTTATACAATTAATATTTCTCCTAAAATATTTTCATTTATATAAATTATTAATTTATTTTTTGTAAATTTATAATTACATCCTTCAACTTCTATATGAATATATCTTACAAAATGTTCTGCATTTATTTTTTTAATACTTTTTGGCATTTTATTTATTATATATTTATAATAATCAAACACATTAATCGGTGCATTATGTATAATTCTATCTACTTTTTTCCATGTATTACTACTATTTATACTTATCATATGTGATACTTTTTCACATATTATATTATTATCAATACTGTAATAAACTTTATTAATTCCTAATGCCTTTAACATCAGTGTGCATCTATAACATGGTCGAGCATTATTTAATTCATTATTTTTATCTACTCTAATCACCATGATATTCAAATTTTTTGGGTTCTTTAAGACGCGACTTGGTCCACCCAATTTTCTCTGAATACGATATTTCTTTTCCAAAATAATTCTTAACTGCATTAACTTCTGCATGCATAGAGGGGCATATCATTCCATTACAATAATTTCTAGCAACATTACTGCAAATATTACCAATAGGTTTTGTTCCATACATCATAACAGCTGATACTCCAATTTTAATATTATTGTTATTTCTAATATTATCAATCATTTTATTGATTAGTGACATTAATATATATTTTATTATATTTTTAAATATTGATATTTGAGTAGTTTGCAATTCAAAATTATTAATTTTGAATTGCAAAACCCAAAACTGTTAGCGAAGTTTCAAAATTGATATTATCAATTTTGAACCTCACATAACACATTTCTTAATATATAATATTATTAATAATATTATTAAAATTATATTAATATTTGTAATACCAATAAATATTCCAGTATTATTTTTTTTATAAATAATATGTAATTTTTTATTAGGTTTATTATGTTTATTAGTTTTATAATTTTTAATATGTTTGTTTGATTTTTTATTATTAGTTGTTGTGCTCGAAGAGCTAGTTGCTGGATTAGTATTATTTACTGTTCTGGTTTCTGGATTAATAATAATTGGATTAGCGATATTTGTGGTTGGTTTAGTTGTAGTTGTGCTAGAAGAGCTGGTAGTTGGTTTAGTTGTACTCGTAGTACTTGAAGAGCTGGTAGTTGTACTCGAAGGTGTGCTTGAAGAGCTGGTAGTTGTACTCGAAGTAGTGCTAGAAGAGCTGGTAGTTGTACTTGTTGTAGTTGGTTTAGTTGTGCTAGAAGTACTGCTTGAAGAGCTGGTACTCGAAGAGCTTGCGGGTGATAAACTATCATTATTATCTACAGTAGTATCATTATTTGGAGGATTATAACCATCTAATATGTTTTCTTGTCTTACTTGTTCCATTCTTTCACCAGCTGGAGGGGTAGCACCATTGTAACCAGATAAATAAGCTAATATTAACATATTACGAAAATCATTATTATATATTATATCATCTAAGTAATTATCGGTTTGATCTGTTCGTGCCATTTCAATATCTTCATCAGTATATCCACCAAAAGCGATATTAAGCATCATATCTGAAAATGAACTATTATTAAATAATACATCTATATCTTTAGTGTCCCAATAATTATCTAATAAAGCATAATCATCATTATTAATATAATAACTTTTAAGTTCATCATATGTTAAATTTTCAACTGCTTGTTTTGCAAGTTCAATATATTCTGGATTAAGTGGGAGAGGTTCAACAGCATCATCAAATAATTCGATATAATATTGTAAAAAATATAATAATAGTAATATTATTATAATTATTATAAATAAAATATTCATATAATATTATTTAGATTTATAAATTTTTTATATTTTAGATATTAATTCATAACAATCTTTCATTAATATTTCCCAATTACTATTTTGTTGAATTTCATGAATATATACATCCACTGTTAAATTAAACCATTCTTCTAATGAAAAATTTTTAGAACGATTTTGATTTAATAAAATTTTATTATATTTTAATGTAATTGGTCTTATTTTAATATTATTTTCTGCAGCTAATTTGAATATACCTGGTTTAAATGGTGCATTAATATTATTTGAAACGTACCCACTTGGGAAAATAAGTAAATTACAATTTTCTTTTTTAAACAAATCTAATATTTTTGATTTAACATCAGAACCACTTTCTTTATCACCTCTTTTATAACATATAAAATTTAATAAATCATAAAATATATGTTTAATATTATATAAACAAAATTTAATGTAACCTTTTATATCAACCATATTATCATAAACAACAGTATATAAATTACGTCTATATTTTGATAATAAATATTTTAATACAAAAAAATCAAACCCTCCTACATGATTTGATACATAAATTACATTTTCATCTGGTTCTATATTCCCATGTATATTTATTTTTAAATTCATTAAAAATGAATAAACCATTCAAACCAATTATTAAAAATAATAGTTGATATCATTTTTGGTAAAGTAATATAAAAACACATGTAGATAAATAAAAAGATAAATAATATAATGATTTTTAATTTTATTAATATATTTTCCATTAAATATATTAATAAATAATTACTAACTAAACTTAAACATTTAATTTGTCAAAATAATTATTCCAGTAATTAATTAATAAATCAATATATTTTTGATTTTTATATGTTAATCCTACTATTTTATTAAAAAACATATCATATAATTGTTCATCAATTTCTTTATCAATAACTATATTATAATATTTATTAAATAATTCATCAAAATGTTCATTTATTAAATTATTTTCAGCAATTAATTCTATAATAAAACCTAATCTTAATGATACTTTTATATGTTCTTTGAAATTTGGCATAGTATCAAAAACACTAAAATTATTTACAAAGAAACTATTATCTTCAGTATAAATATTGTATAATTCTGTTGGTTCGTTTTTATCTTCATAAGTAATATTATTAATTATGATTGGTTTTATTTCATCATCAAATGTTTTTAATACTGAACCTATTTTTAATCTACGAACTTCATCCTTATTTAATTTTATTTTATTTATAGCATGATCTTTATCTAATGTAAGATATTTATTTTTATGGGAAATAAATGGATGACTAATGGTTGAAAATGGTAAAGTATCATTTAATCCGAATAATTTAACTTTATTAACAGTTGATATATGTTTTAATATAACTTTCTGTGGTAATCCTGTTTTAGAGGAAATAACCATATCTCCAATATTAATATCCTTAATAGGTTTTGTTGTTAAATCAGCCATTAATATAGATGATGAACCAATGAAACACCAACCATCATCATCATCTTGTTGTTCATACCTATGATAATTATCAGTTCCTACTTCACATATTTGTCTTCTATTTTGATTACCACCCATAACATAAAATGGGAAATAAGTTCCAGTTATGCGTGCTAAACTGTTTATGATATTTTTAATATCATCTGTAAAATATGGTTGAATACAACTATCACAATTATATCCTACATTAGCATTTATATTATCACCACCAGTAAGTGAAGAAGCATCTTGACTATATATAATTAAAGCTATAGCACATAAATATTTGAAATTAACATAATCATTTTTTTAATCCCATACTATATATAAGTATAATTATTGCAAACCAATACATCCAACTATATGTTGATGTTGATGTTGTTGATCTTGTTGTTGGTGTTGGTGTTGATGTTGTTGTTTGTGCTGATGTTGTTTTTAGTGCTTTTGTTGTTGTTGGTCCAGTTGGTATAACTGTATCTTGTGTTAATATATTATTGCAATTAAATGAAGTTTCTGTAGTAAATATTTTAATTGGATCAGTAGTATTTGTATCAGGATTTGGAATATTTCTTAAATAAATACATAATGCAACATTATAAAAATCCAATTTTAAACCATAATCATTCCATGAAATATCTTCATCAAAATTTAATTTAAACTCTTCCCAATTATTTTCAATTAAAAGTACATATGATAATATTTCATCAAATGGACTTATTAATAAATCATTTAAATTTCCTGTTTCTTTATATCTATCAAACTGTGTAGATATTTTATCTTTATCAACTATAAAATATTCAATTATATCGACTGGTAGTGATGAAATATATTCATATGCTATATTTATAGCTGGTTTATATAATCCACTCCTATTATATAATGATTGGGTAGTTACTATTGGTGTTGTTGATGTTGGTCTTACTCTTGGAATATTACATGTATTAGTTAATATATAAGTACTATTATTATATGATATTTTAAGTGGGTCATTAGTTGGAACACCTTCAGTATTTAAATAAGCACATATTATTTCATCAATTAATTCTTTTGGATAATCTTTATATAAAAAATTATTATCACCATTTTCTCTTTTATTAATTATATCATTAAGTATATAATCGACCTTTAATACATTTATAGTTGATAAATATATATTAAATTTATCATCATCTGGATTAGTTTGTTTTCCATTAATATAATCTCTATATTTCTGTGTATTTCTATAGTTAATAAATGATCCGTCATTATCTCTAATATTTAATTGTTTAGTTGTATCATCTAATATTTCAATAATTTTATTCTTAACATTAATTATAGCTGGTTCGTAATATGGTGATACATATACATTATCTGATGCATTATTTGAATTACCTGATGGCATTGTAGTACAAAAATCTGTATTAATAATACCTTTTGTAGTTAACGATTCTATTAGTTTATCATTCATATTTGTTTTTCCTGAGATTTTTAAATATTCACATACAATATTATTAACTAATTCATATGGTAATATTTGATATGTGGTATTATCTTTTGTATCTGATTGTGTTTCTTTATAATATAAAATTAAATCTAATAAACTGTCTGTATTATTCACACTATCACTAACCAAAATACCTGAATCTCTAATACCATTATAGAACTTTGAAATTTTACTACTATTTGTTGTATTATTTTTATAAGAATTATAAATTGATGATTGTTTATAATCCTGATCATATTCAAATTCATAATCAGATTTTTTTATAGTATATTTTAATAATTTAGTGTTATTATCTAAAACACTTACTATATAAGTTTCGACTGCAGTTTTTGCTTCGTTATTATACCATAAATTGAAATTCAAATGTTCTGTTTTTTTATTAGATTTTTTATAATAATAAAGAACTAATAGTAGTATAAATATTAAAATTAAACATAAAACTATTATAAAATTCATATATTATAATATAGATTTTATAATAACAAAATATATAATTATTAACCTTTGTTCCATTCGCAAAGCGAATATAAATTCTAGATAATTTAAAAAATATATGATTAGAACTTTGATTAATTTACAAGTGCACGTATTAATAATATTATGAATAAACTTAATACAAGAATTAAAATTGGTTTCTCTTTAATAATCAATAAATGATGTTTTAAGTTAAATAATAATACATGAATAATATGACTTATATTCTTAATTAAAGCTTGTAGTGATATTTGTACTGGTGAGCTGGTTTTTGGAATTACTGGTAATGGTGATGATGTTTCAGGGGGTACTGGTAATGGTGATGATGTTTCAGGGGGTACTTGTAATGGTGATGATGTTGATGTTGCTGGTGCTGATAAACTATCTAAATCAGTGTTTATTAAATCATCCATTTTATCAGTTAATACACCATCAAAATAAACAACAATTGGTTTTGATGCGTTTTCGAATGTTTCATTAATAGGTGATGTTATTTCTGTTCCGGATGATACATCTGTTCCTGATGATAAATATACAGCAATATTATCATCATTTGTCTTTGTAGTAAAAGTTATATCAGAACCAATATTATCAACTAATGTAGTTATAGCTTTATTAGTATCTCCATTAAAGTTAACATCTATTACTTTATCTGAAATAACTATTTGTTTAGGTGATATTTGCATTATATCATCTTTCATTACAATTCTTCCAGAATCACTTTGTTCTGGAGGAGTTAAGATTTCTTCAGTGGAACAAACTATAGATAAATTATATAATTTTCCAGAAGAAGTATTTGGACAATTATTTTTATTAAAGTATAATTCACAATCTGTTGATAAACCAGTAAATGTATTAATATTATTTGGAACATCATTTATATTCACTTGTTCTTCAACAAATTCAGGCAAAGTATTACCCATAAAATAGATTGATTTTAAATCACTGTTACTAAATGCACTATGACCAATTTTAGTAACACTAGATGGAATAACAATTATATCCATTAATATATTTGAAAATGCATTATTTCCAATATATTGTAAAGTTTCTGGTAAAATTATATTGTTAACATATATATTGTTTGTATAAATATAAAATGCTTGATCATCAATTGAAACTAATTTATTTGGTAAATTAGTAATATTAATACCTGCATTAAATGAATTTAATAATCCTTGACCTAATTGAGTGATATTATATATTTTGCCTCTGTATTCTACCTCATCGGGTAAATTTAATTCATAATATAAATCTTTTTGATTATTAATATTGTAATCTATTTGTGATATTTTTGCATCAGTATCATTTAAAAATTCATAATAATAATCTTCATGTTTATAATATCTACCCCATAATAATTTATATGGATCAGTATTTGGTGTATGTGGGGGAATTTCAACAGTTATATTAGTATTAGTAATATCATCATTTGAACAATTAAAATATAATCCATAGTATGTTTGGTAACCATAATATGACGGATCACTTGGATCATTAATTAAATGAGCATCATTATTAGTATCATTAGATTTAGGACAATTATTTTTATTAAAATATAAAATACAATCATGTGGTAAGCCAGTAAATGGATTACGCATTTCAGAGAATAAAAGAGCTCCTTGTTTACTATTAACTCGTTGTTCTAAAAACACAGGTAAAGTATCACCCATAAAATAAATTGATTTTAAATTAGTATTAGAAAATGCACTATTATTTATTGCTGTTACACTTGAAGGTATTATTATTGAATTCATTTGTATAAAATTGAAAGCATAACTTCCTATATATTTTAAAGTATCTGGTAAAACTATATTATTGGGATATATATTTAATGTTTCATTATACACATTAAATGCACCATCATTAATACTTAATAATTGTGAAGGTAATTTTCTTATATTTATTTTATTTATAGTATTAATAAGATTTGCAAGTACATTACTATCTAATTCAGTTATTATATATCTTTCTGTTCCTTTAATTATATAATCTGGAAATTCAATTTGATAAACTTCATTTTGGTATTTATTTGGATTGTAAATAATATTAGTTATTCTAACAGTATTATTAGATATAAATATATAGTCAAAATCATCAGTATTTCCGGTTGTACCAATTAAAATTGGCAAAGCAGTTGTATCATCCATAGTTGCATCATTTGAGGTTGTATCATCCATAGTTGCATCATTTGAGGTTGTAGTGGCATCAAATTGTTCAATTGGTGTTATAAATAAAAAACCCAAAAGAACTATTATTGAAAAAATTAAAATTAATATATTTTTATTCATATAATTTATATTAGAAATTTTAAACCATTATCAAAATCAACAGTTTGTTTCCAACCTAATAATACTAATTTATCATTTGATATAAAATATCTTTTATCATTAAACGGTCTATCTTCTATATATTCAATATAATTATCATAATTATTTCCCTCTACATTAGTTTTTATTAATTTAATTAATTTTTTAGCTACTTCCATTACACTATATTCATTCGAATGATCACTCCCTATATTATATATTTCACCAATTATACCTTTATTTATTATGATATCAACTGCAGTACATACATCATAAACATAAATAAAATTTCTAATAGTAGAACCAGTACCAGCTATTGTACATTTTTTATTATTTTTTAATAAATTAATAAATTTTGGAATTAATTTTTCAGGATATTGATTTGGACCATATACATTGTTACCTCTAGTAATTATACATTTTAATTTAAAACTATAAATGTAAGAAAACACCATCATTTCAGCAGCAGCTTTAGTTGCACTATATGGATTAGTTGGACATAAGATAGATGCTTCTGTTTTTATATCATCATTATTTGTTTCACCATACACTTCATCAGTACTAAAATGCAATAAAAATATATCCTTATTTACATTTTTAATTGCTTCTAATATTGTATGCGTACCAACAATATTATCTTGAACATATTTAAATGGTTCATCAAAACTATTATCAACATGAGATTGAGCTGCAAAATGTACGATATGTGTAATTTTATGTTCTTCTAATATATATTTTAAAAAATCATAATCACAAATATTCCCTTTAATAAATTTAAATCTGTCTGATTCCCATACATTTTTATTAATATTATTTAATGATGCGCAATAATACATTGCATCAATACAAATAATATTAATATCTTGATATTTATCAAAATAATAATTAATAAAATTTGAACCAATAAATCCACAACCGCCAGTTATTAATACATTTTTCATATATTATATATTTATAAATTGTTAAAAGTCAAACTTATTTCTGGAAACTTATCTTTTAAATTTTGCCAGTTTTCCTTACTTAAATATAACCATGGTTTATGAATACCCAATGGATTATCATGATAATGTTGTTCTACTGAAAAAGCATTACCTAAATTAAATGGCGCTGGTTTACAAATTTTTTTCATAATTAAACTAAAAAATTTATCTTCATTATACGTAATTAAATGTTTTCTATTTTTAACAGCTTCATACATTAATGATTTTTTTCTAATAGATAATCCACCATTTTGCCATGGTTCTCTATGACAAGGTGCTCCAATAAAACCATATTCAAGATATGGTGTAAAATCAAATGTACTTATATGTCTAAGAAGACATGAATCAGTTTGAAATATAAGAATATTTTCTTTATCTATCTTGTTCCAAAACTGTTTAGAAGTCAATAATTTATTATATTCAGGAATTGTAAGATTATTTTTATCTAATAAAGTTAATATAATTCTTTTATTTTCTATTAATTCTTTATAATTTTCATTTAAAAATTTTTCATTTATAGAACTATGAAAAATTTGAATAGGAATATCATCTGTTAAATTTCTTAACATGTTATCAATAACTGGTTTTAAATATTGATGTAATCTTGGTTCAACCATAACTGCTATTTCGATCATTATATATGTTTATTTTAAAATATATATTTATATATTTATAATCTAAGATTAAATAATGACACATCGTGATGTATTAACTGGGAATATTGGAGAAATGACTATTAATAACAATAATTTTCGTAAAGTTATTAATACTACTCTTCATCAACAATTAGTTTTAATGAGCTTGAAACCAAAAGAAGAAATTGGTTCTGAAGTACATAAAAAAGTAGACCAATTTATTAGAATTGAAAAGGGAACAGCCGTTGCTATTCTTGGCAAGGATGAAAATCAAAAAAAATATCTATTAAAAAAAGAGCATTTTATAACAATACCTGCAGGAACATATCATACTATTATAAATGTTGGGCGTTCTGAGCTCAAATTATATTCAATTTATTGTCCTGCAAATCATAAACCAGGAACTGTTCAAAAAAATAAACCCAAAAATGATTAAAACATCTTCATTTGGGTGGACATTATCCATTTAAATTAAATTAAGTTGTGTTGTATATTATATGGAAAATATTTTACCTAAACACGGTATTATATCAAATGAAATAATATTAAATAATAATATACTACAACCAAGAGCTATTGGAAGAAATTACTTTTTTATTAATGAAATAAAAAATATTTATAATTTAAATGTTACTCCAAATTTAACAGAGGAGACGTTTGTATATGTATTATCATTTGGTGGTGGTTTGTTTGGAAATGTTGATGGAAATGGAGTATTAACAAGTGGAGATGTTCAGCTAAATTGGACCAATTCAAGTATTGCGAATAATAATATGCCAAAAGTAGTAATTAAAACATTAAGAGGTACAACAAATGAACCGAGTATGTCAGATGGTGGAAAAACAATGGAGAATACAGGAGATGTTACATATATTGGCTCATTATGTCCTTCTTCTTTTTTAACTATAGTACTACTTATTAATGATTTTGGTAATTTTACATCTGATGGTATTAATAATTCATTGGACTATATAAAAAATACTCCTAATTATCCTAATAAAATTATAGGTGTATCTTGTTCATGGGCTGCATCTGAATATGAAATCATAACTTATAGACCACAAAGTATTTTAGATAATTTTGAAACATTATCATCTGATTTTAAAAATAATGGTATACATATAGCAATTGCATCAGGTGATAATGGTTCAAAAGAAATAAATTTGCCTTATCCCAATTGTGGTTATCCTCAAACATCAACTAATGTAATATCATGTGGTGGTACTAAATTAATTTGTCCTAGTAATGTATATAATGATGTTCTGACATCAGAAACAGGATGGAGTGGTAGTGGTGGTGGTTTATCATTATATTATCCTTCTCCATATTATCAATCTTCATTTGGTTATAATAAAAGAAGTATACCTGATATTTCATTAATATCCGATCCATCTAATACATCAGGTATTGTATTATATATGCAAACTAAAGTATTCGCTATTGGAGGTACCAGTTATGTTGCACCTATCGTTATTGGTTATTTGGCAGCTATTAATAAAAAAACATGTTTAAATGATATTATTTATAATACTAACTATTCTAATTGCTTTCATGATATAACAGTTGGTAATAATGGAAATTACAATGCTGGTCCAGGATATGATTTAGTAACTGGAATGGGCTCATTAAATGGTGCTAATTTAACAACTACAATTAATATTTTTGAAGGCATCGTTTATAGTGTTACACTGAATGAAACTACACTTAATATTGCTCCTGATTCTAATTATCAATTAGTATGGACAATCTTACCATATTTTGTTGTTAATAAAGATGTTACTTTTTCATCAGATAATACTAATGCGATGACTGTATCAAATACAGGTCTGATTACAGCAAAATTATCAGGTTCAGCTAATATTACCATAACTACTGTTAATTCAGGTAAAACAGATGTAGTTGCAGTAACAATTAAAATTCCTGTTACTGGTGTAACTATTTCACCAAAAACAATAACAATTAATGCTGGAGAAACTACTACTTTCACATCAATTGTATCTCCAGTTAATGCTACTAATAAAGGTGTATCTTACGGATCAGAACAACCATCTATTGTTAGTATTGATGTTAATACTGGAGTAGCAACTGGTATATCAGGTGGAACTACAATTATATCTGTATATACTGATGAACCAAATCATACTGATAACGCAACTATTACTGTAATTGAAATAATCCCGACATCAATTACTTTAAATAGTTCAAGTTTTAATATGGCAGTAGGTAGCACATTTCAATTAGTGGCAAATATATTACCTACTAATGCTACAAATAAAAATGTAACATGGAGTAGTAGTAATACTAGTGTTGCCACTGTATCAAATACAGGTATAGTTACTGCAGTATCTTTGGGAACTTCTACAATTACTGCAACCACTGTTTCTGGCGGATTATCAACTACTGCTACTGCAAATGTTAATACTATTTCAGTTACAAGTATTACGTTAAATGCTGATACACTAAATTTAATTGTTGGTGATATATATCAATTAATTGGAACTATATTACCACAAAATGCAACTAATCAAAACATAACTTGGAGTAAAAATAATAATAATATTGATTTATCAAATAGTGGTAAGGTAACTGCTTTAACAATTGGAACATCTATAGTTACTTCTACTACTGTAGATGGTTCAAAAATTGATACGTGTAATATTAATATTTCAAAAATAGATGTAACAAGTGTAACTATTTCTCCTGGTTCAAAAAGTCTATTTGTAGGTGAAACATTTGAATTAACTGCTACAATATTACCAAATAATGCAAGTAATAAAAATGTAACTTGGACCAAAAGTAATAATGGAGTTATTAATATATCAAATAGTGGTGTTATTACAGCTATAGGTGTAGGAACATCAGTTGTTACTGTTACAACAGCTGATCAATTAAAAACATCTAGATGCAATGTAACTGTTGCATTTATGAATGTATCAAGTGTTTCATTAAATGCAACATCAAGAAGTATGCAAACAGGTGATACATTCCAATTAGTTGCATCAATTTTACCAACTAATGCTTCAAATAAAAATATAACTTGGAGTAGCGACAAAGCTAATATTGCATCAGTTTCAAATTCTGGTTTAGTATCAGGATTAACAGTAGGTTCTGCAAATATCACAGTAAGAACAGTAAATCAATCAAGGACTGCTATATGTAAATTTACCATTACTCCTATTTTAGTTAAGTCGGTTAGTTTAAATGCATCTAGTGCAACCATATTAATTGGTCAGACTTTTCAATTTGTAGCAACTGTATCGCCAACTAATGCTTCTAATAAAACTGTCAAGTGGTCTAAAAACAATGCAAACGTATCAATATCTACATCAGGATTAGTTAATGGATTAAAAGTAGGAACATCGACAATTACTGTAACAACAAATGATCAGAAGAAAACAGCTACTGCAATTGTAACAGTTAACCCAATTCCAGTAAGATCTGTTTCATTAAATATAACAACTGCTACAATTAAAAAAGGAAAAACAATAACGTTAAAAGCAACAGTATCACCTACTAATGCTACAATAAAAACTGTAACATGGAGAACTAGTAATGCTAATATTGCTACTATTTCAACTAAAGGAGTAGTAAAAGGTATTAATCCAGGGAGTGCTATAATTACAGTGACAACTACTAATGGTGGTTACATTGCAACTTGTAATGTAACAGTAACCTTATAATTTTCTAAACATTTTCTCACCGCCTCTTTTATATTAGATACTTGTGGGAATAAAATTTCTAATTTTTTAGTATCCATAAAATTATTTGACCTATCAGCTTTTAATATTTGCCGTTGTTCTTCTTGAGAAAAATTTTCCCATGTAAAATTCTGATCAACAATTTCTTTATACATTTCTAATATTTCATTATGAGAAATTAGACCAGGATTAGTAAAATTAATTGTACCAGTAACTTTATCTTCCATCATTTTAACAACAAATGGTAATAATTCATCAAGTACAGTCATACTATTTTTAATTGAACAAATTTTTTTATAACTAGTTATTTTAGTTATAAAATTTCTTGGATTATAAGTATTAGTAATTGGCATACGTATTCTTAAATTCAATACATTTGGATAAGTATGCATCATCATATCTGTAAATCCTTTAACTATTGAATATGATGAACCAAAGAAATTAGGTATATCATCTTCATTAAAACCATTAATTTCTTCTTCAAAATTATGATTATTATCATATTTAAATATACAACCTGTTCCTAAATATGTATAATGAATTAATTTCTGATTACATAATTGTGCTAGAACAAATGGGCTATATAAATTATCTCTAATATTATCAACCAATTTACCTTCTTGTTCCAAATAATCAATAGTATTAAAACTAACTCCATTAATTATACCATGTGTTCTACCAATGAATGAAATAACATGTGTAGGAGAATGAGTATCTAATTCATTATTTACATCATGATAATTATCTACTCTGGCAGTTCCTTCAATTATACAATAATTATGCTTGTTAATTAAATTTAAAAACATAGAGCCAATCCAACCTTTAGAACCATAAATTAATATTTTCATTATATATAATATAAAATATTAATTTATAACATTATTCGTTTTTAAAGTAAGAATATGATGGAGAATAATTATTTTTATTTCCAAAAGGAGTATATTCTTGAATATTATTAAGATTAGTAATATTTGATGAATATGAGGATGTTAATGTTGAATTTGTTTTTGTGTCTACTTGTTTTTCATAATAACTTAACATCTTAGCCTTTAATATACGGTCCATAACTTCATCATTATAAAATCTAATTTCATTATAATTTTTAAGAATTGTATTGGTAATTACAGTTGTTTCTAAAGTAAAAGACCAATCAACACCATTTAAATTAATTATATTACCAAATTCATCTTCTAAACTAATATTTAAACTGGGAATATTAGTTGGTTGTTCAAATTTAATAGAATTTGAAATGAATTTATATTGATTAGATAATATATTAATATTAACACCTCCTGTTTTTTCATTAGATACAGATTTTACATTTTCTAATATAATTTTACCAACATATCTACGATTTTTATTAATTAAATTACCAAAATCATTTATACGTAAAAATAAATAAGATTGTGATGGTTCAGATACAACATTTTGTCCAATTGAAGAATTACCATTACTTATAGTAATATTGTTAGTAAAACCTAATATATCTCCAAGTGATGGATAATCAGTTCCACTCTCTGTAAATTGAATTGTTACATTTGCACCAGTTGTATTAGTAATTTTCATTTTACCAGTACTATTACTATAAGTAAATGAAATATTCGCAACTAATGCAGATAATGCTGTTGCTAAATCATTTTGAGTATATGACCCATCATCTATAGTTTTATTAACACCGCCAATATTAATAGTGTTATTTCCACGTTCTGCAGTGATATAATAAATTGTATTAGGTAATTCTAATGATAAAATTCTCATTTCAATTACATTTTTTTCATTAAAAGGTTCAATTACATTAGTAGTACCAACTGTTTCTTCCATTTTATTGAAAGTAAAATTTGCACTATTTGGATAAGAAGTTGTATTTCTAAATTTAGAATCTATATTGTATAAATTATTATTCATTATAATAATAATAGATTTTTAGTAAATTTAATATATAAAATCTCAGTAATATTATATGATAAAATATATTATATCTTTTATATTGTTAGCATTATTATACTTTTTTATAACAAAAAATATAAATATTATGGATGGTTTTAAAAATAATGATACACGCCCTTTACCTGACTTAAAAAATCCATTCGTTCATTTATATGATGATAAAGGAACTAAATTAAACATTGTATTAATTGCTCAACCTTTAGGTTCAGATGATCAATATAGAACATATATGGAAAATATGGCAAAGATTACATTTGTTGGTATATCAAGTTATATGGAATTCCCATATGTTCCTAGCAATCCAGAAGATAATTATAAAGAGGAACATTTTAGTCAAGGAGAACCAAATAAAGAACAAAATGTATTAGTTGAAAATTTTGCATATGAATATACAACACCTTACTATTTAGACATGTATTTCGAAATGTGTAAAGGTTGGCTTCATTGTTTTAAGAACCCAGAAAAATATATTCCAACTGAAAAACCCCATGCATTAATTAGTGAGTCTGATTTTGTTAATTATAAACAAATACCATACAATCCAGATAATATTCATATGGAGAGAGAATTTGATTTCTTATATAGCTGTCCTAAAGTTAATAAAGATTCTGGTTGTGATGATTGGGTAAGTCATAATAAGAATTGGGAATTAGCCAAAAAATGTTTACCCATATTATGTAAAAAATTTAAATTAAAAGGTTTACTTGTTGGTCGTGAAGGATGTGAATTACCAGAAGGCTGTGCTGAATATATAACTACTACTGGTTGGCTCGATTATGGTGAAAATATAAAGCAATATAATAGATGCAAATTTATTTTTGTTCCTAATGTTAGAGATGCTTCGCCACGTGTTATTACTGAAGCAATGTCAGCTGATTGCGCTGTTTTAATTAATAAAAATATATTAGGTGGATGGAAATATGCAGTAGAACAAACAGGTGAATTATTTAATGATGAAAATGATATAGAAGAAGTTCTTAATAAATTTGTTCCTAAATTAAATAAAGGTGAATTTAAGAGTAGACAATATATAATTGATAATTATGGCCCAGTTAATAGTGGAAGAAAATTAAAAGAATTTTTATTCAAAAATTGGGGAGATAAAATGAATATTGATGAAAATGAATGTGATTATATAACAATGAGAGGTCATTTAACTGGTTATGATGAATTAAAGAGAAAATAAACAAAAATACTATTTTATCTCTCAACTTGCTTAAGAATATTAAAATAATATTTATCAATTATGATAAATATTATTTTTAAAATTAACAAAGACACATCTGTAAAAAACAATTTAACTAATATAATTTTATTAAAACATAATATAAAAATCCTATAATTAATGATATAACTAATAATTTAAATATAATATTATCTAATACATTTTTATTTTCTATTGGATTTGAGATTAATGATGAGGGTATTTTATTTAATGATGAGGGTATTTTATTTAATAATGAGGTTGTTGCATTTGTTGATGAGGTTGTTGCATTTGTTGATGAGGTTGTTGCATTTGTTGATGAGGTTGTTGCATTTGTTGATGAGGTTGTTGC
>JACCDM011099733.1_pt1 | contig 18964 bp, 17 predicted proteins | sample 7445851 | NCBI WGS metagenome assembly JACCDM01 (sample SAMN15323438, study PRJNA562643) | freshwater metagenome | isolation source: river surface water | place: USA:Blue River Watershed | collected 2017-08-16
CACTATCAACTATCTCTGGTGAACTTGCTAAACAAGGACAGCTAGATGCTGCCGCATCAGTGATGCAGGAGGCCCTTGAAACCGCCCGCGGCATCAGTGATGAGGGGTTTAAGTGCCGAGCACTATTAAATATCTCTGGTGAACTTGCTATACAAGGACAGCTAGATGCTGCCGCATCAGTGATGCAGGAGGCCCTTGAAACCGCCCGCGGCATCAGTGATGTGTGGGATAAGAACCAAGCACTATCAACTATCTCTGGTGAACTTGCTAAACAAGGACAGCTAGAAGCGGCCCTTGAAACCGCCCGCGGCATCAGTGATGAAAGACGAAAGAGCCAAGCACTATCAACTATCTCTAGTGAACTTGCCAAACAAGGTAAGCTAGCAGCTAGCGAATCTATAGGTTTGGAAATTTTTCAAATTGCAGGACGTCACAATTTGTGGAAAGAGATTGCCGAAGCTTACAGTGAAAAGTATGATTGGCAAGACGGTTTACAAGCAGTTCACAACTTCCAAAGTGATGAAGCACGTTTGTTTTACCTCAAGGGTTGGACTGACAACCTTAAGGTTATCGATGTGAAGTCTGATATAATCAAGCATTCCCTTCCTCTTTTGATAAATGACTCGAAAAGCACTGAGGAATTGCTACAGAAATATGCTCAGAACCAACTGTTCTTTGGAACACCTACGTCTGCCGTCGTATCACGCCTAAATCGCTCACTGAATATTCAGTGGCTATTGGACATTTGCCAAAAGTTTCCAAAAGATCATATTCTGGTAAAATCCTGGAATAACGTAGGCTTGTGGATTGATGAAATCTCGGATCCTGACGATCGCGATGATGTTCGTACATGGGCAGACAAGGTAGCCGACGGGAACATGACGGAGGAAAAGTTCCAAGCAAAAGTGCAGGCGCTATTCTAAATTACCCCCTGATTAATCCACTTTGTGTGAATTTTCCAACGGGTGCCACACAGTGCATTGGTATTTCAATAACAGCATTGTCCATAGAAGAAATACAAGGAATCCCCCAGGAACTGCATACCCCGTAGGGATTATTTGTGGCAATCTCCAAAATTGTTCCTACCTCTACTGAATCTTCAATCCAATGAAATTCTTCTTGCAAGAGGGTTCTTTCTAATACAACGTACTTACAACCTTCAAAGAAGCTTCGTTGATGGGGTATCGGGAATGCCGACGGCCTATCGGAATCCTGCCTACTAATCACAACCCCCATTGACATCGCATCGGTGAATTTCAATTCATCTCTTCGATGTATCGGCAATTCATTAATCAAGAAACGTCGGGTTCCATAAAAATGTCGATAGTGTTTCCAACTGAATTTAGGAGCACTGATGTCGATATGTTGATTCCAAAAACTCCAAGCCAATTGAAGCTTGGAATAGAAATCAAGGCTGTTGTAATTTGTTAATGTCATATAAAAGTTTCACCAATTGATTGATTTAATCTTTCGGGGGGCATACATCATCAACTACCAAAACAGCTGGTTTAACAACAATACTCCCGCAGAAAATAGGTGGACGATCAACAACTTACATCTCAAATAGATAGTCCCAAATAAAATTGGAATATGATTCATAATGACCCCCTTCCTCATCCTCAGATAAATCAAACAAGTCTCCATTTTTCATACTACCACTAATCTTTTGGCATATTATCATGGAATGGTTCGAAACTTCCAACTCTTATATACTTCGGATTAGGAATACCCATCTCAAACCAAGAGTCCTCCCAATTCGAACGAGTGTCAGTATAAGGTTCAAGATATTCAGCATCCTGAAAACATAACCCCCAAGATTCATCTTCACCATATGCATCCTTGTTAACTTCATCCCATCCTTGAGGGTCATTATAAACATTATTGGTTAAATAATCCCACAACTCCTCGTTGCTGTTTCCCTCGTATGGAGGTTCACACTGACGTAGTTTATCCACATCAATCTCCACTGGTTCCGTTGCCTGCCAAACAGTATAACGTTCAACCTTTCTTACATATATTTTCTCTGACATTGTTTTTTGAAAATTAATATTATAAACCCTTTTGTATTCCTTTAGTGTCATAGCAAAACAAACTTACTTAGAACAAGTGTATTACCCAACCCCACTCTTTTCCAAAATTTTTCTAGAAATTGAAATACAATTAGCATCCCTTCCCACAAGTGTATTCGCCAGGTCGTAGAAACAGCAAGTATGGCATTTTCTTCTTTTTGAGGTGTGATAATTTTTAATTCTGAGTACATTTATGAATATGCAATCTTCATCTCGTGTTCCCATTATAGTATCGATCCCGAGACATTCTGGAGAGAAGGTAGAACAGCTAACGTTAACAAATCTGAATGAACGACGCTTAAGGACTACTTCAACGTTTATCTTTAATGAGTCATGTCTAAGGCACCCTTAAGATTGGACATTGGCTCAAGAACGCTGGTGCTCTTATTTAACGTTGTTAGCCCAAAGCCTCAAGTTCAAGTAGGTATTAGATCTCGGTTTAGTCTCTTCTTCTACCGTAACAATAGCCGTCATCGATCCCGTACGGTGATATCTTGGGGCCCAACTGAGTTGTTTGTTGGAGCGCCCAGTTCAGGTGTCACGAGGGCATTTGCTGTCCAGTTCAGCCCGTTTTCTTTAAAGGCTTTTCGCTTGAACTTCAAAGAAATTCACAGTCTTGTAAAGCCATTTGCTGTGGAGATTAAGCAAATTAAACAGGATTTCAAGACGCCTCCGACTCCAAAAAAGCCTAGGATTCGTTTTATGCCCTGGAATACGAAGGCTATTGTTCCAAATTTGACTATCGATCGGAAAATACTGAATATTAAGCAGCGGTTTGTTAGAAATAACATAAATACGAGGCGCGAAGCTATTTTTAAGTCCAATCCCTAAACGCAAAACTCAAAGAAGTAAGATGAACCAAGTAGATTATTTAAGTAAAGGACCTTGTCAAGCTCATTGGATAACGCGCTTTTTATGGTGGTGCGCGGGGGCAGATGAGTATTTTCTCTTGCGCTCACCAAAACAAGATCGGGTGAAGTATGCTGGAATTGGGGGAATCGTCTTGGCAACTGGCATACTCGCGATGGCTTCTGGGGGTTTTGCATTTAACACAGCATTTGGCCCAAAAGGAATGGCCGGAACTGACTTGGTATCCTCCATAGGATTCAAATTAGCGACGATCGGATTCGCAATTTTCTGGGGCCTGATGATTTTTAACCTTGACCGTTTCATCGTTTCGAGCACAGGTAAAGGTGATGGAACTGATAGAATGACTGGTCAAGAAATCAAACAAGCTTTACCAAGAATTGTCATTGCTTTGATTCTGGGACTTACCATCTCAAAGCCGTTAGAAATCAAAATTCTTGAAACGGAAATCAATGTTGAACTCCGTAAAAAACAGCAGGAGAAGTTGGCGGAATTCAATGAGTCGACCAAAAAGCGATTTCAATATGATATCGATCGCATTGATGCAGATCTTGTAAAAATTGAAACGGATCGAAATGTTTTAGTTGAACGTCAAAAGGCTGCAGAACAGGAGTACATTGATCAAATGCAAGGGCGTTCAGGCATGGCTGGGTACGGCCCTAGAGCAAAGCAATTGGAAGCACTTAAGGACGAGAAAACAAAGGATGTTGCTGAGTTTGATGAGCGTACAAGGACTCAGGTCGAAAACCTAAAGAAACAGCGAGAAAAGAAGTTAGAAGAACTCGACCATGAGTTAAATGTCACCAATCTAGAGCAGGCCCACAATTTGGACGGTATATTGGCACGAATTGAAGTTAGTCATGAGTTAAGTTGGATAATGGGGCTGATCCTAACATTAGTATTCCTTTCTATTGAAATGGGACCTATCTTCTTTAAGATGATGATGACCAAAGGAGCATATGATTACATGGTCGAGAATTTTACTTTGAAGCAGAACATTGAGAATGGAATCATCCGTGAGGAACATCTCTATGAAGGCCCAAAGGGGGCACTGCTCATGGAAAAGTACAGGTACCTACATGTAGAGGCCATTCAGAAAGAGAAGGAAGAAGCTTTGGCTGCTCAGAAGGAACTCACAACCGAGATTGTTGGTTCTTGGAAGAATGCTAAGCTTAAGGAGTTAGAAGAAAAGCCCAAGGACTTTTACGAAACACTGGACATCTAAAGATGAACTTGGGCGTCTTTGTTCTTGGTCTTGAACAAGATGAGTTGGATAAGTGTGGCTTTGGAGAACGCTCACTATACCACTTCATTGGTTTAGGCTTTTGGATTTTCTTGGGATTAGCAACGATTGCTGGAGGCATCAACCTTTATTATATCAATGATCACTTCCTTTCCATAGCATTTGGCGCCATATTGTTCCCAGTACTATTGGGATTTTTATTTCGAATACTGCTGCTAAGCGTTAAGCGACCTCCGCGTTATTTTCTTCAAAAGTGGTATTGCAGATGGTTACCTGATCTGGGGTCCCTAGTTCGATTAGTAATCGTTACAATCTTGACACTCTTAATCGCAATGCCGCTGTCAGGAATTCTTCAATACCATAGAGTAGAGCGAGTTGCCGAAGAGAAAAGGCAAGAATTACGGCGAATTACTTTAGAAGCTTCGAGTCAAAGTTTTGCATCAAGTATCAGCGCAGACCTTGAACAGAACGAGCACACGCATTATCCGGTTGCAGTTTATTCGGATTTACTCACTACGGGGTTGACCAAGGCGGTAATCTTTATTGTCTTTTTAGCTCTTTTAGCGCCCGTTCTGATGCTTCTACTGTTGAAGTTTCGGCCTGTTTTTAGCTACCAAGAACAAATTAACTCCAAAATTGAGGTTGAAGCGCGTTCCGCTTTTGAGCAAGCTCAAAGTGCCGCGAAGGTGCAACTTGATAAGTTTGGAGCGGCAAGTGAATTCCCCTTGTTTAACGAATACGAGGACTACCCGATAAATTCGATTAAGCGGGTGTTGCCAGGTACCACGGTAAAAAATGACCAAGAACTCCTTTCGCTGTTATGGCTTCCAAAAAAGTAACCTATAGCTACTACCGTGGTCAATTTAGGTCGCAGTTTGAATTGGGCTCAAAGGTTGGTTTTGCCCATGGTCAAAGTAAGCAGTTTGAGCAGTTTGCGGTAAAACTGTTGCCTAAGTACCAAATCTTTGGAGCGAAGGCCATTACGCGTGAAGAGTTCGATCAGCAAATTCAGTGCAAAGAGGACAAAGCCGAGTGCAAATGTGAGTTGCATACTCAAGTAGACTACCATGTCGTACGAAGCAGTGAACGTGCCTTTATTGAGTTGTTTCCGGAGTTTGAAACGCAAAATGGCAGGCTTGCGTTGTTTGATTCGTACGCCGTTTTTTACTTAAGTGATGCGCTTAAGACTAATGCTCAAATAGGGGGATACTACGCAAAAGAGGGCAGGTCCGGAAAATTCACAGGTGATGCATTTATTCGGGTCATTGAGAACGACGTCGTCGTCAAAGAGGCTTTGAAGAAAAAGGCTGAAGGTGAGAAGCCCGTTTTACCAATCATAGGCCCACTAAGTCCAAAGAAATCAGGAGGCTGTTTTGCGGCAGATGTTTTGGGCACCCCAATTCGCGGATGCTTTAATCGACAATTGCCCTTTGGTGGTGCCGGCGGATTCGGGGGGCCAACTACGCCTGGCGGTTGCTTTAACGCTGCCCAGCAACCAGGAGGCTGTTTCTCTATGGGTTGGTTAGGGCGGCTGCTCGGACTCTTAGGGCTACTTGGGTTATTGCTTTACTTACTCTCCCTTCTGCAAACCTGCGGACGGCAGTCTAGTGATCAAGTAGTGTACATCCATGATACTGTGGTCGTCGAGGTCATTAAGGAACGCGTCGATACGTTGGAGGTGGTGCGAATTGACACGGCTAAATTCCTAAAAACGAATAAGGTTCAAACTTCGGATATGGTGCCGTTGCCCAATGTGCAGTTTGAGACAGACAAGGACATTTTGGTGCCCGGGTCTTTGCCAGATATTCAGCAATTGGCCGAGTTTTTAAATAAGAACAAGCATGTGAGGGCTCGAATATTAGGCCACACAGATAATGTAGGGGACAGCCTACACAACGAGGACTTATCTAAACGGAGGGCTTTTGCTGTCAAGAAATTACTCGTGCAACTCGGGGTTGAGTCCTCTAGGGTCGATTACGAAGGATTTGGCCCAAGAAAGCCAAAAACCTCAAACGCTACTCCAGAAGGCCGATTAATGAACCGTCGAGTAGAGGTCCAACTGACCAATACGGTCCTAGAGACTGAGGAAACCGTTGAACTGAAGAAGAATGATTAAGTACTTCAAAGCGGAATTCTTCGGACTTACCAAGCGTAAGTCAGGCAAAACCATTGCGGGTGGCAAGGTCCAATTTTTCGAACCGAAGTTTGAGTACGTAGAATTGTCCAATTGGGAAGAAGTTCCGCTGAAGGCGTTAAACGAGGTAGAAGTTGGGCCCAACTGGAAGTATAAGACCTCAGGCTTTTGGGGCTCGGGGTTGAAACTGTTTTTTCGAGATGGTCAAAAGAGGTTTGAGAATCAAAAACTCATTAAAGATGTGGTTCTCATTCCCAACTTCAAGGACCATGATGCCTCAGTGCGCCACATCCACGACTTTACCAGTTCCCTCAGAATTAATCAGGATTGGACGCGAATCAAGGGTGTCGCATACTTCCAGATAGAACAGCCCGACAAGGTCGAACCAAAGAGCAAGGAACAATCCCCTCGAACTGGAACTATTGACTTTGGGGGCTCCACTATTTTCGTCGGAGGGGATTCGTCGTACAGGGATGAGCAAAGTACGGACTACACAACCTTCAATACTAAGGTCAACGAGCGGGTACTGCCAACTTGGAACAAGTGGCTGAATTGGATTCTTCTGCTTGCGGGGTTTGGATTCCTTCCCATGATTCCTTGGTTGGGTTTGACGCTGTTGGGCTATCCCTTACAAAGCTGGAGTAGGTCCGCCAACCCTGAGTCAAGTCCAAGAATTTCATGGCTATGGCTCGTCCTTGGGGCGTTGATTGTTGGTGTTGCTTTGGCTATGGGGTCGCCGTATGCATGGCCATTGGCGATTGCTTACCTACTGCTAATTATCGTTCGAAAGGGAGCCCGTCGTGGCTGGTTTATCGGTGCCGTAGTCGTTTTTGCCTTATTGGCCTTGCTGGCCCTTTTGCCGTTGCTTTCGCAGCGCATTATCCAACACGAGGACGGTGATGAACAGTCTAACGTGAAGACCAAGCGCGAGAAGAAGGAGGGGAGCAATGAAGTCATTGCGCGCCATTCCATTAAGTGGCTTTATCCAGAGCGAATTGACTCAAACATCGCGGAGTACGCCACTTCGGACGCAATTAATGCAAGTGCCGCCGAGAACCATCAAGAAGTTGCCGGGATTAACGCACAAGAAGAAATGCAGTATTGGAATTCCGTCTATGCGAAGCTCCTAAGCCATGATCAGGATAAGGTTGATTCCGTGGCTAATCTTGTTCGTTGGGCATCTGTAAAGCGTCAATTCACACCGCTACAAACTGCCGAGTATTTGGTTACCATGATACAGGAGGTGCCCTATGTGCTGGTGCACGATTTGTCCTGTAAGGAGGCCGTCGTGCGTCATAAAGGATTTATCGCCCAGTACCACATGCAGGGCAAGGAGTGTCTTCCTAATGTGGTTGCCGGGGTTCAGTCTCCATACGAATTCATGCACGACCTCAAGGGCGATTGCGATACACGTACTCTTTTTGCCCATGCGGTACTGAACCAACTTGGAATTTCCTCCTCCGTTTGGGTAAGTAGCGTCTACGGCCACTCCATTTTAGGGGTGGGCGTGCCCGGTAGTTCAGGCAACCGAAAAGTGATCAACGGTGTTCCTCACTACGGAGTAGAACTCACGGCAAAAGGATTTAGAATCGGCATGGTTGCCCCCGACCAACGCCAAATGTCCAATTGGAACGTAGCCATTTATTCAAATTTTTAACTTCACCCTCATGAACGTACTTATCCTCATTCAGGCCCTCTTGGCATTCACGATTGGAATGGCCAGCCTATTCACTATTTACAAAGTGCTGGATTCCTATTTGAAACGACAGTTTCAGGTGACGGAACTCAACATGGCATTATCGGTGTTTCAAACGGGTATTTTGCTATCAACTGCCAACCTGCTTTCTTCGGTGGTGTCGCCAGCCATGAACGCAATTAGGTTTTTAACCCAGGACGCAATTACCCTTGAAACCGTCGCCTCCAGCGCGATTTATATCATTTCGTTTCTACTGATTGGGTTAATTGCTTCCCTACTTGTTACCTGGGGCGGAGTCACCATTTTCTTCCAGATTACCAAGGTGGACGAGATGGAAGAGCTCAAAAAGAATAACGCCGCTACCGCCTTGGTAACTGCCGCCTTTGTGTTGGGCATCTCCATTGTTCTTCGCGACTACATCGGTCACCTATGTGAGTCGATGGTGCCGTATCCAGAAGTGTTGAATATTAAGTAACATTTAGAACCTGCTATAGATCATTTTATTGAGAGCTATTTTAGTCCAAATTGAATGAATAACGAAAGGCCATTTTAGAACATTTTAATATGAAAAGAATTCTTGCATTATTTTTTCTTGTTTACGGCGTTACATCCTCAGGCCAAACAAAAAAAGAAATGATTGAGATTTTAAGTTATAAGATTGATAGTCTACAAAAGATAATCGTTATTGATCGAAATAATTTTGAGGATTCTATTCGAAAAATAGAAGGACAAGTTATACGTATTAAGGAATCATATATTCACGATCGTAAAATTCGTGATTTGAAGATTGATAGTTTAAATGTACTTATACACAGTCAGCAAATGAGTTATGATGCTAAAGTGAAACAACTTTTATCAGACCGAGAAGATCTGCAAGATTCGTTGAATAAATCAAGAGTTATAACTGAGAACCTTTCAAAAGATTTAATAAGGAGCAATGAAGAAAATAGTTTGCTATTAAGCAATAGGCAAACTTTGATAGACAGTATACGTAGCGAAGGTGTTGATAATTTGAAACAGCCAAAATCAATTTCATATTTGAAAAGTATCAATAAGGCGAATTTATTTGAAGTAGATCGTGAAGAATTGGCTATGAATGTTAATCTCGTCAAGTCAGTTAAGTATTATGCTCAAAAGGGTAATAATGAAATTGCTTATTTCGAGAAAATACTTGATGGAAAAGTCGTCTTGCGTGGCTTTGCTCAGTCAGCATGCGGAGACTGTGCTCAAATTGCGCTGAGTTTTTATACTGTAGATGGATTTATGTATCGACAGGAATTCTATGAAGGATGCAGCATGGAGGTGCCAAATTTTGTCACGGTTGATATCGATTATTTTACTGAAGATTATCCAAGTAAATTGGTAACTATTGAAATGTCAAGCGAGTTTATGCCAGAGCAATATCCCGATGGTATAAAGAATTATGCGATTGCGCTCCGATCAGCAACGGTTGTTCCTAGTAATTTTTCACTGACGACTACTAGACCCGAAATTTTGGGCTGTGTTGAAATTCGAGTACTGGAGTAGTAGTACACTCATATTTTAAGTTTTACCTTGGACTGAACGCTTTAAAGTAAATCCACAATGGAATTCGATAAAATTTTCAACATCAATCGATCAATGTTTTTTGATCGCGACTCAGAAGGAAGAATGAGTTTTCGAGGTAAGTACCTTGCGGAATTTGCACCGGAGAATTACCATCAAATTGTCGGTTGCAGTTTATCCGGGCTCAAGAAAAAGGACCTGACTTGGCTCTATGATGCTTTTCCTTCATTGGTTAAGCTGACGATTGAAAAAACGTCAAATATTACCTCTTTGAATGGTTTAGGCAAATTCACGGCATTGAATGAGTTTAGGATCGAGAACTGCCCCAAATTGGTGGATTTTAGTGCCTTGGGGTCTTGTCAGGCATTGAAAAACTTCAATATTGAGAAGATCGAACATGAAATCAAAGTACTACAATTCGTTTCTCGCGATGTCGAAGAATTGTATTTAGGCTCTAATGTTGTCGATCTTTCAATGATTGCTGAATTTGGAAAGTTGTCGGCGTTGTCTTTGGCGGGTCATGAAAGCGACGCCGAAGAACTTCCAGATATGCCATCGGTATCCACAAGCTTTGGCTTGGAGGGTTTCAAGAAGTTGAAATCAGCCAAGTTTTTGACCAATTTGAGCCCAGAAGTCCGGATTCGTTGGTGGGGACCTAAGCCCATTGCCGAGGTGCCTGCCCACCTCAACGCGGATTTATTCAAATAATCGATTTATTTCTTGAATGGTCTCATTTGACAAGGACGATGTCACCCAAGCATCGTCTTCGTCGTACCAATAACCTATTCTTGTGCGTTCAGTTAGGTCGTAGACCAAGACGTAAATTTCATGCTCATCCCCTAATTGCTTGAGGTAGGCGTAATCTATATTTAATCCATATTCATACTTGAGGTACAAGTCGAACCCATCGTCTTCGTCTTCGGGATTTTCAAATAGTTGTTTTACCATTTTTGGATTCCCAAAAGATTCAATTATTGAATCTAATACATCCATCTTGGCTATCTCGGCAGATGCGCCATAAAATGTATTGAAGTGAAGAACTAGTGACATGAATCGTTCTGTCGCATTTAAAGTGACTGACTATTAATTGATCTGGAGGTGGTGAATATCAAGTGATCTTGGGATTACCAGTCAAATCGGTAGTTGAGCCCCCAAATGTGATTGGAGACCCAGTCGACAACATCGGGATCCCAATCTGAACTTTGGAGGTAGTCATTTTCCCCAAAATCATTAAACAAGTGGCTTCGGATTAATCGGTCCTCCCCATCTTCACTCCTCTCAATAAGCTTTTCCCAAATTATATCTACGTGGCTACATACTATAGACTTATCGAAGTCGTTTAATGAATCTAGGGATTCAACTAAAGTTCCATTAGTATGGGAATACTCCCATAAATCAGGGTCGTGAAATAACCGAGAAAACGGGCCATCAAAAGAATGGTTTTTGCTATCCCAATGGAATTTTCCGCAGAATTCGTCAAATACACCAGCCCCTGAGTAGCCAAGGGCTGTTATGTATGTGACATCTTGAATGATAGTTTTTAAAATTATTGTGTGAAGCAATCTCGAGTTGCCTCTCTGCCGAACAATAAAGTACACTATTTCTTCAGAAATTCTAGTTGAGGTCTGTTCAAGAAGAGGTCCCTAGAAATGCCGTTTCGAAAATCATCTGCATCGGCTCTTTCTTTTTCCCATTCTGTTCCGTAGTGACTATACTCTAGGATGTCGCTGGCCCCTTTGACGCGAAAGCCAAGTTCGTCAAAGTACATCAATCCTGAATTATAAATGTCAAAATGAAAGTCTTCAGGGACTGTAAATGTTACGGACAAAGATCCGTTAACGACAACTTTGTTTTCTTCATAAGTAAATTCCAGTGATTCATACTCACTGAACTTATCAAATGTGATTGCGTAGTATGAACTCTTAGCCAGTTCGTTCTGAAAGTTGTATTTCCCATCAGTTATCATCTTGAGGTTAACCCAACTAAGGTGTGTGGCCTCGAGGGTTTTACCAAGAAACACCTCTTGGTCAGTCCAAACTTTCACTTGAGGCGATTCGCCTGAAATGAAAGTTTCCAGTAGTTGGCTCTTTTCAAGTGCTGATTTCTTCGGGCTATACTTTTCTCCGTTGAAGGAGATTTTGACTTTTACTTTTTTACGTGCCATTATATTGAATTAATAATTTGTTTAAAATTGATTACAAATCGTGTGAAAAATATATCAGTAAATGTGATTTAATCGCATTACAGGCTGATTTTTCTGTATTTCATGTAAAGTTAAGTTAGAACTGCCTGAAATTGATTTAGAAGATATCAATTGAGTTGGAATACAATTAGAAATCTATAGTATATTCTCTAACAATAATTTTATCCTATCAGGGCGTTTTTTATTAATGTAATGTTGGTGTGTAGGTCATTGACGACCGGATGATCGTGTCCAAGTGTTTCTAGTCGGATCTCTAAGCTCTTCTGGTAGAATTCAAGGGCTTTATCGTATTCACCTTTCTCTGACCAAACTAATCCAATGTTGTTATACGAAGTTGCCACATCTGGATGTTTAATCCCGAGGCTCTTTAACCGGATATCTAAAGCAGTATGGTAAAACTCTAACGCCTTATCGAATTCACTTTTTTGTCTCCAAACGTTTCCGATGTTGTTATAGGAAATGGCTGCACTTGGATGCGCTGCTCCTCGTGTCTTTAAGCGGATGTCCAAACTTTGAAGGTAGTAATCTATGGCTTTATCGTAGTCACCAATATTTCTATAAATTGTTCCAATATTGTTAAATGATGTAGCCAGATTGGCATGCTCTGGACCAAGAGTATTTAATTCAATATCTAAACATTTGCGAAAGAATTCAAGCGCTTTATTGTGATCCCCAATCCGATAAAAGTCGGCGCCAATATTGTTATAAGACTCGGCCACACTTGGATGTCCTGAACCAAGCGTTTTTAGTAGGATTTCCAAACTCTGGTAGTAGTATGACAAAGCCTTATTAAACTCACCCTTTTCAGACCAGATCAGTCCAATGTCGTTATAAGACTCTGCTACGCGAGGATGTTCGGAGCCATTGATGTTTAGTCGGATTGATAAACTTTTTTGATGAAACTCCAATGCCATGTCATACCCTCCTTTTTGATACCAGACAGCGCCAATGCCATTGTAAGCTCTAGCCAAATCATCATTTTCTGTTTCGAGATTTATTTGAATACCTAAGCATTTCTGGTAGAACTCAAGCGCCTTGTCAAATTCGCCAAAGTGAGCGAATATTTCCCCAATATAATAGTCTACATCAAGATCATCTTGGTGAGCTTTCCCATTTTGCTCAATGATGGACAAGAACCCCTCTCCTTCCTTACGGTCCAATAGAGGAATTCCCTTCAACCCATATTCAACCGCTGCTTTTGAGGAAAAATCGTTCCTGCTTAAAGCATCCATTGCCATTTCTTTTCGAAGGGGCTGCAAGGTCAGTTCATCCAATGCATTATCGACCTTAAGCAATACAAGCCAATCATTCTCAGTAGGATTCTGAAGCAGAATATCTAATGTCTCCTTGACTCCGGAAGTCTTAAGATGCAATACAATGGGAGTTGTGCATACATCGATGTATTCTATTCCTGAATCAATCAACTCGCACACTAAGCTTAAATCTCCTTGAAGGGCAAGCTGCTCAAGGTAGTTCCCCACTCCGGCTTTTTGAATCTTACTTCCCGACCGCAATAGTTCTTTAAGCGCCAACAATTCAATGGGGGGCTGTTGTTTTTTAAGCCTCTTACCCAGTAAATACAGTAATGCACCTTCGACAGTAAGGCCTACGCAAGCGTTTAAGTCCTTCACGTAGCGACTTATCCAACCCAAATTTCGCAAGCGAGGATAGGGGGCATTCAACTGGTCGGTTGTAAAAAATGCTTTTAGCCGGTCATCATTAAGTACGTCGTCGAGCAAAAGTTCGTTCTCGCCCTTTTCCCAAATGGCTTCTGCAAGGGTGCTAAAGAATACCTGCTCTTGCTCTGAAAAGGATGCTAACCAGTCGCCCCAGACATCCAAATGCAGACTTCCTTTTTTGGGAAGCCCCTTGCCTTGATAGGTTTCTAAAAACAACCTTAGAACCAAAGGATTGGACAGTTGATTGTACAGGGCGCGGTCAAATGTGGCCAGATCATCAAAAGCAAATAAGGGTTTGAATTTGCCCTGGTCCTTTTTCACGTAAAAGTCCCAAGCTTCCTTCATCTCTTCCATAGAGAGTGCCGTAAGCCAATGAACATAAGCGTTTAGCTTTAACTCACCATCCTTGCTTTCGCCGAAGAGAAAAGGTTCTTGCTCGGTTGTAATTGAATATCGGTTGACCTCGGCAGCGTTATTGGCCCTGGTGCTCACCACAAATTTTAAACTGCCTGGCTCGAAGCACTTCGAAATTTCAAATAGCTCCTGCCAAAGGGATTCGGCGTTGTGCGCTTCGTTTAGTCCGTCGATTAGCACTATAGTCGGAGACTCTTGCGTACCCGCAATGGAGGTGTATTGAGCTAAGCCTGCACTTGTGTCAATATTCAGCAAATAGCCCAACTGCTCAACAAGGCTGGGTTTTTCCATTCGTCCAGCGCGAATAAGCAAGGTGGGCAAATCGCGAGATGCATATTGCTGCTGCATTTCAACAAGCAAATTCGTCTTGCCACTCCCAGCCTCAGCGGCCAAAACAAATATGTTTGCACGAGCTCCGATCCACTGACGCAGTTCAATTTCAATTTCCTTTCGATGAACATAAACACCAGGAATCACCTTCTTTTCAGAAGTCAGTGTTTCGTAAATCAACGCGTTTTCTTCGCGCACACGAGAAAAGAAAATCTCTTTTGTAAAAGCTTCTGGCGAGTAGGGCTGCTCCTTTTGCTTGTCGCGAAGTAGGATGTTGAGTCGCTCCAGTATCTTCCCTGACGTTTGTTTCTCGGTCCCTTCGGGACTAAAGAACTTAATAGTGCGGCCAGTATAAGACTCGTAGGTTAGTATTTGCTCTTTATCCTCTTTGGCAATAGCCACTTCACCAGGGACAATAAAGAAAGGAAGGATGTCCATGGATTCACCTTGCGGGTTTTCCATCCATACATTACCCAAAACAGGCACTTGCTTCTCGCAACGTTGAATCTGATCCGAAACCAGACGATACGTCTCCCCATGTTCTGATTTGTACATGGGGTAGTCGACGGTAAAAGTCATGCGTGACAGCAACTCCCTGAAAATTGGATAGTACTCGTCCCAAAGCTTCTGAGCCGTTGCTTGATCCAATGTTAGACCGTGTCCTAAATAACGATTCCTGAAATTGATAAGCATTCCAATAGCCGTGGCTTCTTGCTTCTTGTACTGAATGTCGCCATTGCCGTCAATGAACTCAATTTCACCTTTAAAGAGCTTTCGCTTCTTTCCCGTCTCAACGTAGTCATAGTACTTCGGCAATTCAGGACAGAAAAACGTATGGTTGTTTTGCTCGAGGTAGGCAATGGTCTCGCGAATGAAGTGATTCCAAGTTCCGAAGGAGGGTTCTGCGATGCTGGACTGAAACAGCGTTACCATGCGTTTATCCTTGAATGGGCTTTGAAAGAACTCCGATGCCGTCACCAGCCCCATGTACTTGAGGTAGTTTAAAAAAGTATCCTTTAATAAGTTGACTTTATCCCCTGGGTGCTGTTCCGTGACGGCGCGCTTCAAGGGATAGGCAATGACATATGGCAAGTTGGCGAAGAGAAGTAATTCTTCATCGCTAAAAGAAAACACCTCGGTCAATGGCTCATCGCAGAATGGACACTCCATAGCCGAAGGATATACCCTATCCTTCTTATTCTCAGGGGCGCTGCAATCGGTATTTGAACAAACGAAACTCATCTAAACTGGATTTGTCTTCACACCTCTTTTGGTTTTGAACCAAGTTAAGGACTCAAGTCCTTGGGGTCACACATCATTGAGCTACTTGAACTAAACTAGCTTCAATGTTAGACCTTCTTTCAAGAATTGTTTCGAGTAGGTTCAAAGGTCATCCATGGTGTAGACTTCAACGTTCGTACTTTTTATGAAATACTGTTCCTCGTCGTATTCTCTTTCCAATTCACCACCTCTAAAAAAAACTTTTGAAACGAGCTCAAATTCATTTTCAGGTGTTTCCAAGGATTGAACAGTTATTGCTAGCTCCGAAGGTTTTGGTAAATCATCGGATTCTATTGTAAAGTTGATCAACGTACCCTTTACTTCTTCATAAACTAGAAGGATATTTGGTTTTTCATCATGTGGATAAGCATCGATTTCTTTGACGTGATCATGAAGGTTTTCAGGGTATTTGAAACCAGTATTTTCCTCCCAATCCTCCGATAATTCGTCAGATCTTACCTCCCAAACCGTTTCACCATTTTCATCGATTAAGATGAAACGCAGACTTGGGTTTGCAAGTGCAGTCGATGTCACCCAATAATTTGTTGCAGAATAATCAAAGTTTTCCAATATCAAAGGGAGCTCTGAATATAAATCGACAAGTGAATCATAACCTGCCTCAATCTGAAAGTCGCGAATTTTTTGTACCTCCTCGGATGTGAGAACATGCGCGGAACCGTCAATCCCGTATCCTCTTAAAATAAGTTTGTATTTGGCCATAGTAAGTATTTTCAAATTGACAATCAAATCTGGCCAAGTGAAAACCTAAAGTAAAATAGATTCAGGAAGGGTGATGAAATTCCTACTGTAGACAATTGGGATGACTGGGCTAAACATGCTTTTAACCAATCACCTTGCTGTACATATGCAGACAACAATCCGAGTAATTTAAAGTACCGTCTGAATTTTAAAAGAGAGTAGTTAGTTCTGAACATTTCCGCTTGGGGGATGAACTTAAATCACTCTTTAAGGCATCTAATAAATAATCCTCGCATTAATAAATAATCACTCACACTTAATGAATGATCTCCACCAGTACCTACAAAAAAGGACTGAAACCGATTTTTGGGCCAGTTGTCAGGTGGCGCTGGGAAAAACCGCTCACCTTCCTTTGGCAATCGTTCATCAAAAAGCCAATGACCTGCAGTAGTACCCTTATCATTAAACTCTAACTCACCATAACTCAAAACTAAAGTACCACCTGCCAAAAATGATAACCCTGTTTGATTATTTCCAGGCTCACCATAAAAACTTTTCTTCCAAGTCTTTTCGCTTTTTAAAGTGTATGCTGCTTTACCGTTGTAATATATGCTATCATCATTTTCATTAGGGAAACCTAAGTTTTCTGCGAGTGTAATTATATCCTGAATCTTTGGAACTCGAAATCCATCAGGGGCAATATTTCTGCTATCGATTAATGCATATCCATTAAAGAAGAGACCATATTTGCTCATTGATGGCTTATTGTCCACATAAGCACAACAGGGCTGCTCGTTTAATGAATATTTTTCCCAGTCTTTATAATTGTTAACGACTGGAATTTCGTCCCCGTTACGAAAAACTGGATCAATAAGATTTGTCGACGCCCATGTTTGATTTCCTAAAAGAACCGTGTCCATACCATAATTTTTAAATTGAGATTATCAAATATAGCAAAAATGAGTCGCTAATTTTATTTCCCCTTGTAATGCTCCCCGAATACTCTAGTTAAACGGATTACTAACAAGGGGAGCACCTCAAATCCATGGCCGAAGGATAAACCTTATCCTTTTTATTCTCCGGCGCGGAACACTCCTTCTTGGAACAAATAAAACTCATCACACTTGGATTATGGGACTTGAGGAGAAAATTTTATGCTTGGTGTTACTTCAACATGAGGGAATACGATGTAGGTCAAGATGAAATGTAAAGTATGAATTTAGAATTTAAATTATCAAGAGCATTATTAGATGGTTTTGCAATTTTTTAAAAGGGATTTTGTATCATTAAGATAAAATATCAAATCGATGGTAAATCAGCGATTGCATTCGCCTAAATTGGAAGTTTCACTGGAGCTTTATTCTGGGAATTTACGAGTTAAAAACCTGATTAACAATGCATTGGTCGAAAATGAGGCATATGCCGCAGATGAGTTAGTGGAGCTTGCGGAGGAAATGCTTAAGCAGATAGCCGCGGTAGGGATAGCGCACTACTTAGGTCACGGAGACCTGCACAAAGAGGTTTACAATGATTACCTCGTGCAATTGTTCACCTCTTCAGGGCATGATCAAAATGCGGGGCCAATCTTCAGATGGGCTGCTAACATGGTTAAAGATTGTCCCCAATTGAAGCAAAGCCCACTCTATGATTTCTTTTGGGAAGAAAGACTTGATCAATCTAATGGAAATGGGGCCATTGAAGCAACTGATTTAAAGTTGGTTTTGTCACGGGTCAATCGTCTTGGCGAATTGCGAAACCGTGTAATGCATGGATTTTTTGTTTTGCCCCCAGAGGAAAACCGTAAGGAGGCAGAGTTGCTTGGTGAATTACTTATTGATGCCCAAGAAAGAGGATTATGGACAATTCCATTGGGTCAAGAGGTCCATTTTATTCTAGAGGATCAATTCTCCGGGACTTTTGCATTGCAAGATTCCAGCCACTGGAATCGCTATGCAAAGGCGCCGACGAGGTTTGGACAACTTGCGCTACGAATTGCCGAAGAGCAAGCGCCAGACTTTTGGTCGAACGAAGAAAAAGCCCTAGAAAAGACCTACAGCAAAGAGCTTTTGGCCAAGTTAAAGAAACCAGTTGAGGCTTTAATGAATTTCGTTGAGAGCAGAGATCAAGGAGCTTTTGCCGTTTGGATTCATCCGCATGACACTGTTGATGAAGCCTGCTTCGCTGAGATTAGTAAAGGCCTCGTCGCTCTGCCGCACACTAGAATTATTGCATACGGCCTACACGAACAGGGAATTAGCTACACCAGTGATTTTCTTTTGCGACGACTAATCATGGTTTTGGATTCCGATGGGAAGCATGCCAAATCAGATAAGAAGTTGGTCGATGTACTCAAAGTAGTTCGTGCAACTACGGCTGATCGGGTGGTGGTGCTTATCAATCGTGTGCACTTGGCATTGTTCAGTTCTCAGCATACTACTCGCATCCACAATATTCTCTTTGAGAATCGCATTTTTCTTGTTGCCGTTGGTCATCATTACGAGTTTCTAAATACTTTTTTTAATGCTTCCTACAGGTTGGAGCATTCTACTGGAATTCCCTCATCGGACGAAGTGAACGCCGCATTGCGAAACTATTTGCGGTTTAAAGGTCCATCGCACGAGAAAGCAGAAGATCGTGCTGATGTTCAAATTTTAGAGGAAATACTGCAAAAACTCACGACGGAATTATCCAGCGGTAAAGAGATTTATGCACGTCGATTTGCTGATGAATTTCAGTACGACATTGAGTTTGTCCATGAGATTTTTGCCGTTTTACATCCCTGGTTGCGAAGCGCTCGAAAGCCG
>JACCDM010875607.1_pt1 | contig 18934 bp, 16 predicted proteins | sample 7445851 | NCBI WGS metagenome assembly JACCDM01 (sample SAMN15323438, study PRJNA562643) | freshwater metagenome | isolation source: river surface water | place: USA:Blue River Watershed | collected 2017-08-16
ACTAACTGGACTAGTCAACTCAAAGAACGTAACCGTAGTTCACGGTGAGGGAAAACTTGTCGGACCAAAGACTATTCAAGTCGGCGGAGACACCTACACCGGTGCGAACGTAATCTTGGCTTCAGGTTCTTATTCTCGTTCGCTACCGGGTCTAGAGATTGGTGGTCGCGTAATCACTTCTGAGCACGCACTCCAGATGACGTTCGTACCGAACAAGGTAATCGTTCTCGGTGGCGGAGTTATCGGTGTTGAGTTTGCATCGATTTGGAAATCTTTCGGCACTGAGGTAACCATCATCGAAGGGCTCCCTACCCTCGTTCCAAACGAAGATGCATCGGTAAGTAAGGCTCTAGAGCGTGCCTTCCGTAAGCGCGGCATTGACTTCAAGACAGGCGTTAGATTCTCAGGAGTTGAGCAGCACGAAAACGGCGTAGTGGTTTCACTTGAGAGCGGCGAAAAGCTTGAGGCAGAACTTCTCCTCGTTGCTGTTGGCCGAGGACCAAACACTACTGGCCTCGGTTATGAAGAAAACGGCATTTCAATGGATCGTGGTTTTGTTCTAACCAATGAACGACTACAAACCAGCATTCCTGGTGTTTACGCGGCCGGCGATATTGTGCCTGGCCTGCAGCTTGCCCACCGCGGTTTCCAACAGGGTATTTTCATCGCTGAAGAAATCGCTGGCCTAAACCCAGCAGTAATTGATGAGAATGGTATCCCTAAGGTTACTTACTGTGAGCCAGAAATCGCATCTGTAGGTTTGACCGAAGCTAAGGCTGCTGAAAAATTTGGCGCAGACAACATTTCAACCTACGAATACAACCTTGGTGGAAACGGTAAGAGCCAAATTCTTGGTACTGCAGGTTTCATCAAGCTGATCCGTCAAAACAACGGACCAGTTGTAGGAGTTCACATGATTGGTTCACGTGTTGGCGAACAAATCGGTGAAGCACAACTCATCGTCAACTGGGAGGCATACCCTGAAGATGTTGCAACACTTATCCATGCACACCCAACCATGAACGAAGCGATCGGCGAAGCGCATCTCGCACTTGCCGGTAAGCCACTTCACGCACACGCTTAAAAACAGGAGCAAACGAATATGAGCGAATCAGTAGTACTTCCAGCGCTTGGCGAAAGCGTTACCGAAGGCACTGTAACCCGTTGGTTGAAGAAGGTTGGCGACACCGTTGCCGTTGACGAACCACTGGTTGAAGTATCGACCGACAAAGTCGACACCGAGATCCCTTCGCCTGTGGCTGGAACCATTGAACAGATTTTGGTTCAAGAGGACGAGACCGTTCAGGTTGGTGCCGTACTTGCCATCATTGGAAGTGGTTCTGGTAATGCCGGAGCACCTGCTGCCCCAGCGTCAGCTCCAGCTCCGGTTGAGTCTCCTGCGCCAGTTGCAGCAGCTCCAGCACCGGCTCCAGCTCCAGCTCCAGCACCCGCACCGGTTGCAGCTCCCGTTGCAGTTCCGGCTGCAGCTCCTACCCCAGTTACTGCTCCTGCGCAAACTAACAGCGACGCGGGCTACGTAACTCCTTTGGTTCGCAAGCTGGCGAATGAAAATGGAATTGATCTACACAGCGTAAACGGCACCGGTGTTGGTGGACGTATTCGCAAGGAAGATGTTTTGGCTGCAAGCAGCGGTGCACCTGCAGCTACTGCATTTGCAGCACCTGTTGCCGCACCAATCGCGTCCTCTGCACCACATGTAGCAGCGGCGGCGTCAAGCCTGCGCGGAACTACTGAACCAATGTCTCGACTACGCAAAGTTCTAGCGGAGCGCGCTGTTGCATCAATGCAATCGACTGCTCAGCTGACCACTGTTGTGGAAGTTGACGTAACTCACATTGCTAATCTACGTGCAGCCGTGCAGCCAGCTTTCGTTGCGGCTACCGGCGGCAAGCTGAACTTCATGCCATTCTTCGCGCTGGCAGCCGCAGAAGCACTGCGCGCGCACCCTAAGCTAAACGCAACTATCGATGGTGAAAACATTGTTTACCACCCAACCGAGAACATCAGCTTCGCTGTTGACACCGAGAAAGGCTTGCTCACCCCGGTAATCCGCGATGCTGCTTCGCTCAACATTGCTCAAATCGCTGGACAGATTGCAGATCTAGCTGCACGTACTCGCAACAACCAGTTGAAGCCTGATGAGTTAGGTGGAGGTACTTTCACGTTGACCAACACCGGTTCACGTGGAGCACTCTTCGACACCCCAGTGGTATTCCTACCTCAGGTTGCGATATTGGGTACCGGCGTTGTTACCAAGCGTCCAGTCGTTATGCCTGGTGCAGATGGTCAAGACACCATCGCTATCCGCAGCATGGTTTATCTTGCACTTTCATACGACCACCGATTGGTTGACGGCGCAGATGCAAGTCGCTTCCTAGTTGATGTCAAGACTCGCCTTGAAGAGGCTAACTTCTCAGCAAATCTTGGAATCTAACTCAAGTAGCTAAATTGACCCTCACTTATTCGGTGGGGGTCAATTTTTTTATTTTCTTTTCTCCTGCGTCGTCACTCAGGATCATCAAACCAATCCATTTTTGATCTCGACATGTTGCAACGGTTTGGTATTCAGATAAGTTACCGAGAGATTGCACCAAGACATTGGAAAATTTCCAATCAACAAAATTGCTGATTGGCATGCCGGAAGTTAGTCGACTGCAGATAGCGGTCGAAGGTTCTATCTTTGGCCCAACCACTAGATTCATGGAGATGATCGGCCAAGAGGTTATACCCGCAATCGCTAAGCCCCCTATAAGCCAAGATGCATATTTGGCGCGCCGCTCTTCATACTCGAGAACCAAGACAACTCGCTTTGCTCCAACTCGCAACGGCCTTACCGCTTGCCCCTGTTCTTCGACCTCCTTTAATTGACGATGCCAGTTGGTCAAAACACTAGAAAATCTATGAAAATGGGTAACTCCAAGCTCATTGAGAATGCTTTTCAATGCCATGGTCCTAGCCAAGCTGAGATTCGTGCTTTTGATGTATTGAATTTAGAATCTGGGGAATAATCAGTGGACTTCCAGATTTAAACTAGGACAATGCCAACTTTTGAAGTTATCGGGTTATCCCCCGACTTCGTTGATTACGAAGAAGCTTGGCAACTTCAACGAAAAGTTCATGAGCAGGTCGCGCATGGGGCTGCAACCGACACTGTTTTACTGCTCGAGCACGCGTCTGTTTTCACTGCAGGTAAGAGAACCGAACCTGAGGAACGGCCAATGGATGGCACTCCGGTAATTGATGTTGACCGCGGTGGCAAGATTACTTGGCACGGACCTGGCCAGTTAGTTGGCTACCCAATCATGAAGCTTCCAGAACCCATTGACGTTGTTGGCTATGTTCGGTGGCTTGAGCAAGTACTAATCGATTCGATCGCAGAATTCGACGTGATTGGTGAACGCGTGGGTGGTCGAAGCGGCGTCTGGGTAAATGTAGACGGTAACTTTGAAAAGGTTGCCGCCATCGGTATTCGAGTAGCTGAAAAAGTCACAATGCATGGATTTGCATTGAACTGCAACAATTCTTTACAACCCTATGAGACGATAATTGCGTGCGGAATCCGCGACGCAAAGACCACAACACTTTCACTACTCACTGGTAAAAACATAACTCCGGTGATGGCCGCGGAAGCCGTGCAAAGACACCTCGGTGAGATTGAAATGAGACGATGAACGAGAAACCTGAACGCAAACTTCTTCGTCTAGAGGTGCGCAACGCGTCTGTTCCAATTGAGAAAAAACCCGAATGGATAAAGACCACAGCCAAGATGGGTCCTGAGTACAAGGCTTTGCAGTCTTTGGTGAAAACCGAGGGGCTTCACACTGTTTGCCAAGAAGCCGGTTGCCCAAACATCTTCGAATGTTGGGAAGACCGAGAGGCAACGTTCCTAATTGGTGGTTCCCAGTGCACACGTCGCTGCGATTTCTGCCAGATAGACACCGGGAAGCCGGCCGACCTAGACACGGACGAGCCTCGACGCGTTGGTGAATCGGTCAAGTCAATGCAACTTCGATATGCAACCGTTACTGGTGTTGCTCGAGATGACCTCGAGGACGAAGGCAGTTGGCTCTACGCAGAAACTATTCGACAAATTCATCAACAGTCCCCAGGAACCGGTGTAGAGATTCTGGTTCCAGATTTCTCTGGTAATCCGGAACACCTACAAAAAGTGTTTGATGCCAAACCAGAAGTCTTTGCCCACAACGTTGAAACTGTGCCACGAATTTTCAAACAAATCCGCCCAGCATTTCGCTACGAACGTTCTCTGGACGTGATTACTCAAGGTCGAAATGCCGGTTTGGTTACAAAATCAAACTTGATACTTGGGATGGGTGAAACCTCTGAGGAAATCATTCAAGCGCTTAGAGATTTGCACGACGCGGGAACTGACATTGTCACGATCACTCAGTATTTGCGCCCTACACCAAGACACCATCCGGTTGATCGTTGGATCAAACCGCAGGAATTCGTAGAGTTTGCCAAAATCGCTGAGGACATTGGCTTCCTTGGCGTATTGAGCGGGCCGCTGGTGCGCAGTTCATATCGTGCAGGTCGACTCTGGGCGCAATCAATGCAGAAAAAGGGTCGCGACATTCCTGCGGGCTTGCAGCATCTGGCTGAAGCTGCGGCTCGCGACGGCTTCAGTCAAGCCGCTCACTAAATTTCGTTAGGCTATACCCCATGGCTAAAAGTAACCAGAAACCGGCACGTCAACCATCTCGTTTTGTGCAGGTCGTTAAAGTTCTCGCAAAAACAGCTAAAGATGACAAGAGCGCTTTGGCTTGGTCGATTCTGGCGTTCGTTGGACTACTCGGAATTGGCCTATTAGTTGCCAACATCGTTGCTCCTGGGCAGACCGTGGGTGCAATTCTCTGGGGTGCAACCGGTGCTATCGCCGGATTACTCGCTGTAATGATTATTCTTTCGCAGCGTGCTCAAGCAGTAATCTTGGCTGGCTATGAAGGCCAACCTGGTGCAACTGGTGCCGTACTTCAGCAATCACTTCGTCGTGGATGGCGTTTCAATGAAATGCCAGTTCACGTAAGCCCAAAGACTCAAGAGATGGTTTTTCGCGCTGTCGGACCCGGTGGAGTTGTTCTTATCGGTGAGGGCTACTCCAAGGCTCGCGTACAGCAGATGACAGAGGAAGAACGTCGAAAAGTTGCACGAATTGCGCCTGGCGTTGCAATTCACACTTTCTACGTCATCCCAAATGACCCAGATGCGGTCAAGTTGGCCAAGCTCGGACCAAAGATATTGAAGCTCAAACGTGCTCTAGACCGAGCTGAGGTTTCGGTTGTTGCAAAACGCCTTGAGTCAATCGGCCTAAACATCCCGGTTCCAAAGGGCATGGATCCGCGCAACATGCGCATGCCGCGCCGCTAAAGTTTTACATCGGCGTAACATTTGCGGGTAATACGGTATCAAGACCGAAGGTAGAATTACAGGGTAATCCCCCTTCCGAGAGGTAAATACCCTATGACTAAGCACCCTAAGTTCAAGACGGCTTCTGAGGTCGTCAAGTTCATTAAGGACGAAGACGTCAAGTTCCTTGACGTTCGTTTCACAGACCTACCTGGTGTGCAGCAGCACTTCAACTTGCCTGCAGCAATGATCGACGAAGAGTTCTTCATCGACGGCCAGCTATTTGATGGTTCGTCGATCCGCGGTTTCGCGTCGATCCACGAATCTGACATGCAGTTAATCCCAGACGTGACCACGGCTTACCTCGACGCATTCCGCGTTGAGAAGACCTTGGTGATGTTGTTCGACATCTACAACCCGCGCAACGGAGAGATTTACGCAAAGGACCCACGTCAGGTTGCAAAGAAGGCAGAGGCGTACCTGGCCAGCACTGGAATTGCTGACACCGCGTTCTTCGCTCCAGAAGCAGAATTCTTCATTTTCGATGACGTACGTTACGAGTACAAGCAGAACAGTTCAATGCACTTCATTGACTCAAGTGAAGCTGCTTGGAACTCAGGTAAGGACGAGCGCATTGATGGTCAGGGTGGAAACCTTGCCAACAAGACCCCTTACAAGGGTGGTTACTTCCCTGTAGCTCCAGTTGACCAGCACGCTGACATGCGCGACCAGATTGTTCTCGAACTTGAGGCAGCTGGTCTTGCAGTTGAGCGAAGCCACCACGAGGTGGGTACCGCCGGTCAGGGTGAGATTAACTACCGTTTCGACACCTTGGTCCACGCAGCCGACGACATCTTGAAGTTCAAGGACATCGTCAAGAACGTTGCACACGCATTCGGCAAGACTGCAACCTTTATGCCTAAGCCACTATTCGGCGACAACGGCTCAGGTATGCACGTTCACCAGTCACTCTGGAAAGATGGCAAGCCATTGTTCTACGATGAGTCAGGCTACGGCGGTCTTTCTGACCTTGCTCGCTGGTACATCGGTGGAATCTTGAAGCACGCTCCATCGCTTTTGGCTTGGACAAACCCATCTGTTAACAGCTACCACCGACTAGTTCCTGGCTTCGAAGCTCCAGTGAACTTGGTTTACTCGGCTGGTAACCGTTCAGCTGCGATTCGTATCCCGATGACCGGAACCAACCCGAAGGCAAAGCGTATCGAGTTCCGTGCTCCGGACGCATCGGCTAACCCATACCTAGCTTTCGCAGCTATGTTGATGGCTGGTCTTGACGGTATCAAGAACCGCATTGAGCCACACGAGCCAGTTGACAAGGACTTGTACGAGTTGCCACCAGAGGAAGCAAAGCTAATCCCTCAGGTTCCAGGCAGCCTTGAGCTAGTTCTTCAGGCGCTAGAGGCAGATCACGACTACCTACTTGCTGGTGATGTATTTACCAAGGACCTCATTGAGACCTGGGTTGACTACAAGCGCACCAAGGAGATTCAGCCGATTGCTCTTCGACCTCACCCATACGAGTTCGAGCTTTACTACGGCGTGTAGTCGCTAAAAGTAAAAAGAGGTCAGCAGAAATGCTGGCCTCTTTTTTTATGCGTAATTCTGTTATGCGAAGAACAACCGCTCGAAAACCATGCGAGCGCGTCGCGTGTATGCCAGGTAATCTTCCTCTAGTTGACTCGCACTGTGTTTTGGATACTCCAGGATTCTGGCAAGACCTTCGAGCTGCTTACGATCAGTTGGAAGAACATCAGTTCGCTTGTTTGCCCAAAGTACGCTCGCAGATCTCACCCGCGATGCCATAATCCAAGCCTCACTTAGTACCGTTGCATCGTGTTGCTCAATTAAGCCTTCACTTACCATCGCAGAAAGTGCATCAAGAGTTCTTGGGGTTCTGATGGACGCATGGTCCTTGCCGAACTTGAGTTGAAACAGCTGCACTAACCACTCAACATCGCTGAGTGAGCCCCTGCCAAGTTTTAGGTGTCGCTTTGGATCTGCCCCTTGCGGCAATCTCTCATTTTCAACACGAGCTTTAATGCGGCGAATCTCAACAATTGCACTTATTTCAAGTGATTCAGGGTAGCGGTACTGATCGATAATCGATATGAATTGGTTTCGAAGCTTCTCGCTACCGGCTATAACGCGCGCTCTCAAGAGAGCTTGTGCCTCCCAGGTGTTAGCCCAGCGTTTGTAGTACGCCCAGTAGGAATCAATCGACCTTACTACAGCTCCATTTTTACCTTCTGGCCTCAAGTCATTATCGATTTCGAATTCCAAAACCGTATCTGCCGACAAGCGCTTAAGTTCAGCAACGATTCTCTCGGCTTGTTTTTGATGTTCATCTGAATCGGACTCAGCATCATATGTGAACATGACATCTGCATCAGAGCCGAAGCCGAGCTCTTCGCCACCAAATCGCCCCATCGCAATAATTCCGAAGTCGACCAGGGTACCCAAAGATTCTTTGGCAAGTTCCAACATCGCCTGGAGATAAACCTCGGTGAGATCGCTCAGCCCTTTTGAAACTTGAGCGATATTAAGATCGCCCAGTACTGCCCCAAGGGCCAGGCGCAATGTCTCGCGCCGACGAACCTGACGAATACCACTAGCTGTCGAATCCGTGTCTTCATGCCGCTGGGCTATTGCATCCATTTCCTCACGAATTGAATTTGCCGCCACAGGCTGCAAATCATCTGGATTTTCAAACCAAGCCGCAGCTTCCGGAATGCGCTCAAAGAGTGCGGTGGCTAACTTACTAGTTCCAAGAACACGCGTCATACGTTCGGCTGCTCCTGAAGAATCGCGGAGCATTCGTAAGTACCAGTGTGACTCCCCTAAATCTTCGGAAAGCCTTCTGAAGGCCAAGAGAGCTGCGTCGGGATCGGTACCCTCGGCGAACCATTGCAACAGCACTGGTAGCAATTGTTTCTGAATTGCTGCACGACGCGACAAACCTGTGGTCAGAGCGCCAATATGTGTTAGCGCACCCTTGGCGTCGCTGAAACCAATGGCCGAAAGTCGATCCTGCGCTTGAGCGGTGGAGAGCTCCAAGTTGGAATCGTCGAGCTTGGCAACAGCACTGAGCAATGGGCGGTAAAACAACCGCTGATGCAGGCCGCGCACTTCGAGTTTGACCGATTCCCAACGGGCAATGAGCTGTTCCGAAGTATTCTTTGGGTTCACCGCTCGTGCCAGAGCGCGTCGAGCCTGATCCGATGTTGGCATCAGGTGGGTGCGACGCATCTGTGACATCTGAATTCGATGCTCCAACAGTCGCAAGAATCGGTAATCAGATGCAAAGGTATTCGCTTCGGCTCTTCCGATGTAACCACCTTCGGATAGCGCAAAAATTGCACTTATAGTGTCGCGGTGGCGCAGTGATTCGTCTGTCCTACCGTGCACTAACTGTAAGAGCTGAACCGTGAACTCAATGTCTCGCAAGCCACCGGGTCCGAGTTTGATCTGTAGATCAACTTCGTTACTCGGAATGTAGTCAGTAACTCTCTCGCGCATCTTTTGCGCAGACTCAACAAAACCGTCCCTAGAAGCAGACGCCCAAACTTTCGGAGCTAAAGCAGCGACGTAACGTTGACCCAACTCAAAGTCGCCGGCAATGGGTCTCGCTTTGAGAAGCGCTTGAAATTCCCAACTCTGAGCCCAACGGTCGTAGTACGCCACATGAGACTCGAGAGTACGCACCAGAGCCCCGCTCTTACCCTCTGGCCTTAAGTTTGGATCCACCTGCCAAAGCATCGCCTCTGGAGCGTTACCGTCCATAGCGCGCATCATTCTGGTGGCAAGCTTGGTGGCTATTTCTACTGCTCGTTCATTCGAAATGTCGCCAGAACCTTCAGCAACGAATATCACGTCAACGTCACTTATGTAGTTGAGTTCGCGAGCGCCACACTTGCCCATCGCCATTACGGCCAATCGGGTTTGCGAAACTTCAATTGCTTCGAAAAGGCCAAATTCTTTTGAACTGCTAAGTTCTGCTCGAGCCACCACGAGCCCAGCTTCCAAAGCCGCACCCGCTAAATCGGCTAGAGCTGCCGCTATCCTCGGAACTCCCGATTCAACGTCCGCTTGAGACAAATCGAAAATCGCTAACTGAAGGAGCTCTTCGCGATATTTCAACCGCAAACTTGACCAGACATCGGTTACTTCAAAAGCACCTGAAATTTTTTTATCAACCGAAGATACTAAAACGTTGGTAAGTTCGGTAACCGTTTTTAACTCGAGTATTGGTTTTTCGAAATGTGCGAGAAATTCAGGCTTTCTCCGCAATAAATCGGCAAGCGCTTCCGATCCGCCTAGCAAAAGGCACAAGCGAGTTGCTGAGTCCTCCTTGTTTAGGAGTTTCTTTACTTTGGACTTATCTATTTCCGCAAGGGTTAGCAAATAATTAAGCGCCTGATCCGGATTCGCAGATTTCGCCAAACTTGCCAGCGCGGCTCTCCCCGAGTCGCCAACCAACTTAACCAAAAGATCAAGTTTGGTTAGAGTTCCCGAAAGGTCAGAGAACCCGTAGCGAGCTAACTCGGAAAGGCCGGACACTTGAATTTAGAGGACTTCGAAGTTTTGCTTTAATTCGTATGGAGTGACCTGTGAGCGATAATCTGCCCATTCACGACGCTTGTTAGCAAGCACGTAACTGAAAACCTCTTCTCCCAAGGTTTCAGCTGCTAGTTCCGATTCTTCCAACTTACGAATAGCGTGCTCTAGATTTTGCGGAAGAGCCTGAATACCCATCGCGCGGCGCTCAGATTCGCTGAGTGACCAAACGTCATCTTCAGTTTCTGCAGGTAGCTCGTATTCTTCTTCGATGCCTTTCAATCCGGCACTAAGGACCAATGCGTAGGCGAGGTAAGGGTTTGCAGCCGAGTCTATTGCTCGGTATTCAATGCGCGAAGAGTTGCCCTTGTTTGGCTTGTAGAGCGGCACGCGGATCAATGCGGATCGGTTATTGTGACCCCAGCAAACGAATGATGGTGCTTCACCGCCACCCCAAAGACGCTTGTAAGAATTCACGTATTGGTTGGTCACCGCAGTGATCTCTGGAGCGTGACGTAGCAAACCAGCAATGAAGTGCTTAGCAGTCTTACTCAAGTGATACTGAGAGCCAGGCTCGAAGAACGCGTTGGTGTCACCTTCGAATAGCGACATGTGAGTGTGCATACCCGACCCTGGGTGTTCGGTGAAAGGCTTCGGCATAAATGTTGCGTACACACCCTGCTCGATTGCAACTTCCTTGATTACAGTTCGGAAAGTCATGATGTTATCCGCCATGGTTAGCGCGTCTGCATAACGGAGGTCGATTTCGTTTTGACCTGGCCCACCTTCGTGGTGGCTGAATTCGACCGAAATACCCAATTGCTCGAGCATTGAAACTGCGCGACGACGGAAATCATGTGCTGTTCCGCCTGGCACATTGTCGAAATAGCCTGCCTTGTCTACCGGGATTGGACCCTCAGGGCCAATTTGTGAAGACTTGAGCAGGTAGAACTCGATTTCTGGGTGGATGTAAAACGAAAAACCTTTGTCCGAAGCTTTAGCCAAAGCGCGTCGAAGTACGTTACGAGGGTCCGCTGCTGCAGGTGCACCATCTGGTGTCTGAATGTCACAGAACATACGCGCGGTTGGATCAATTTCGCCACGCCAAGGAAGAATCTGGAATGTGCTCGGGTCTGGCAAAGCCAACATGTCGGCCTCATAGGTACGGGCAAGACCTTCGATAGCTGAACCATCGAAACCAAGTCCCTCCGCAAACGCCCCCTCCACCTCAGCCGGAGCAATTGCCACTGATTTCAGTGTGCCAGCTACATCGGTGAACCATAGTCGAATGAACTTTACGCCGCGTTCCTCGATAGTTCTAAGCACAAATTCCGTCTGCTTATCCATCGGGTTTTCCTCTCTCTGCCTGCTATTAGGCTAGTCGCTATGGCCCCAATTCGCATTGCCTTAGCGCAAACCAACCCCGTTGTTGGCGACCTCTCCGGCAATCTGAGACAGTGTGCAGACGCCGTGGTTAGCGCTGCCGAACAAGGTGCCTCAATTGTTGTTTTTGGCGAAATGGCCACATCTGGCTACCCTATTGAAGACCTTGCCGCTCGAGAATCTTTTCTCAATGACTCGGTTCAAGCGGTAAAGGATTTCGCCATCCAATTGAATAACGATGGACTCGGCGGTCAGGTGGTAGTGCTTGGAACCCCGGCTATTGTCGCCGAGGAGCATCGAAATCATTGGGCGATAGCGCAGAACGCGGCAGTAATAATTCGCGAAGGCAAAGTTTGGGCTGGTTACGCCAAGCACCACCTACCGAACTATTCAGTGTTTGATGAATACCGAAATTTCGTTCCGGGAGATCAAAGCATCAACTTTGAACTCGAAGATCTCAAGTTTTCTCTCCTAATCTGCGAGGACATTTGGCAATCTGGTGGGCCCGTGGCACGCCTTAGTGAAGATAAAACCGACATCGCACTTGTGCTTAACGGCTCTCCCTTCGAAATTGATAAAGATGACCGCAGAGTCGATTTAGTCAAGAAATTGGCAAAAGAACAGAACGTCGCTGTTGCTTACGTGAATCTAGTTGGAGGCCAGGACGACTTGGTTTTCGACGGTGACAGTTTCTTAGTTGACGCAAACCAAAATTTGATTGGTCGCGGTGCCCAATTCGAAACCGGGATCATGTTGTTTGACATCGAGTCGAAGACTCAGATAACTCCTGTTTCTCCAAGTGCACATCACAAGCAGGATGATTACTGGCAAATCTGGAACGCACTGGTTCTTGGTCTTCGTGATTACGTCAACAAAAACGGCTTCAAGTCGGTAATCCTAGGGTTGAGTGGAGGAATTGATTCCGCTGTCTGTGCTTCCTTGGCAGTAGATGCGATTGGTTCTCATCGAGTGTTCGGCGTCTCTATGCCGAGTAAGTATTCATCTGATCATTCAAAGAGTGACGCATTCGAATTAGCTAAACGACTTGGCATCAACATCCGAACCGAACCAATCAAGGGTGCGGTGAAGGAACTTGAGAAGCAACTGAAACTCAAGGAACTTTCTGCCGAAAATCTTCAGGCGCGAGTACGAGGCACCATTCTGATGTCTCTGAGCAATCAAGAGGGACATCTAACACTTACGACCGGCAACAAAACTGAACTTGCAGTTGGTTACAGCACTATTTACGGAGACTCTGTAGGTGGATTTGCTCCAATTAAGGACGTTGCCAAAACGCTGGTATGGGAATTGGCCAAGTGGCGCAATCTGCATGCAAGCGCCAGTGGTGCTACACCACCGATTCCGGAGAATTCGATTAGTAAACCACCTTCTGCGGAGTTGCGACCGGGTCAGGTTGACCAAGACAGTCTTCCTGAGTACGACGTGCTCGATGAAATTCTTTCCGCCTATCTAGAACGCCGTCTCGGCTCTAACGAAATCAAATCTCTTGGCTTCGATTCAATGATGGTGGACAAAGTAATCGGCCTAGTTGATCGTGCGGAATGGAAGCGACGTCAAGGTGCGATTGGCCCAAAAATCACCGGTATGGCCTTCGGTCGTGATCGCAGACTTCCAATTACCAATAAGTACAAGTAGAGGAAAAAGACAATGGCAGCAGACAAGTTAATTTCATCAGGTGGACCATGGGAAGCGAAGATCGGCTACTCACGCGCTACCGTCGCTGGCGACTACGTTCACGTTTCCGGTTCGACCGCAACAGTTGATGGCGTTTTACAGCATGAAGGTGACGCATATGGTCAAACTAAAACTGCTCTCGAGGTTGTTATCGCAGGCGCACTTGCTCAAGCAGGTTACGGGCTTGAAGACGTCGTGCGTTCACGTGTGTATCTAACCGATGCTGCAGATATGGACGCCGCTGGTAAAGCGCATGGCGAAATATTTGGCGAAATCCGTCCCGCACTTACAATCCTTGCGGGAGTGAAATTCATTAACCCAGCAATGCTGGTTGAAATCGAAGTTGATGCCTGGAAGCGCAACTAGTCATGGCCAAAATTCCGCGCATCTCACACATCCAGAATTTCAAGGACTCCGGTAAAAAATTTGCTTGCCTTACCTCCTACGACGAGTTAACTGCTTCAGCCTTCGATGAAGCTGGTGTCGCGCTGATTTTGGTTGGAGACTCCGCTGCTGAGAATCACTTAGGTCACGAGAGCGTATTAGCAATTTCGCTTGATGAAATTATTCACCTCGGTCGAGCAGTTGCAAAGTCGGTTCAGAAGGCCCTGGTTGTAGTTGACATGCCTTTTGGTAGCTACGAAGCTTCAGTTGAAGACGCCGTGCGCAACGCAATTCGAATCATGAAGGAAACTGGCGCTGAGGCTGTCAAACTCGAAGGAGGAATACGAAGCAAGGCGCAAATCGCGGCAATCGTGGATGCAGGAATTCCAGTAGTAGGCCACATCGGTTTTACTCCACAGAGCGTTCACGCGCTTGGCGGCTTCAAAGTGCAAGGTCGTGGAGAAGCGGCAGAGCAGTTAATAGCGGATGCCCACGCCGTACAGGATGCCGGGGCTTTCGCCGTGGTTCTCGAATTGGTTCCGGCTGAATTGGCCACCTCGGTTACCCAGCAGCTCACCATCCCAACTATCGGTATTGGGGCAGGCAATGGCACAGATGGTCAAATTCTGGTCTGGACTGACTTTGCCGGAATGAACGAAGGAAAGCCGCGCAAATTTGTTCGTCAATATCTTAATCTTCGAGAACAACTAGTTGGCGCCACGCAGAAATATGTAGAGGATGTTGCCAGCGGTGGATTTCCTAATGAAAGCGAATCCTTCGAGGACTAATAGTCGCGATCATCAGCTTCTTTCCAATCCTTGGATTTATCCGCAACAATATTTAGCGCTTGTTCAGCCTCAGCGCGAGAACCGAATGGTCCAATTCGATAAATCGCGAATGACTGTTTGCCAACCTCGACCTGATTGGTCTTGGTGTTGAACCAGTATTCGGTTTCGCTGTCGGTCATCGCTTCATCACACTCTTAGACTAGAGCCATGCCTCGCGACGCCAAGACTGGTCTATTGACACCGGGAATCGTGTCTCCACTTCGTGCAGTACCAAAGCACATTGTTCGCCCAGAATATGTCGGCAAGCCAGCTCCCGCAAAGTACACCGAAGGCGATATCTGGGGGCCAGCAGACGTTGACAAAATCCGAGCGGCTGGGAAAATTGCTGCTCAAGCAATCGCGTTAGTTGGCGAAGCTTGCCAGGCTGGAATAAGCACAGATGAACTCGATCGCATCGGTCACGAATTTCTCGTGGCGAACGACGCGTACCCTTCGGCGCTTCTGTACCGCGGTTTCCCGAAATCTATTTGCACGTCGGTAAACGAAGTAATTTGTCACGGGATACCAGACGACACCGTGCTAAGAGATGGTGACATAGTCAACATCGATATCACTGCCTACAAAGACGGATTCCACGGCGACAGCAATCAAACCTTCATCGTTGGCGAAGCTAAAGATGAAGTAAGACTTCTAGTTGAGCGAACCCGTGAATCGCTAAATCGAGCAATTGCGGCAGTCGCCCCGGGTAGGCAAATAAACATCATCGGACGCACCATCGAGGCTTACGCCAAACGTTTCGGATACGGCGTGGTTCGCGACTTCACCGGCCACGGCATTGGTAAAGCTTTCCATAGCGGACTTGTGATACCGCATTACGATGCAGCACCGCAATACGCCACCGAGATGCAAGTGGGTATGGTCTTCACTATTGAGCCAATGCTTACGCTGGGAAGTTACGAATGGGACATGTGGCCGGATAACTGGACCGTACTCACAAGAGATAAAAGCATTACTGCCCAATTCGAACACACGCTCGTAGTCACCGAAAACGGTGCTGAAATTCTGACCCTTCCCTAGAAACAGGAAATCATGGCAAAAATCGCAATAGGAATTGACATCGGCGGGACCGGAATTAAAGGTGCACTCGTCGATGTCAAAAATGGCGAGATGATTGGTGATCGCATCCGTGTTGAAACACCGGCCGGCGGTTCAACAGATGACATCATCGCAACTGTAAAAGACCTCGTGAAACGTATTTCAGATGCGGACAAAGACACACCAATTGGCATCTGCTTCCCTGCCGTAGTGCAACATGGAGTCACAAAATCTGCTGCCAACATTTCAAAGAACTGGATTGGCTTTGATGCTGATCGTGCTTTCACAAAAGCTTTGGGTCGCGATGTTTACCTAGTGAACGATGCCGATGCTGCTGGTTTAGCTGAGATGCGATTCGGTGCAGGTCGAGCAGAGCGCGGAGTTGTCATCATGACCACTCTCGGCACAGGTATTGGCACAGCAATTTTCTACGATCAGAAACTTGTTCCAAATGCGGAGCTTGGTCATTTGGAAATTGACGGCGTTGACTACGAAACCAAGGCAGCGTTTTCAGCTAAGGAACGCGAAAACCTGAGTTGGGAAGAATGGGCTAAACGTCTGCAGAAGTACTACTCAACCTTGCAGCGACTATTTTCTCCTGACCTGATCATCGTTGGCGGTGGAGTTTCTAAGGAGCACAAAAACTTTTTGCCACTGCTCGATATAGATTGTGAAATTGTTCCAGCAGAAATGCGCAACAACGCCGGAATCCTTGGCGCAGCTCGCCTGGCTTACCGCCTAGCACACAAGGAGTAATTGGACGGGTCGGCCGATACGCCGGGTTTTGTCCCCTTGCGGGTGACGATCATCTATCTAGGGTTGTCGTTACCGACAACCTCAAGCAACCTACCCGAGTGCTAAATCGAGCCGATTTATGCGCACTCTATCTGGTCTTGCTCCAGGTGAGGTTTACCTAGCCAAAGCGCTCACACGCCCTGCTGGTGGTCTCTTACACCACCGTTTCAGCCTTACCACTTGCGTGGCGGTCTACTCTCTGTTGCACTTTCTCGCGGGTTTCCCCGGGTGGGTGTTACCCACCACCTTGCTCTATGGAGCCCGGACGTTCCTCGTCGCTTACGCGCCGCGATCGCCTGGCCGACCCATCCAAAGACAAGGTTAGTTTGCGAATGTGAGAATGAAAAGGTCTAAAGATGCGCAGTGATGTTGGTTGCAAGCACCTCGGCAGCCTGGTCTCCCCAGACTCGAATAATCGTGATTGAGCATGGTGCAACTTGCGGGCGCCAATAAGCAGACTCCCCTGCATCCAAAGCCCATTTAATGAACCCACGAATTGGCATTACGTGCGCGACCACTACCACGGTTTTGCCCGAATACTCGGCAACAATCTGCCGCCTTGCACGATTGATGCGAACGTCAAACACTTCTAGCGATTCTCCATTTGGAGGTGAAACGGTGTAGGAACCCTGCCAAGCTAGTAAATCTTCTGGAGTCTCGGACGCAACTTCTTCGTTAGTTTTGCCATCCCAATCGCCAAAACCAATCTCACGCAAATTCTCGTTTAACTCAACCTTCAAGCCAAGAGGTGCAGCAATAATCTCTGCGGTTTGACGAGTGCGATTCATTGGAGACGAGACCACCGCAGTCACCGGAGGAATGTGTTTCCACCTGCCGTCTTTTCCAAGCTGCGCGATGACACTTGCCGCTGCAGCTGCATCTGCACGACCCGCTGCGCTAAGTTCAGGATCATCTCCATCGCCACCGGAAATCTTGTGAGACTCAGTCAAGGCAGTTCGACCATGGCGGATAAGAACCAATGTTGTAAGAATTTCGCCTTCAACCTTTGGCGAACGAATCGAAGTTGGTCCAGCGAGATTGAACTCGGTTAGGAATGCACTCGGCTTTGAAGTCTTTCCGGAGTCGTAGTCCGACAATTCATCCATCGCTCGGTTAGCTAATGCATCTGCAAGAGTATTTTGTTCACGCGGAATCCATTGCCAAGTGACTGACTTGCCACGGATTAGCTCTTGGACCTGCGCACCAAGGGAAATCATGTCTGGGTGTTTGATTTTCCAACCCCCGGACATTTGCTCGATAACCAGCTTGCTGTCCATTCGCACCGAAAGATTAGCTTCCGCGTCAACTTCTATTGCTGCCTGCAATCCGGCAATGAGAGCTATGTATTCGGCTACGTTGTTTGTGGCAACCCCAACGTAGCGGGCAATTTCCCGAACTACCTGCCCAGTGGCGGCATCGATTACGACAGCTCCCGAACCGGCAGTTCCTGGGTTGCCACGACTTCCGCCATCAGCCTCAATGATTAGCAGATTAGACACTTAGCGAACCAAAATTCCATTACATTCCATGCAATGTGCAAGTTCGTCCATAGGGGTCGCGCGAACTTCATCTAGGCCCGCACCAGTCATGGTCATTCCGCATACACCGCAAGCAATTCCACTAAATCGACCAACTCCAACTCCGCGTAGCTTTAATTTTTCGTAATGGTCTGCTAATTCAGTAGGGAGATTGGCTTTAGCGCGGTCACGATCTTCCGTTAGAAGCACGATTCCAGATTTGAGTTTCGCAACCTCAGCATCCGTGCTGGCTTCAAGGCTTGAGAGTTTATGCTGCACCGATTCTCGCTTTTGATTGACTTCTGCAACCTCTGCTTTAGCCGTTTCAACTTTTTCCATGAGCACGAGTTCAGCATCTTCGAGCGTGTCCTTACGCGTGGCAAGAGAGGCCAATTCATGCTGAATACCCTGGATGTCTTTCGGGTTGCTGCTTTGCTCTAGGCGGTCGTTGTCCTTCTTGATGCGCTCGTCCACCAGTTCTAAATCCTGGGCCGCACGGCTTAGATCAATCTCTAGTGCGTCGAGCGTATTGCGCTGCGTTAGCAAAAGTTCTGAAAGTTCCATGAGTTCATATCGCACGGCATCGATGTCAGGGCTACTCTGCAATGCTTCGAGTGCCAACTTGGACCGGCGAATCTGTAAATCGATTTGACCTAAATCCAGCAAGACTTCTTGTTGCTGCTGACTTGCCTTCATTTGAATCTGCCTAATCTATTGAGTTACCGCGAAATCCCAAGGATCTGTTCTCAGGTCGCTAACTACAAACTTAACACCGGGAACCGCAATAGATAGTTCTTTTGCGGCCACGTCCAACCAAAGTGATTCAGCGGCCCAGTGTGAGATGTCAATAATCGCAAAAAGTTTCCCTTTAGCCTTCGCGCTTTCGAGTGCATCTTGCGTTGGGTGATGGCGTAAATCTGAAGTTACAAATACGTCCGCTCCCGAATCCAGGGCATCCAACAAGAATGAATCCCCCGCACCACCACAAAGAGCCACGGTACTGATTTCGAGGTTGGCATCGCCGGCAATTTTTAGACCCGCGGCCGTTGCTGGCAAAGCCTTCGCGATAGATCTGGCGAAATCAACCAATTTCAGAGGCTTTGGCAAGCTACCAATACGTCCGTGACCCAAAATCTCTCCCGCTGGGACAAGCGCGGTGGCGCCTTGGATTCCAAAAGCTTGAGCCAATGTCGCCGATACACCAGTTGCCGTGATGTCCGCATTGGTGTGTGCCGAATACAGGGAAATTCCGCTCCTAATTGCCTCACTCAGGACCAGTCCCTTATTAGTGATCTCAGCAACCGTATCGACCCCACG
>JACCDM010984933.1_pt1 | contig 18893 bp, 14 predicted proteins | sample 7445851 | NCBI WGS metagenome assembly JACCDM01 (sample SAMN15323438, study PRJNA562643) | freshwater metagenome | isolation source: river surface water | place: USA:Blue River Watershed | collected 2017-08-16
CCCCCGGCGGCCGAGCGGCCGGCCGCGCGGGCGGCGGTCGGGTCGCCCGTCTCCGCCGCCTCGATCTCGGCGAGGGCCCCGGCGCGCTCCCGGTCGGCGAGGGAGATAACCCCCATCCCGTTGGGGGCGGTGGGGTAGGTGCGGCCCGAGGGGTCGACGGGCCGGGGCGCGAAGTTCTGGGCGGACGGAGCGCCCTGGACCGCGGCGAGCAGGGTGCCGCCGTTCGCCAGGCCGAAGGCCTGACCGCTGGAGACGAACTGTCCCGCGGCGGCGAGGGCCAGGAACTTCTGGGTTACGTCGATGGGCTTCGCGCCACCCGCCGGGCTGTACTCGGCCCACAGGACCTTGGCGCCCGTCGCGGCCACCGTGGTGCCGTCGGCGAGGGGCCCGAGATACATGTACGACTTCGCCGCCTTCTTCGCGTGCCAGTAGAGGTAGGCCGAAACGGCCAGCACGGAGCCCGCGATGATGAGCGCCGTGGTGCGATCGATGTGCGCCATGGAAAGCCGGGTATGTAGGCGCGCGGCGTCCCGCCGGGCGACAATATCGGCGGTCACCGGCGGCCGAGAACGGCTTCGAGGTCGTCGGGGGTCGGGGTGCCGAGGCGGCGGCGCAGCAGCTCCGAGGGCTGCGTAAGCGGCGGCGTGGCGCCCGTCAGGGTAGCGGTAACGCCGACGGCCCTCTCGCCCGCCCACCAGCCCGGGCTTCGGCGCCGGGCTGCGCCGGTCGGAGAGGACCCGCTCGGGCAGGCGTCGTCGCGTTGCGGCCCTTCCATCGTGACCGGATCCAGATCAGGTATGCTAGTGTAATTGTTAGCACGACCATCGCGGCGGCGTAAAATGCCGCGGCCGCCAGGAGCCACGGAGAGCCCGTTGTGGCAGCCGCGATGCTGGCCGGAGCGAGCACGGAGATATCGGGCATCGCGATCGCCGCCGCCTCCGCGGCGACGAGAGATGCCATCTGCGGGTCCATAGAGCGGCGGCGCTGTATCATGGGCAGCAAAAGAGCGCGGCGGAGATGACGCGCTGCGCTGGCTCACGTGAGCGCGGCGAAGATCGACGCGCTGAGGGCCGTCACGCTAGCGGCCGAAGTTTTGCACTGGGCGACGAGCCCGTTAACCGTTGCCGATATCGCGTTCGCGACATCGCCGGTCGTGATCTTGCTCGGGAGGCCCGGCGGGTACTCCGAGATGATGCTCTGCAGGACCGCGTTCATCCCGGACGCGTCGAGGATGCCGACGATCGTGCTGACCGACGCCGCGCTGCCGAGGACGGCGAGGAGCCACCCCTGGCTGGACAGGCTCGTGGCCGGCAGGTCGCCGAGGACCCCGCAGGACGTGCAGGTGGCTCCCGCGCAATCGGTGGGGACGCAGCCCGGGACGACGAGCCGCTCGAGGACGCGCCCCGCCGCCTGGTTGAACGAGACCATCGCGGCGCTGAAGGCCGTGGCGTCGAGCCAGAACGGCGCCCCCGGGACGTACCCGACGAGCTGGTCGAACGTCTCGGCCGAGGAGCCCTGCTGGGGCGTCGCGGTCCCCCCGTGCGCCAGCCACCAGTCTTCCAGGGCCGGGACGTCCTCCAGCACCGTCTCCGGCCCGCGGTAGCCCGCCACCCAGGTCTCCCACACCGTCCCGGGGAGTCCGTCGGGCAGGTCCATCATCGACGGGGTGATCGCGACGCCCGAGGGCGACATCCCCGGCGGCGGGGCCGTCACCGCGACCAGCGACTGCAGCGCGGTCGCGCATTCTTTCGCCGCGGCCTGCAGCTGGGTCAGCTGATCGGCGACCGACGGGGCGGGCTGAGGAGTTGCGCCATTGCCGCCGCTGCCGCCGCCGCCGCTTCCGCCACCGCCTCCGCTGCTGACCCCGATGAAGTAGAGGGCCGTGATGACGGCGAGGACCAGGGCGGCGAGCACCAGGGCGGTCTTAGTCTCCATTCCGGGCCCGGCCAATGACGGCAGGCTTAATTGGAGATCGCCGGAATCCGGCATCATCTGAGGCCCAAAATGGACAGCGTTGAAGACGTGCTGAATGCGATCGATGCACTCGACTGCGACCGCAAGCTCAAGGACGTCCTGAAGGGGATCATCGCCCTCGTCGACAATGGCGACCTCAACATCGGCGCGCGGGTCGAGCACCACCGGACCGCCGCCACGAAGAAGGCCTACGGGGAGGTGCGCAAGGCCCGCAGGGAGGCGCGCGCAGCCGACGGGGGCGCGCGCGACGAAGCCGAGGGGGACTGGATGCCGCCGCCCAGCCTCAAGGTTGCAAAACGCCCGAAGGGTGGGGCGATCCCCAAGAACGTGACCAGCGATCTGCCAGAGTCACTCCGCAGGCTGGCAGCGAGCCAGATCGACTATGACTCCAGCTCTTAGTGGAGCCGCCACCGGCGCCCGGTCAGCAGGAGGGCCCGGCGAGCGCGGACCCGAGCTCGCCGATCGCGACACCCACGGCGACATACCGCGCCGTGGGGCCGGCCATACAGTATGCCTGGGCGCGGCGGATGCCCTCGTAGATCGCGCGGTGGTTCTCGACCGTGGGGGGGACGGACAGGAACATCCGCGAGAACGGCTTCATGCTGTCGCAGATGACGCCGGCGGAGGAGGGGTCGGCGGCGAGGTGGCGCAGCGACGCGTAGAGCTGCGCCGCGGCGGCCCTCACTCGGTCGGCGTGGGCTTTTTGGCGCTGGCGCCTGGCGTAGAAGTAAGCGGCGGCGCATGTGGCCAGGATGAGGCCGGCGAGGGCCAAAGCGGTGCTGCCGTCCATCTGCGTCCGGCACAATAACCGGACGGGACAAAACTGAAACGATATTCGGGATGACAACCAGGGCAATGGAGACAGCTCGCATCACGATCCGGACCGCTAGCACCGCCGGCCCCGCCGCTCGAGCGGCGGCCCCGACCGACCCCTTCTACCCCCTGCGCCGCTGGCTCGCGGGCCTCGGGCTGACGAGCCCCGCCGGCGCTCTCGCCCCCGGCGTCGCCGTCGTGCGGGCCATGTACCCTGTCCCCGAGCACGCCAGCCTCGTGGTCGCCGACGTATTCTACTACTGCGGCCTCGCCGCGGCCGTCGTGCCCGTCGGCGTCCAGCCGGGATGGTACTTCGTCCCGGCGGAGTACGCCAGCGCGGCGCCGCCCGCGCCGGTCCTCACTGTCGAGGAGGGCACCCAGGCCTGGGAGGATGAGATCCGCCGGTTCAAGCGGTGCGACAACAACGAAATACTGGAGAGCGCCTGCGCTGCGCTCAAACCCCCGAAGGGCGCCGAGGGGCTGGCCAGCATGCTCTACGCTATGCTGGGCGTCCCCTACTACCTCGCGACGGGCGCGTCTCCCGCCACCGACTACTGGGCCAACCTGTACAGCCGGTACGGCCACCCGTTCAACGCGGCCCGGATCAAGAACCTCACCCTCTCGATCGAGACGGCGAAGATCTCCCACTCGTGCGACCCCCACAAGGAGGTCCGCGAGGGCGCGCGCCCGTTCCTCGGGCTGTGCTGCGACCGTCCGCCGGGCGGCCCGGCGGTTGACGAGCCGCTGATGAACGGCGAGCGCGAGGTCCGCCGCGTCATCTGCCGCAGCTGCCGCGCGGGCATGGCGCGGGAGCTCTGCCTGCGCTGCCGCTGCGGCCAGCCCCTCTACGTCCACGAGGACGCCAGCGTCGCGCGCAAGTGTCTCGACTGCGCGCACGCGGCCAAAAGCGAAGCCTCCACCCGGCGCCGCTGAGGGCTCTTGACCTTTTGAAGGCCGCAGAGTGATGTCAACCGAGTTCGCGGCAATGGCGGCCCAGACAGCGCTGGACCAGATAATCGAGTCGGCGTTCAGCAACTCCTGCGTGAGATCCCCCACGATGATCGCCTTCTACCGGAAGGAGCTCCGCGAGGAGATCGCCAAGGGCGACCCCGGCGCATACGCGTGCGACACGCCCGAGGGCGGGCTCGCCATCGCCTACCATTACATCGTGGAAAAGCGGATCCTGCCGGTCCGCGGGCTCCTGGCCCTCATCTACCAGATCCTCGAGGCGACAGGCGGCGCTTCCCCCAGGTCCGCGGGGTACGAGGTGCTGCACTACCTGGGCGAGACGATCCCCGAGGGCGGCCTCTGCGTCAGCCTCCTGCAAGACCCCGCGAGGTTCGCCAGGATCAACGAGCTGATCTGGGAGAAGATCAGCGAGGGGCCGCGGGGCCCCCCGCCCGTCGCCGACCTCTCCGAGGTCGAGTGGGACCGGCCCGACGGCCTGCTGCTGCACATCCTGCACAGCGGCCTCTACACGCTCGACCAGGTGCTCGCCTGGTACGCCGTCGGGCTCACCGCCTGGGGAATGCGCCCCCCCGTTGCCTACCTCAAGAAGATGTTCGATATCTGAGCGTGCTCAGCGCCGACTTTTGCCGGCCTAGCCGCGACCGTTGTCGCCCCAGCTGCGACCGGGTGTCGCCCTAGCTGCGGCTGTTGTCGTCCCAGCTGCGACCGGGTGTCGCCCTAGATACGACCGTTGTCGCCCCAGCCGCGAAGGTTGTCGCCCCAGCTGCGACCGTTGTCGCCCAGCTGCGACCGTTATCGCCCCAGCCGCGGCGGTTGTCGCCCCAGCCGCGGCGGTTATCGCCCCAGCTGCGACGGTTGTCGCCCCAGCTGCGACGGTTGTCGCCCCAGCTGCGACGGTTGTCGTCCCAGCCGCGACGGTTGTCGCCCCAGCCGCGACGGTTGTCGCCCCAGCCGCGACGGTTGTCGCCCTAGCTGCGATTGTTGTCGCCCCAGCTGCGACTGTTGTCGCCCTAGCCCTAGCTGCGACTTTTGCCGATCGCAATCTCCTCGAGCAGCGCGGCGCGGCTGAGGACATCTTCGATGGGGATAATCCGCGGGCGCCGCACTGCCGCGCGCAGGCCCGCCGGCTTCACCGGCTCGACGCGCGGCGCGCGCCAGTACGCGTACTCGGTGGCGATGTAGGGCGGGACGCGGGCGGGCATCTGGGGGAAGTCGGCCATGCGGTCGTTGGAGATAACGGCGCAGCGCAGCCTCGTCGCAACCACGGCCGTGTGCAGGTCGTCGCGGGCCCGCTCGGTGTGGTGTCCCTCCGCCGGCGGGCCCGCGGGGGGGTCGGTGTACCGGCTCACCCGCACCAGGACGGCGCGGGTGCGCTCCAGCGCCGCGGCGAGCGGCGCGCTCAGCGGCCCGCCGGCGGGGGCGGCCTCCGCGCTGTCCCGGTCCTTCGAGACGTAGACGATGTTGCCGGGGAACCGCGCCCTCAGCAGGGGGGTCGCGGCCCCGATCACCGCGGCGAGGGACTCGTCAGAGGGGCGCAGCCCGGCCCAGTGGACGAGGTTCATGGCGTCGACGACGGCGTGGCCCGACTCGGCGCGGCGGTCGCGGCGGCGGGGCCTCCGGGGGCCCGGTTCCCCCCCGCCGGCGACCGGCCCCGCCCGGCTGAGCGCGACGAGGAGGGCCCCGAACACGACGGCCACGAACGCCACGACGACCCATAGCGCGATCAGCAGCGCCCTCTTCAGGTCCATCCCACCGTATGTACCGCGCCAAAATGTCCCGCGGATGGGCGGCTCACCCAAGCATTTCCTTGCAGGTCTTGTGCGCGGTGCTCCCGGGGGCGAAGTCCCCGCAGATCCGGTTGATGCGCGTGATCTTGAGGACGTACCGGATGGCGTAGAAGATCGCGCCGATAGCGACGATAACCATACCGGCGAGCACGAGCTTGTTGATCATCGTCTGGGAGCCGAAGCCCACGTTGAGGGGGGAGTCGTCCCCGCCGACCGCGCCCTCGCCGTACTCGGCGGCGCCGCCGTAGCTGTCCGACACGTCCGCCATGATTAGTCTTGTCCGGGTATCAATACCTGTGAGGTTCCGGGGGACAAAAAGGGATCGCCGCGCGGGGCGGCGCCTCAGTAAACCGCCCACCCGTCCACGGCGATCGCGACGATGCCCCCCGCGGGGGTGCCCGCCGAGTAAACGAGCAGCCCGTCCCCGAGCGCGCCCGCGGCGTCAATGTTGAAATCGACGTGTGTTATGCCCGCCGCGGCGACCGATGCGGTGGCCGTGGCGCCGGCCGCCCCGATCGCCCAGGTGAGCGTAACGTCGGCCGCGGCGGCGTCCGGCCGGAAGCAGGTGACGCGCGCGGAGAGCGGGCGCGCCCCGTCGAGCCCCACCGGGAGCACGGCCGCGCTGCTGATCGTCGGCGCGGTCGGAACCGCGACGCCTGAGATGGCCGCAGTTGACCCGCCGGGTGCCGCGGCGACCTCGGCGACTCGCACCTGGCGCGCCGCCGCCCCGTAGCGCGTTTCGACTCCGCTGGTGCTGAAACTGACGCCGTCGTGACAGGCGAGGACCGCGCTGACCGTTGGGAGCGTCGCCGTTTCCGAGCGGAAGCGCAGCCAGTAGACCGACGAGGTGGACGCCCCGAGCGTGCGGGCAGTCCAGTCTGGCGCGGCGCCCAGGAATACCTCGAGAGCGCCCGTCCCCGCGAGAGATGTTCCCTGAAGAACGCGGTCGGCGAACACGCACCGCGATATGGGCGCCCACGCTGACCCATTCCAGTACTCGGTGCCCACCCCGGAAAGGTCGCCGCTGCCGGCTACCGAGACCACCAGCTGCAATCCGCAGAACTTTTGAGCGTGGCCGACGTAAGCCATTGCTGCCGGCAGGGTGGTGGCAGATTCGTCGGCGGCGGCGAGGTACACGCCGCGCGTGGTGGGGCCTCCGCCGCCGAGGTGGAACGACCGGGGATGGTAAGATGTCCCAACCCGCAGGTTCCCGCGGGCGGTCAACTCGGCGTCGCTCGTCGCGTACGTGAGTCCGCGGATCTCTACGCATCCAGAGTTGCTGATTTTTGCCGGGTCGAGAACCGTGAAGGGGAGCCGGACCCGCGCGGCGGGGTCGGTGATAACGAGGTCGTGTTGGGCCGAGCGCTCGATCAACATCGCCTGGGCGTCCAGCTGGCCGGCGTCGCACCGGAGCGCGACGGCACACTCGCGGATGACGACGCTGGCCGAGGCAATGGTGCCGCCATTGGTCGCCCTGAGGCCGATGCCCGCCCCGCCGAAGCCGCCGCCGAGGATGTTGATCACCGTTCCGACGCCATCGCTGCGGGCGACCTCTCCAATCAGCGTCGGGGTCGCGCCGCCCGACGCGGCGGAGTAGCAGGTCGGCATGTGGACCGACGCGCCGGCGGTCGCCAGCACCCCCACGCCGACCGTCACCGTGGGCCCGCGGGCGATGAACGCGCACTCGTTGATGAGCAGGGGGGACCCCGCGCCGGCCGCGGCGACCCCCACCGCGCAGCCGGTGAAGATGACGTTCTGCAGAATGCCCTGGGTCCCCGCGAGGGCCGCGCCGTTGTACGCGACGCCGGCCACGCCCGACCGCACGATGGTCATGTCGCGGATCGTCGACCCCGGGGCCATCGCGAACACCGCAGCGCCGAGGTTCGCCCCGATAACCTGCACGGTCAGGGTCGACACCCCCTGAATCACGACCCCCGGCGGCACCACGATCGGATTCGTTTCGGTATAGACCCCGGGGGTGACGTACACGTGGACGGGAAGCATTGAGGTAGCGGCCAGCGCGGCGGCGCGGGCGACGCCCTCGGCGACGGTGTGCACGTCGCTGCGCCCCGCCGCGCCCGTGCGTCCGACAACGATTGATGACGCGTCCCCGCTGAACGCGAGGCGGGTGCTCCCCGGGATCTGGAACTTGCCATCGCTCGTGAGTCCGAACACGGTCGACTCGTCGTTGACTCCGACGTCCTCTGGGGGAACCGGCGGATCACAGACGCCAGCCATTGCAGATTACGAACCCGCGGCACGCTATAAATAGCTGTGACCAAAAACACTAGTTTAACTAGGCCGGCCCGCATCTTGGTAACGTGGTCCAACGGCGGCCTAGTGACTAGTCCAGCGCCCGCCGCTGTAGATCAGGATCTTGCTCGCACCGATAGCAATCGTTACTGAGCTCGAGAACGCGAATCGATTGTTGATCCCAGACGATGCGGATCCCGATGTTAGCGTGATGCGTTCCCTGGATGAGGTGCTGTTCTGGAACAGTACGATCTGTCCGTCTGGTACGCCGTCCGCGATGATGCCGGTAATGGTAATCGCCGACGTATGTGTGTTGTTGACGATCAGCCTCGAACACTCCGGCCAGATGCCGCCGGGCTTGTAGTTGTTGACGCTGGTGTTCAAGGACACCAGCAGTGTCAGGCGCTCGCTGAACATGCCTCGATAGTCACCCCCGGCCATTATCGCGCCGTAGTCGGTCCATGCCCCGTCGCCAGTCAGCATCGTGGATCCAGAGGGTGTGCCGCTCGCGGAGATTTTGGCGATTGTTACCGCGGCGTCGGCGATCGCCGCGGTCCCGACCGACCCGCTGGCGAGCTTCGCGGAGGTCACGGCGGCATCAGCGATCGCGGCGACGCCTACCGACCCGCTGGCGAGCTTCGCGGAGGTCACGGCGGCGTTGGCGATAGCCGCGGTCCCGACCGACCCGCTGGCGAGTTTTGCAGATGTGATTGCGCCGTCAGAAACGGCCACGGTTCCCACAGAGCCTGTCGCCAGCTTGAGGGCCGTGACAGCCCCATCATCGATCGCCGGGGCACGAACCGCGCCGGCCGCCAGTTTGCTCGCTGTAACAGCGCCGTCGAACAGCTCGCGGGACGTGATGAGGTACCGGGAGCCGTCGTACCGCCACCTCGTACCATCACTCAGCACTCTTGCGCCCTGCGCGAGGATGTCGCCGGAGTTCATCGCGTCGAGGCCGGCCGCGAGGGTAGTCCCGGCCCCCACGATGAAGTACGACCCGGCCGGCTGGACCGCGTCGCCCCACGCGGCGCCCGGCGATATGGCCAGCCCCCCGCTGGCGAGGCCGGCGCCGGCGGCCTCCAGGACGCCGAGGTAGATGGTCGCTGCCGCGGACGCGGCGGCCGCCACGGCGGGGGGCAGCTGCGCGACGACGATGGCGCCGTCGGGGTCGAGCCCCGCGGGCCCCCCCGGCTGGTTGAGCTGGGAGGTCGTCAGCGGCGGGTCGTCGTCGGGGAAGTAGACGATCTGCCGCGGCTCCATCGGGTCCTGCGGTATGATCGGGTGCAAAACAGGGTCCAAAAGAGCCCGAGGTCGCGCGCCTGCCAGGTGCACGCCCACAACGCTGTGTTCAGCTTTTCACTGGTTGTACTTGGCCTGGTAGTTCAGCGTGATCGTGCCGCCCGTGGAAGAGAAGATATTGGCCGCATCTACGCGCGCAGCGTAGAGAATGACCTCGAGAACGAAGGTGTCTCCGGATGGGGGTGTCGAAAAGTTTGCGCTCAGGGTCTGCCATGTGTTGATGGCGGCTGGGGCGGTGTTCGTGCCGGTAATGATCTGGGTCGTGCCGTCGGCCTGGTACGCGTTGATGCGCGCGTAGCTGCGGGCCGGGTTCGTCGAAGACCCCTTGAACCTGAGCTGGACAGAGTTGGCGGACCAGGCGACCAGCGTGGGCGGGACGCGCACCAGGATCCGGAATGTCTGGGTGCCAGAACTGTTGTTGGTTGTCGTTTTCGTCATCACGTACGAGTGCTGCGCGTTCCCGGTGTCGGACGTATCGTATCCGACCGTGAGGGTCGCGTTGCCGCCGCCCGTGAGGGACTGGACGACAGTCATATTCTGGTAAGGCGCGTACAGCTTCATCGCCGTGCTGTAGGTCACGAGCTTGTCGGACGTGACGTTCGCGTCGGCGATCTTCGCCGTCGTGACCGCATTGTCGGCGAGCTTTGCGGTCGTCACATTGAGGTCGGCGATCTTGGCCGTCGTCACGTTTGCGTCGAGGATCTTGACCGTGGTGACGGCATTGTCGGCGAGTTTCGCGGTCGTCACGTTGACGTCGGCGATCTTGGCCGTCGTCACGTTGGCGTCGGCGATCTTCGCCGTCGTCACGTTGGCGTCGACGATGTTGCTCGTGCCGACGGAGCTGGGCGCCATCTTCGCGAGGGTGACATTGGCGTCCGCGATCTTCGCCGTCGTAACGCCACCATCGGCGAGCTTCGCCGTCGTCACGTTGCCGTCGAGGATCTTGGCCGTCGTCACGTTGGCGTCGGCGATCTTCGCGGTGAGCACGCTGCCGTCGACGATGTTACCACTTCCTACCGAGTTGGGGGCCATCTTAGCGAGCGTCACGCTAGCACCCGCTATCTTCGCGGTCGTAACATTCCCGTCGGCGATCTTCACGGTCGTCACGTTGGCGTCGGCGATCTTCGCGGTGAGCACGCTGCCGTCGACAATGTTGCCGCTGCCCACCGAGTTCGGGGCCATCTTGGCGAGCGTCACATTGGCGTCGGTGATCTTCACGGTCGTGACGGCGTTGTCGGCGAGCTTCGCCGTCGTCACGTTGGCGTCGAGGATCTTCACTGTGAGGACAGCACCGTCAGCGATCAGGGCCGACGTGATGTTGAGCGGCGCGATTTTGGCGGTCGTGACTGCTTCCGCGGCCAGCTGGTCGGTTGTAATGACCTCGGCGTCGCCGTAGTAGTCCCAGGTGACGCCGTTGCTCACGAAGCGCGCGCCTGCCAGCACCGCCGTAACGCCGTCGACTGCAGCTGAGAGGTTGCCGTTCGACGCGATGATGACGAACGTGCCTGCGGCCTGCGTGGAGCCGCTGATACTCGCGTTGCTCTGGAGGATCCCCGCGGGAGTCGTCGTGTTGTCCAGCGCAACCGTGCCGTAGTAGATCAGGCCGGTGGATACACCGGTCGGCAGGGCCGCCATCGGGATCTGCCCGGAGGCGTTGAGCGGCGCCGCCCCGAAGGGGTACTCCGCCGTCAGCAGCGGCGGGTTGTCCGCGAAGATGATCAGCTGCGCCGCCGCCATCTTGCGGGCTGGTCTCGGGTCGCGTATGATTCGCACAAAAGCGGACGGTGCCCTTTATCGAGATCGCATGGCCCCCGCGGGCCGCCGCCCCGCAAACTTCAACAACAGCGGGCGCTCACGAGCTCCACGCGACGGTGACCCGACCGACCTCGGCGAACTGGGAGGCCCCCCGCGCCGTGAGCACAGCGACCAGTCGACCCCCTCCGAACCCGCCGGGGGGCGTCAGGATCGCCGTCACGATCGACGTCGAAACCAGCCCGGACGCGGTGGCGACCACCGCGTCGCTCGGCCCCCTCAGCTCGAAGTCGACCCGCGAGTCGGCCGGCAGGCCCGACGAGGTGCGGTAGGAAGCGGAGACGGTCGCGGCGGCGGCGGCCCCGAAGGGTCGCGGGAGGGCGACGGCAACGGCGGCAGCCCGGTCGGCCGCACCGTCGATCGCGGTCCATCGGTACAGCGGGGACACGCCGGGCACGATGCCCATGACGCCGAACGCGGCGTCGCTCGTGGAAACGGTGTGCGGTCCGTCGTAGTTCACATTAGTTACAGTGGGGGGCGGGGGTGGAATGGCTACGTAGTCGGCGATTGTGTCGAGCGTGCTGAACCAGGTGAGGCCATAGACGTTGCCCGCGGACGCAGCGGCCAACAGCTCGGCGTTGCGGATATTGATATCCGCGCTGCCGCTGATGACGCTCCACGCGTTTGCGAATACGCCTGTTTCTGGCACCTGCGTGTTCGTGGTCAAGTTCCAGAGCACCGAGACGTAGCTGAAGCCGTCGCCGTAGCTGCTGGGAATGCGCGAGCGCAGGTCGCTCTCGCGCCCCACCGGCACGAACCGGCGGGGGCGGAGGGGGTCGCGGGTCAGGGGCACCTTGATGTTGGCCTTCACGCGGCCGGCGACCGAGCCGTCGGGGAGGCCCGCCGCGGGGTTAACGAGCGCGGGCGCGGGTGAATAGGACGGCGCCCAGATGCCGGCGGCGCCCTCGTCGACGACGTGCTCGAACATCCCGTCCTTGACGGAGCCGGCGTCGATTCCCGACGTGCTGGGCGAAACAAACGCCCCAATGTAAATCGGCTGCTCGGGGGCCGCCATCCCGAGCCGGTATGTTGGCGGGAACAAAATGCGATCGCCGATCAGCGTGAGTATCGCCCGCAGCCCGGGCTGCGGTGCCCTGCGCCTCTCCTCGCGACGCGTCGCACCGCCGCGGGCGCGCTCACGCCGTCGCGGGGAGGCGCTCGGCGAGCTTTTGCAGGTGCATCACGACCTCCGCCAGCGACCCCTCAAGCCCTCCGCAGCGCACGTCGAGGGCCGCATCGCGGGACTCGAGGGCGCCCGCCCGGACTTCGGCCGCCGCGACGGCGGCGGCGGTGGCGGCGTTGTGGTCCTCCGCGTGGGCGACGCGGCCCTCGAGGGTCGCGAGGCGGGACTCGAGGGCCGCGATGCGCGCCTCCTGGGCCGCGTCGCGCGCCTCGCTCCGGGCCCGCTCCTCCTCCAGCCGCGCCGCCACCACGCTGAGGGCGGTGTCGAGCTGCTGGGCGGCGAGGATCAGGGGCGCGATCAGCTCCTCGTAGCGCACGGTGTAGAGCGAGTCCATCCCCTCCATCGACTTCGCCTTGGGGGCGCCGGCGGGCAGCTCCTCGCGGCACACGACGGCGTACTTGGGATCGCCAAGGGCGCGCTCGACGTCCTGGGCGATGACCCCGAGGTGGACGCGCCTGCCGTCGACGTACTGGTAGGCCGAGGGGGTGAGGCGCTTGAGGAAGCCGAGGCCCAGGTCCCCGCCGAGGGGGGCGATGTTGCGCTTCATGCGCTCGTCGGAGAGCTGCTGCACGGTGCGGGTGATGACAGCGTCGAAGGGGTTGCCGGAGGTCCCCATATTGAGGGTGAGGCCCGGCGCGGCGGCGGTGTGGTAGTTGATGGTCTGGGTGGCGATGGGGGTGACGAGCTCAGGGAGAGCGGAGAGGGCAGTGTGGAGCGCCGTCGCCTGGCCCTCGGTGAGTTCATCGCCGTTGTACCAGATGTTCGGAGCGGTGCCTTCCCAGGAGACCCCCACCAGGGTCTGGGCCAGCCCCAGGGAAGTGAACGCGTCGGCGATGCCATCCTGATCAACAATCCAGGGAAGGGCGCCCAAGACTCTGTTGTACCTCGCGGTCGCCATTCAAGAACTCGGGTATCCTAAGCCTGCAAACACTTGGCGAATTACTATGGCGACGAGGCCAAAAGATTTCCCCGACCGGTCAGTCGAACTGACAGCGGGCGCGTGACTTTCGGCGTTCGGGTCTCAGAGCACGACAATGATCCACTCGGCCAGCACGAACGATCCATCTGACGTGCCGTCACCCGTTCCCGTGAACGAGGACGCGCCTCCGGTATGCTGCCACGTCATCTTGACCCACGTGTTGGTGGATGCCGGGAAATCGATGACGGTAGTGATCTCGAAAGGGACGCCAATGTTCGCCGCCGGCGCCATCGGGGAGAAGAAGTGGCCCGTGTTGACGGGCGCCGCCGATGTTGAGAAATCCCCAACGCTCGTGTAGAACCGGAACCGCTGCCGAGGCCCTGCTGCGTCCGTGTAGATGTTGTGGGTCCTGAATGTGACCATCGCGGAGACCGCATGGGTGAACGAAGCCGACCGTTGGAACCCGAACGTGGATCCAGTGTTCGCAACAACATTGACGCCCGAGAACTGAGCACCTGCCAACATTTCGGACTGCCGAGAGTCGGTCGACAGGGCATTGTTGTGCACGAAGATGTTGCCGCCTGGGTAGTTGTTGATCCCGGTTCCAGTGATTTGGACTTGAGTTGTCGACGTCGATCGGCACCTGAGGTGGTACCACTCCAGGGCGCGTGACCGCGCGAAGATCCGGTCGGCGTTCACGTCGGACGTTGCATTGACGACTCCAGAGTTGACGGTGGAGGCGCCCACGGTTCCCGCAGTAACGGTGGAGGCGCTTACGCTGGCCGAGGCGCTCACGGTTGCTGCATTGACGGTGTTGGTGTTCACGCTGGTCGTGGCGGTCATGATCCCAGAGCTGACGGCGGTGGCCGTGATGGGACCGGAGGTGATTTCCGAAACGGTTAGCACGCCGCTGTTGCAGAACAGGCGACTCGCGAACACGTCGCCAAGGTAGTTGGCGGCCGTGCCAAGGTTCACAGAGCCGCTCGCAGCGCCGCCCAGCCAAGGACGGTAGTCGACGTCGATGGTGCCGGTGTACGTTATCAGGCCGGTCAGGAAGCTCGACAAGAACCCGAAGATGTTAATCGCCGAGTTGGCGACCGTCCAGTCGAGCGTGAACGCGGTGCTGCTGCGCCCGAACGAGAACCGCAGAGTCACGAAAGAGTAGCTGACGAAGAAGTCAGCGTAGCCCGTGGCAAGGATGACAAGGCTCTGGGTCGTCGAGGCGAGCAGGACAGGCGTGTAGGTCCCCGGGGGGATCGCGACGTTGAAGGAGTCGACGGCGAGGGCGTTGTTGGATGATGTGATCACATACGTGGCCGTCACCTGGGAGCCGATGAGGTACGAGCTTCCGATGCGCACCTCGCCGTTGGCCAGCGTCGAGCCGGAGGCCGGCCCGATTGCGAGAACGTCGGCGCCCGCGGTCAGGTCCGAGCCGATGACGACAGAGCGCGCGCCCGTGACGCTGTGCGAGGGACCGAGCGCGACGGAGGAGTCGGCCAGCAGAGTGTTCGCCGACGAGATGACCGAGCTCGCGCCGACGGCGGTGTTGTACACGCCGGCCGCAGCCGCCTCGAAGCCGACGGCGACGCCGTGGGTCGCATTCACCTGGGCGTTGGATCCTGCGTCTTTGCCGACGTAAACGTTGGAGGTGCCCGTGGTGATCGCCGACCCGGCGCCCGAGCCGAAGGCGGTGTTGCCAATCCCGGTGGCGGCGTTGAGCGCGTTGTAGCCCACGGCGGTGGTGTTGTTCCCGGGGGCGGCGGCGCCCGCGCTGGCGCCGTAGAGGGTGATGTTGTCGCCGGTGAGCAGCGCGCCGGAGTGGACGGTGTCGCGGGTGTACGCGCGGGTGCCGCTGACAATCGTCGGCGTCTCGAGGAAGGGGCCCCGAAGCGTGCTGGCGTTGCCGCCGTAGTAGTAGACGGCGGCCCCGGAGCCGGGGTCGATGCAGCGTACCTGCAGCCGCACGCGACTCACGGCAACTGCCCCGGCGCCGTTGGCAACCGTGGTGTCGAACAGGGTCTTGGCAAAGCCCTGAAGACCGTTGTTGGGAATCGCCGCGTTGATCGTGATGTTGTCTCCCGCGACGGAGAGCACAACGTAGAGGCCGTTGTTCGCCTTCGCCGTGGCGCCGGTGATCGCGATGAAGTCGCCGGCGCTGAAGTTGAGGCCCGTACCGGTCGCGACCCCGATGATGGCCGGGCCCGTGAACCCGCTGCCGGTGAACGTGACGTAGTCCGTGCGGTAGGACGTAACGACGAACCCACACCGAGTGTCGCCGAGGACACCAGTGTTGACGGTGTCGAGCAGCACCGCGTTGGGCTGGATGTTGCCGGCGTAGATGGCATCGCCGTTGGTCGCCGGCGTGTTGCCGACGGCGAACGGGGAGACGGCGAGGGTCGTCTCGTTGCCGGCGAACATCGCCACGCGGAAGGGCGCCGGGTTCGAGGGGCTGGCGGCGGGGCCGATAACGTTACCCGCGGGCGGCGTTGCCCACTGCCCGTCGCCGCGGTAGAACACCGAGCTCGAGGGCGTCGTCGAGTTGGCCTGCAGCTTCACGGGCGTGACCTGGTCGTTCTGGATCTTCGTCGTGGTGACGGAGTTGTCGGCAAGCATCAAGTCGGTCACGGAGTTAAGCGGCAGCGAGACGACGCCGGTCGCCGTGAGGTCGACCGTGGTGAGCGCCGTGAGGCCCGCCATCGCGCCGAGGTCGCTGAGCACGACCAGCGAGTCCTTAACCAGCGAACCGGATGGCGAGTTGTAGCGGACGAGGGCGTTGTTGGTGGCGCCGACAGGTCCGATGACGGCGGGATTCCAGGTCCCATCGCCGCGCAGGAAGTTCGTACCCAGCGGCGTGCCCGTCACCCCCAGTTTTTGGAGAGTGACGGCGCTGTCGACGATGTTGCCAGTGGCGACCGCGTCGGCGGCGAGCTTCGCATTGGTGACCGAGATGTTGGCGAGCTTCGTCGTGCCGACGGCGAAGTCGAGAATCTTGGTTCCGCTGACGGCGTTGTCGATGAGGTTCACGTTGTCGACCGAGTTCGCGGCCATCCTGGCGTTGTTGATGGCGCCGTTCGCGATCGCCGCGCCGGCAATGGACCCGGCGGGGACAGTCACCGTGCCGCCGGCGCCCACCGTGAGCCCGGCCGTGGCGGTGAGGTTCGCGGCGGACAACGACGTGACGCCAGCAACGACGCCGGCGTCGCTGATCGTGACGCCGGAGTCCTTGATGAGCTTGCCGGTTATGCCCGAGTAGCGGGGGACCGCGTTGTTGGCCGCGACGCCGGCGGGGCCGACGACGTCGCCAGTCCCGGCGCCGGCGGGAACCTCCCACCGCCCGTCGCCGCGGTAGAACTTCGTGTTGTCCGCCGTCGTCGAGTTGTTGACGAGGTTGGCGGGCGTGACGGAGGTCGGCGGGAGGGAGAGGGTCCCGGTCGCCGTGAGGTCGGCCGTGGTGAGCGCCGTGAGGCCCGTCATCGCGCCGGCGTCGCTGATCACCACCAGCGAGTCCTTGACGAGCTTTCCGGTCGTGCCGTTGTAGCGGGCAATGGCGTCGGTGGCCGTGACGCCGGCGGGGCCGACGACGTCGCCGGATCCCGCGGGCGTCACCCACTGGCCGTCGCCGCGGAGGAACGTCGTGGAGTTTGCGGTGCCCGTCGTCGACAGCTTGCCGACGGCGACTGAGGTGTTGGTGAGTGCGGCGCCGCCGACGGAGCCGGCTGGGAGCGACACGGGGCCAGTCGACACCGTCAGGCTTGCAGCTGTAAGGGCGTTGACGCCGGTGACGTTGTTGGAGCCGTCGACGGTTACGCCCGAATCAACGAGCACGGTGCCGGAGGTGTTGGCGTAGCGGGGGACGGCCGTCGCCGTCGAGGAGACGGGGCCCGTCACGTTGCCCGAGCCGCCGCCGCCAGGGGGTAGGGCCCACACGCCGTCGCCGCGGTAGAACCTCGTGTTGTCCGGCGTTGTGGCGCTGGCCGACAGCTTAACAGGAGAAACGTTGTCGTCAGCGATCTTGGCCGTCGTGACGCCGCCGTTGGCCAGCGCGGCGCCGGCGACCGAGCCGTTCGGGAGCGACACGGTCCCGCCCGACACCGTCAGGTTCGTCGCCGAGAGGGTGGCTGCCGAGAGGGTTGCGACACCAGAGACGTTGTTGGAGCCGTCGATCGTAACACCGGTGTTGAGAAGCGTGTTGCCCCCCGTGCCGGAGTAGATCGCAATCGCCGTGTTCGTCGAGGAGACGGGCCCCGTCACGCCGCCTCCGCCACCCGCGGGCGTTGCCCACTGGCCGTCGCCACGGAGGAACGTCGTGGAGTTGGCCGTGCCCGTCGCCGACAGCTTGCCGACGACGACCGAGGTGGGGGCGAGCGCGGCACCGGAGACCGCGTTGGCCGGGAGCGACACGGTTCCGCCGGACACCACCGACAGGTTCGTCGCCGAAAGGGTGGTCGCCGCGAGGGCGGCGACGCCGGAGACGTTGTTGGAGCCGTCGATGAGGACACTTGAGCTGAGGAGCGAAGTACCCGTAGTGTCCGTGTACCGGGGGACCGCCGTTGCCGTGGATGAGACTGGACCCGTCACATTTCCGGTTCCCACGGGCGCCGCCCACTGGCCATCGCCGCGGAGGAACGTCGTAGAGCTGGCCGTGCCCGTCGCCGATAGCTTGCCGACGACGACCGAGGTGTTGGCGAGCGCGGCGCCGGCGACGGAGCCGGTTGGGAGCGACACGGTTCCACCGGACACCACCGACAGGTTCGTCGCCGAAAGGGTGGTCGCCGAGAGGGTGGTCGCCGTGAGGGAGGCGACCCCGAGGACGTTGTTGGAGCCGTCGATCGTAACGCCCGAGTCGAGGAGCGCGGTGCCCGACGTGCCGGAGTAGCGGGCGACCGCCGTTGCCGTGGAGGAGACGGGCCCCACAACGTTGCCGGAACCGGTGGGCGCCGCCCACTGACCGTCGCCACGGAGGAACGTCGTGGAGTTGGCCGTGCCCGTCGCCGACAGCTTGCCGACGACGACCGAGGTGGGGGCGAGCGCGGCGCCGGAGACCGCGTCGGTCGGGAAGGTCACGGTCCCGGTCGCCGCAAGGTTCCGGACCGAGACGTCGCGCACGCCGGCGAAGTCACCGGCGGCGCTCACAGTAACGGGCACCGTGCCAGCGCCGGTGACCGTGTCGGCAGCCGTCGTGGTGAAGACCGCCAGCTGGTTGGCCGCCGTCGTGCCGACGCCGGTAACGTTCCCGCTGCCGCCGCCTCCGCCGGTGCCGCCGGTGAGTCCGACATACGAGAAGAATGTGATCGCAATCGGGGTGGCCATCCCCACCGGGAGGCCGTTGGGAAACTGCACGATGTTCTGAACGTCGTCGGCGACCCAGGTGTTGTCCGCCGGGTAGACGGCGCCGTTCGCGTCGGTGATGACGGGATCGTAGCCACTGGGCTGGGTCTGGGGGGTCGCGAGGTACCCGCGGAGGTCCCCGATGGCGCCGCCAGCCACATCGACAACGTGCACGACCTGGGTCAGGTCGGTGGGGGTGCTCGCCAGCCGGAACGTGCGGGTGGCCCCCGGCAAGAGGGCGAGCGGGCGGGAGAGGACCAGGCGGATAACGCCCGAGATCGTGGCACCGTTGGCGATGGGGGGAGCCGGGACGGCGGTCGGAATCGAGGTGATCTGGTTCCACACCTGAGAGGGGCGGACCGCAACGCTGGTCGTAGCGCTGGGCATGCCGGGCTCCACGACCACGGTGCGAACCTGGGAGCCCCCCGTGACGAGAGAGCCTACGAAGATCGGCTGCTCCGGCTTGGTGGTGCTCATGTCTGCCGGCCTGGTACCGAGTATGTGGCCGCGCAAAAGCTGCGGTGCATATCCGTAATCTGGCCGGCGGGTGCTCTCC